>OJAM01000231.1_pt1 | contig 26841 bp, 24 predicted proteins | sample 1589071 | NCBI WGS metagenome assembly OJAM01 (sample SAMN03283243) | human gut metagenome | biome: human-associated habitat; material: feces | host: Homo sapiens | place: Peru | collected 2012
CCCGCCGCTGTATCAGCGGCGGGCGCACTATGTTTTTAAAGCACTGGCGCTTCGGTCAAATCCGGAACAGCCGTCTTGCGTTTTCTGCTGTTGCGGCAGCGGCAGCTTCTGCGGAAATGCCGCGAAGCTCCGCGATCTTTTTTGCCACGAACGGCACGAGGCTCGGGTCATTGCGGCAGCCCCTGAACGGCTCCGGGGCCATGTAGGGGCAGTCGGTTTCGATGAGGATGCGGTCCAGCGGGATCTTTTCCGCGACCTCGACCGCTTTGCGCGCGTTTTTGAACGTGACCACGCCGGTAAAGCCGATGTACCAGCCGCGCTTTACCAGCTCCTTCGCCATCTCATAGCTGCCGGAAAAGCAGTGGAACACGCCGGTCACGTCCGGGAAATCGCTGATGATGCGCAGTCCGTCCTCATGCGCCTCGCGCTCATGGATCACGACGGGAAGCGACAGCTCCTGCGCAAGCTTCATCTGCATCCGGAACGCCCGCTGCTGCACGTCTCTCGGAGGGTCTTCGTAGTGATAATCCAGACCGATCTCTCCGATGGCCTTCACGCGCGGGTCCTTGCACAGCGCGCGGTATTCCCCGATCCGCGCCTCGTCCACCTGCTCCGCGTCGTCCGGGTGGCTGCCGACGGCGGCCCATATCCAGTCGTACTGATGGGCCAGCTCGACCGCGTGATGGGACGACGGGCCGTCGCAGCCGATCTCCATCATGCCGGTGACGTCCGCTGCGCGCATTTTTTCCACAATGTTCACAAAGTCCTGTGCAAAACAGTCCTCGCCCAGATGGGCGTGAGAATCAAAATACATCGCTTACTCCTTTGACGGCTTATTCTGCTCCAGCCAGATGAGCAGCACCGCGATATCCGCGGGCGATACGCCCGAAATGCGGCTGGCCTGTCCGACGGACAGGGGGCGGATTTCGCTCAGCTTCTGCCGCGCCTCGACGCGCAGGCCCTGAATGGACAGATAATCGATCGAATCCGGCAGGAGCCTGCCCTCCTCGCGGGCAAATTCCTCGACCTGCTTCTGCTGGCGGGCGATGTAGCCCGCGTATTTCATGCGGATCTCGACGGCCTCGCGGATGACGGGCGGCAGCTCGGGCCGCTCCGGGTCGAAGGGGGCCAGATCATCATAACTCAGCTGCGGTCTGCGCACCAGATCGGCAAGCCGCGCCGAGCCTTCGACCGGCGCGGTGTCGTGCGCGCGGAGCATCTCGTTCAGCGCTTCGCTTTCTGCCGCGCCTGTGGCCTCCAGCCGTTTGATCTCCTGCGCGACCATGCGGTATTTTTCCTGCACGGCGGCATCCTGCGCGTCCGAGACGAGGCCGATGCGGCGGCCGATGGGCGTCAATCGCTCGTCGGCGTTGTCCTGCCGGTGCAGGAGCCGGTATTCTGAGCGCGAGGTCATGATGCGGTACGGCTCGTTCGTGCCCTTCGTGACCAGATCGTCGATGAGCGTGCCGATATAGCCGTCGGAGCGCTTTAAGACCATCGGCTCTTCGCCTTTTATCTTCAGCGCCGCGTTCACGCCCGCGACGAAGCCCTGCACGGCGGCCTCCTCATAGCCGGACGAACCGTTGAACTGGCCCGCGCCGTAAAGGCCGGGGATCTTTTTGCTTTCGAGCGTCGGCAGAAGCTCGGTCGGGTCGATGCAGGCATATTCAATGGCGTAGGCCGGGCGCATCATCTCCGCGTGCTCCAGCCCCCTGATGGTGTGGAGCATTTCGAGCTGCACATCCTCCGGAAGCGAGGAGGAAAGGCCCTGAATGTATAATTCGTCCGTATACAGCCCGCACGGCTCGACAAACAGCTGGTGGCGGGACTTGTCCGGGAAGCGGTCGATCTTCGTCTCGATGGACGGGCAGTAGCGCGGGCCGACGGATTCGATCATGCCGTTAAAGAGCGGCGACCGGTCATGGTTGGCCTTGATGATCTCGTGCGTTTTTTCGTTCGTATAGGTCAGATAACAGACCGCCTTATTTTCCGGCGGCGTCTCGGTCGAAAACGAGAAGGGAACCGGGTGCTGATCGCCGGGCTGCAGCTCCATCTGCGTCACGTCGATTGAACGGCGGTTCACGCGCGGCGGCGTGCCGGTCTTGAACCGGCGCATCCGAAGGCCGAGCGCAGCCAGCTGCTCCGCAAGGCCGATGCCTGCCTGCATCCCGTCCGGGCCGGAGGAATAGGCGCAGTCGCCGGTGATGACGCGTGCGTCCAGATACGTGCCGGAGGCGATGACGCAGGCCTTGACGGAATAGACCGCGCCGAGGCGCGTGACGACAGCGGACACATGGCCGTCCGTCAGGCGAAGCTGCGTGACCATGGCCTGCTTGAGATCAAGATGCTCCTGCCGCTCAAGCGTGCGCTTCATATCCTCCTGATAGCGCCGCCGGTCGGCCTGCGCGCGGAGGGAGTGGACAGCGGGGCCCTTTCCAAGGTTCAGCATCCGGTACTGGATGCACGAGCGGTCGGCGGCCTTTGCCATTTCCCCGCCCAGCGCGTCAAGCTCCCGCACCAGATGGCCCTTGCCCGTGCCGCCGATGGCGGGGTTGCAGGGCATATTGCCGACGGCGTCCAGATTGATCGTGAACACGACCGTCTCCAGCCCCATCCGCGCACAGGCCAGCCCTGCCTCGATCCCGGCGTGTCCCGCGCCGATCACGGCGATATCATACCGCCCAGCGTCAAATTCCATAGATATCCCTCCAATACGGGTGCTATTTTATCAGTAAATATACCCGATTGCAAGAAGTGTGGCCGCGTGCGGAAAAAAATTCCGCCGCGACAGCGTTCGGCAGACTTTTCCCTCTGCGGGTGCTATCTTATAGCTACAGCTTATCCAATGCGAGCGCACTTCATATCCCTGGCAGCGGCCCAGGCCGCCGCCAAATCCCACAACCCCATCTTCCCCCGGCCAGAGCTGGCCGGGGGTCTTTTTTGATCGTGCGGTGCTGCCCTTAGCGTCAGTTGACAAGGGCACGCACGCTTGCGGGCCGGACTGGGCCGCCGTCTGCCGCGTTATCGTCCTTGACATACGCCAGTATGTCTGCGTCCTCTGCCTTGCAGACAACGCCCCAGACCAGCCGGCAAGTCCTTCGGAGTTTTTCACGGAGGATAAACGGCGGCTGGCCAGGCAGACGAGGCAGGCGGGCTGTCGCCCGCCAACGAGGATAACGACGCCAGACGTCGTTTTGCCCCGTGAAAAACCGTGTGTGCCCTTGTCAACTGACGCTACGCATACCCGTACATACCGCGCACGGAGACTTCTCCGGAGGCGACGGCGGCTTTTGTCCCGTCGGGGTAGGTAACGAGAAGGGCCGCCTCTTCGTCGATGCCGTCGGCGTGGGCGTAGGTCACGTCGTCGCCCCGGACGAGCTTGACGTCCTGTCCGATGGTGATGCAGTGGGCGGCAAATTCCCGCAGCCAGGCGTCTTTTTCGGTGAACAGGGCCTGCTCCAGTTCGCAAAGCGACCGGACAAGGGCGGCGGCGAGGCGGGCGCGGTCGGGCTTCTGGCCGGTAAAGGCCTCCAGACTGGCCGACATGGCGCTGACCTCCGGCGGCAGGTCGACGCGGGCGCAGTTGATACCGATGCCAACGACGGCGTAGTCGACCTCGCGCGATTCGGCCTCGATGCCGATCTCGGTGAGGATGCCGCAGAGCTTTTTTCCGCCGAGCACAAGATCGTTCGTCCATTTGATATCGGGATACACGCCGCTGACCGCGAGGACCGCCCGTGCGGCGGCGACCGCAGCCATGGCCGTGAGGTGCATGAGGGCTTCCGGCTTTGCGTGCGGGCGCAGGATCACGCTGAAATACAGACCGCCCGGCGGGGAAACGAAGGTGCGGCCCCGGCGGCCCCGTCCGGCGGTCTGGCAGCCGGTCAGGATGGCCGTGCCGTCCGGCGCTCCCTCGGCGGCGAGGCGCTTGCAGGCGTTGTTCGTGGAATCCACGCTGGGCACGGCTGTCACCAGCGTCTGCCACGGATGGCCGGACAGGTGTGCGCGCACAAGGGCCGTATCGAGCCGGTCTGGAACGGATGCGAGCGTATAGCCGCGCTTCGGCGCGGCGTCGATCCCATAGCCCTCCTGCCGCAGCTGGTCGATGGTCTTCCAGACGGCGGCGCGGGTCACGCCGAGGGTCTTGCAGATGCCCTCGCCGGAGACAGGCTCCTGCGCGTTCAACAGCATGGAGAGAACTTCTTCTTTCAACATGATAAATATCCCCTTGATTTTTCGTTCGGTTTCGTGTATTGTAAACCTGTTTCTAAATTTGGTTTACAAAAGGAGAACTTCTTATGCAGCACAGAAAGACATTGATGCTGGTTCTGACGGCACTGTTCGCCGCGCTGACGGCAATCGGCGCCTTTTTCAAAATTCCCTTCGCGCTGGCGGCGATCTCGCTGCAATTCCTGTTCACAGCCATGGCCGGCATTCTGCTCGGCGCGGGCTACGGCGCGCTGTCACAGGGCGTGTATGTGCTGATTGGGCTGGTCGGCGTGCCGATCTTCGCGCTGGGCGGCGGATTTTCGTATGTTTTGCAGCCGACGTTCGGGTTCCTGCTGGGGCTGATCCCGTCGGCGTTTGTGATTGGGAAGCTGGCGAAGCGGCCCCTCACGTTCTGGGGAACGGCGCTGGCCATGCTTGCGGGGCTGGCTGTTCTGTATGCTATCGGCGTGCCGTATATGGCGCTGATCGCGAACGCGTATCTGGGCAAGGGGCTGACATTCTGGCAGGTCATCAAAAACGGTATGCTGATCTACCTGCCGGGCGATCTGCTGAAGATCGCGCTGGGAAGCTTTCTGTGCGTCGCCATCACGCGGCGGCTGCCGCAGGTCTTCGCCGCGGCCTGATATCCGCTTTTCCTTTATAGAATCACACTTTTTGCCGCTTGTCAACCTGCCGCATCAGCGGTTCTTGCTAAAAGCGCCCAAACAGGCGTATCCCGTTTCGTGCATTTTTCCGAATTGCGCCTTGACAGACACGCGGCAAACCGGTACAATGTAGGGTAGGATTTGTATGGCTGTAATGGGACTTGGGGAAGCTCATTGCGCTTTATGATTCAAGTCGCCGGAGTGCCGGCGTACCCAATACTGAAAACAGGAGGTGTGATTCGCAGTTTATGGAATTTAATACGCTATGCCTCATCCTGAGCATCGCGGCAGTCGTGCTCTGCGCGGTTTTCTTCGCGGCCGGCGTTCTGTACCGCAAAAAGGTTGCGGAAAAGCAGATCGGTTCCGCCGAAGAGGAAGCCCGGCGCATCATCAACGAAGCCATCAAGGGCGGAGAAAGCAAAAAGCGCGAAATGCTGCTCGAAGCGAAGGAAGAGATCCATAAATCACGCAGCGAATACGAACAGGAGGTCAAGGAGCGCCGCGCGGAAGTCTCCAAGCAGGAGCGCCGTCTGCAGCAGAAGGAAGAAGCCCTTGACAAGAAGATCAATCTTCACGAGAAGAAAGAGGACGAGCTGGCCAAGAAGATCGCGGCCATCGACAAGAAGCAGGAAGAGGTCGACTCTCTCAAGCGCAGCCAGATGGAGGTTCTGGAAAAGATCTCCGGCCTGACGCAGGACGAGGCCAAGGCCTACATCCTCAAGGGCGTGGAAGACGACGTGCGCCACGAGACCGCGATGAAGATCAAGGAGATCGAGACGCAGATGAAGGAGGAGGCCGATCAGACGGCCCGCGAGATCATCGCCACCGCCATCCAGCGCTGCGCGGCAGACCATGCTGCCGAAACGACCGTCTCCGTCGTACCGCTGCCTAACGATGAAATGAAGGGCCGCATCATCGGCCGCGAGGGCCGCAACATCCGCACACTCGAAACCATCACCGGCGTTGACCTCATCATCGACGATACCCCGGAGGCCATCACCGTCTCCTCGTTCGATCCCGTCCGCCGCGAGGTCGCGCGGCTTGCGCTTGAAAAGCTCATCGCCGACGGCCGCATCCATCCGACCCGCATTGAGGACATGGTCGAAAAGGCCCGCCGCGAGGTCGACCACACCATCAAGGTCGAGGGCGAACGCGCCACGTTCGAAACGGGCGTGCACAATCTGCACCCCGAGCTGATCAAGCTCCTGGGCCGCCAGAAATACCGCACGTCCTACGGCCAGAACGTTCTGAACCACTCCATTGAGGTCGCGCACATTGCGGGCCTGATGGCGTCCGAGCTGGGTGTCGACGTGACGCTGGCAAAGCGCGCAGGCTTACTTCATGACCTCGGCAAATCCGTCGACCACGAGATGGAAGGCAGCCACGTCCAGCTGGGCGTCGAGCTTGCCAGAAAGTACAAGGAGAACCCCGTCGTCATCAACGCCATCGAGGCGCACCATGGCGACGTTGAGCCGCAGACCGTCATTGCCTGTCTCGTGCAGGCAGCCGACGCGATCTCCGCTGCACGCCCCGGTGCACGCCGTGAGAACGTCGAGAACTATATCCGCAGGCTCGAAAAGCTCGAAGAGCTGACGAACTCCTTCCCCGGCGTTGAGAAAGCCTACGCCATTCAGGCCGGCCGCGAGGTCCGCGTAATGGTCAAGCCCGACGAGGTCACGGAGGACAACATGATCCTTCTGGCCCACGATCTTGCCAAGAAGATCGAGTCCGAACTCGAATACCCCGGCCAGATCAAGGTCAACGTCATCCGCGAAACAAAAGCAGTCGAATACGCAAAATAAAACCAGCAGCGCCCGTGTCATGCCCGGGCGCTGTTTTTATGGTCAACGATACACGTAAGCAATGCAGGAGTCCATATTAGAAATCAGCAGCTGCCGTTCCGTCTTTTCTTTTGCTCCTCCAAAAGAAAAGATTGGGAAAAGAAAACAAGCCCCTTGTCATGCGCTTCCGTAGGCATGACAAGGGGCAGTGCTGGTCTATGAAACCTTAAATTTCCGGCTTTCCAGAACCGCCTGCTCGTCGCAGCGGTTGTTTTTTTCGTTTTCCTCGTGGCCCTTGACCCAGTGATAGTGCATCTCATGCTGGCTCACGAGGCCGAGGAGCATTTCCCAGAGGTCGGGGTTCAGGGCGGGCTTTTTATCGGACTTGACCCAGCCCTTTTTCCGCCAGCCCCATGCCCAGCCCTTTTCCAGCGCGTCAATGACATACTTGGAATCGGAATACAGCTCCACGACGCACGGCTCGCGCAGGGCAAGCAGCGCCTGGATGACGGCGGTGAGCTCCATGCGGTTGTTCGTGGTGCGCTCCTCGCCGCCGGAGATCAGCTTCTCGTGTCCGTTGTATTCCAGAATCGCGCACCAGCCGCCGGGGCCGGGATTGCCGGAGCAGGCCCCGTCGGTGTAGATGGTCACTGTTTTCATACGAAATCGTTTCCATCAGGTGTGCTGATTTCCGGTTCCGGATTCTGGTTCTCCGCAGGCTCTTCCGGCTCGCGGTCGACGCGGTCGACGGAGATGACGCGGCTGCCGGCTTCAAGGCGCATGAGAATGACGCCCTGCGTGTCGCGGCCGTAGATGTTGATATCCGCCGCCGCCATGCGGATGAGCACGCCGCCGTTTTCGATCAGCATGATATCATCCGCATCGTCCACGATCGCCACGCCCGCGATTCTGCCGGTCTTGGCCGTGATGTTATAGCCCTTGAGGCCCTTGCCGCCGCGGTTCTGCGGACGGCGCTGGCCGTCCTCGCCGAGGCGCAGATAGGCTTCGATCTCCGTGCGCTTGCCGTAGCCGTATTCCGTGACGGAAAGCAGCTGCTTTGCCTTCGCGGCGATTCCCGCGCCGACCACATAGTCGCCCGCGTCCAGCATCATGCCGCGCACACCGGCCGCGTCGCGGCCCATGACGCGCACGTCGTTTTCGTTGAAGCAGATGACCATGCCGTTCGCGCTTGCAAGCAGGATATCCTGCTTGCCGTCGGTCTTCATGACGGCGATCAATTCATCGCCCTCCGAGAGCGTCAGCGCGCGGATACCGGCCTTGCGCGCGGTATTGAGGCTTGCCAGCTCCAGCCGCTTGACGGTGCCGTTTCTTGTGACGAAGACGAGATAATCCTCGTCGAACTCATGCACAGTGATACCCGCCGTGACCTTCTCGCCCGGCTCAAACGGGAGAATATTGACCAGATTCGTGCCCTTGGCCGTGCGGCCTGCCTCCGGGATCTGATAGCCCTTGCGGCGGTGCACCTTGCCGAGGTTCGTGAAGAAGAGGATATAATCATGCGTGGAGGCGGTGAACACACCCTCTACGAAGTCCTCCTCCTTCGTCGTCATGCCCGTGACGCCTCTGCCGCCGCGCTTCTGGCTGCGGTAGGTCGAGGCGGGAACGCGTTTGCAGTAGCCCGCGTGGGAGAGCGTAAAGACGCACTGTTCTTCTTCGATCAGGTCTTCAATGTCGATCTCGTCCTCGACGTCCTGAATTTCAGTCAGGCGGTCGTCGCCGTATTTGTCGCGGATGGCAGTCAGCTCGTCCTTCAGGACGCCTTTGAGCATTTCCTCGTTCGACAGCAGCTCGCGGTAATATTCGATGCGCTTTTCAAGCTCTGCGTATTCCGCCTCAAGCTTTTCGCGCTCCAGACCCTGCAGGCGCTTAAGCTGCATGTCCAGCACGACCTGCGCCTGAATTTCGGACAGATTGAACCGCTCCATCAGGCGCTCTTTCGCGTTGTCGTAGCTTTCGCGGATGGTCTTGATGACCTCGTCGATGTTGTCCTCGGCGATCAGCAGGCCCTGCAGCACGTGCTGCCGGTCGAGCGCTTTTTTGAGGTCGTACTGCGTCCGCTTTGTGATGATCTCCTCCTGGAAGGCGAGATATTCATCGAGCATATGGCGCAGGGACAGAATCTTCGGCTGCTGCTGGTTGTTGACCAGCGCAAGCATCGTCACGCCGAACGTCGTCTGCATCTGCGTCTGGGCAAACAGGCGGTTCAGAACGACCTGCGGGTTCGCGTCCTTTTTGAGTTCAATGACGACGCGCATACCGTTGCGGTCCGTCTCGTCGCGGATGTCGGAAATGCCCTCAAGGCGCTTGTCGCGCACCTGCTCGGCCATGTTGGCGATGAGCTGGCGCTTGTTGACCTGATAGGGAAGCTCGGTGACGATGATGCGCTCGCGGTTCTGGCCGAATTCCTCAAACTCCGTCCGGGCGCGGACGGTGATCTTGCCGCGGCCCGTGGCATACGCGGCGCGGATGCCGCTGCGGCCCATGATAATGCCCTTTGTCGGGAAATCCGGACCCTTGATATAGTCCATGAGGTCTGCCAGCTCCGCCTCCGGGTTTTCCAGAATGCAGATACAGGCGTTGATGACCTCGGTCAGATTATGCGGCGGGATATTCGTCGCCATGCCGACGGCGATGCCGGACGAGCCGTTGACCAGCAGATTCGGGAAGCGCGAGGGAAGAACGCGCGGTTCCTTTCTCGATTCGTCAAAGTTCGGGTCCCACAGAACCGTTTCCTTGTCGATATCGCGCAGCATCTCGTTGCAGAGCTTCGACATGCGCGCCTCGGTATAACGATAGGCCGCAGGGGGATCGCCGTCAACGGAACCGAAGTTGCCGTGGCCGTCGACAAGCGGATAGCGCATGGAGAAATCCTGCGCCAGACGGACCATCGCGTCATAGACCGACGCATCGCCGTGCGGATGATACCGGCCCAGCACGTCGCCGACGCACGTCGCCGACTTCTTGAACGGCTTGTCGGAGGTCAGACCGTCCTCGTACATGGCGTAGAGAATGCGCCGGTGGACGGGCTTCAGACCGTCGCGTACATCGGGCAGCGCACGGCCGACAATGACGGACATCGCATAATCGATGTACGAGCTCTTCATTTCATGCACAAGCTCCGACTGCACGATCCGCTGTTCCGGGAACATGATATCCTCAGGCTTGTAGTCTTTTTTATGTGCCATTTATGCTTTCTCCTTTGTAGGGGGTAACACTTAAAACTTTTCTTCCGGTTATACACTGGCGCGGGAGCGCCAAAGGCTCCCCTTGGGCTCAAGGGGCCGATTCCCCCTGTCAGGGGGAAATGGCCCGAAGGGCCAAAAGGGGTAGGGACGCTGGCAGCGAAGCTGACTGAGGGGATTCGAACGTAGCAAATTTCGGAGCACTCTGAAATCTGCCACAAATCCCCTCCGTCATTTGCTTCGCAAATGCCACCTCCCCTTATCGTGCGGGGCACGACAAGGGCAGGCTTTGGCGCATCTGTTTTCTGTTTGCTTTCTGCATAAAGTTTTAGGTGTTACGACCTACTACAAAATGATTGAATGGAATCAGATATCCAGATTCACAACGTATTTCGCGTTTTCCTCGATGAATTCCTTGCGCGGCTCGACGGCCTCGCCCATCAGGACGGTGAAAATCTGGTCGGCCTGCACGGCGTCTTCGAGGGTAATGCGGCGGAGCGTGCGCGTGGTGGGGTCCATGGTCGTCTCCCACAGCTCGTGCGGGTTCATTTCGCCAAGGCCCTTGTACCGGGCAATATCGATCTTCGCGTTCGGGTTGTCCGCACGCATTTCGGCGGAGATCTGATCGCGCTCCGGGTCGGAATACGCAACGCGCTGCGTCTTGCCGCGCGAGAGCTTGTAAAGCGGCGGGACGGCGGAATAGACGTAGCCGTGCTCGATCAGGGGCCGCATGAAGCGGAAGAAGAATGTGAGCAGGAGCGTGCGGATATGGCTGCCGTCGACGTCGGCATCGGCCATGATGATGACCTTGTGATAGCGCAGCTTGTCGAGGTTGAATTCGTCGCCGATGCCGGCTCCCAGTGCGGTGATGACCGGCTGGAGCTTGTCGTTGCCGTAGACCTTGTCGGCCCGGGCCTTTTCCACGTTCAGCATCTTGCCCCAGAGGGGAAGAATGGCCTGGAAGCGGGAATCTCTACCCTGTGTGGCCGAGCCGCCTGCGGAATCGCCCTCGACGATGTAAAGCTCGGTGAGCGTGGGGTCGGTGTCGTTGCAGTCACGCAGTTTATCCGGCATCTGTCCGGATTCGAGGCCGGTCTTGCGGCGGATGGCCTCGCGGGCCTTCCTGGCGGCCTCGCGTGCGCGGTTGGCCATCATGGCCTTGTCGAGAATCAGCTTGCCGACGGCGGGGTTTTCCTCAAGGAATTCCGTCAGCTGCTGCGTAACGATGTTGCTGACAAGCGTGCGCATGGAGGCGTTTCCGAGCTTGGCCTTTGTCTGGCCCTCGAACTGCGCCTCGGTCAGCTTGACGGAAACGATGGCGGTCAGACCTTCGCGCACATCGTCGCCGGTGACCTTGTCGTCGCCCTTGATATAGCCCTTTTTGACGCCGTAGGCGTTGAGCACATTCGTCAGCGCCCGCTTAAAGCCCTCCTCGTGCATGCCGCCTTCTGGGGTATGGATATCGTTTGCAAACGAGACGATGTTGGAGTTGAACGAGTCGTTATACTGCAGCGCGACCTCCGCCGTGTCGTCGCCCTTGGAGCCGGACATGTAGATGACCTGCTCGTGGATCGGCGTTTTGTGGCGGTTGTACCAGCGGACGAATTCGCGGATACCGCCCTCGTAGCACATGGAGTCCATGCGTTCCTTTTCGGGCTTGTCGGCGGATTCGATGCGCTCGTCGCAGATGGTGATGTGCAGGCCGGCGTTCAGGAACGCCTGCTCGCGCATACGGGTATGGAGCGTTTCGTAGTCATATTCCAGCGTGTCGAACATCTCGGGGTCGGGCTTGAAGGTGACCTTCGTGCCGTGCTTGTCCGTGGTGCCGATGACGCGCATTTCCTGGGTAATATGGCCGCGGGAGAATTTCATCTGATAAATTTTCCCGTCCTTGCTGACCTCGACCTCCAGCCACTCGGAAAGGGCGTTGACGACCGACGCGCCGACACCGTGCAGACCGCCGGAGACTTTATAGCCCCCGCCGCCGAATTTGCCGCCTGCGTGCAGGACGGTATAGACAACCTCCAGCGCGGGCTTGCCGGTCTGGGCCTGAATGTCGACGGGGATGCCGCGGCCATCGTCGGTGACGGTGATGGTGTTGCCCTCGTTGATGGTCACAACGACGTGCTTGCAGTATCCGGCCAGCGCCTCGTCGATCGCGTTGTCGACGATCTCATAGACCAGATGGTGCAGACCTGAGCTGCTGGTCGAGCCGATGTACATACCAGGCCGCTTTCTGACGGCCTCCAATCCCTCCAGAACCTGGATCTGACTGGCGTTGTATTCGTGTTCGGCTTCGATGATATCTTTGATTTCTTCTGTCATATTGCTTCTCCTTTAGCAGAGATCGGACTGCGCTGCGCGTCCTGTATGCGTTTGAGCAGGACGGCGGCGTTATATTTTGTCAGAATGACGCGGTTTTCTCCGTATTCGCTGACGACCAGAAAGGATTTCGGCAGCTCGTCCGTCGCTTCGACGATGGCGCCGGCCCTTTGGGCCTCCGCGAGAAATTTCCGCGTCCATTTAGAGCAGCTGGTGTTGTCCAGATCAAACACGCCCACGACGGATTCCGACCGGACGGAAAAATCGCCGCCGATATTCAGGTACATGACGCTTCCTCCCGGATCTGTCCGCCCTCCACAAAAATGCGTTTGCCGATATTCGTGATGCGTTCCGGCTCACAGCAGGTGATGAGCACCTGCCCGGAACGGATCTGATTGAGCACAAAATCCTGCCGCCGCGCGTCCAGCTCGGACAGCACGTCGTCCAGCAGCAGAACCGGCTCCTCGCCGGTGTCGGCGCGGAATAATTCGCGCTCGGCCAGCTTGAGACTGATGGCCGCCGTGCGGGTCTGGCCCTGCGAGCCGTAGGCCTTGACGGAGCGCTCGCCGAGAAGCGTTTCAAAATCGTCCTTGTGCGGGCCGGACAGGCACTGGCCGGAATCCAGCTCGGCGCGGTAATGTGCCTGCTGGTGGTCGAGCAGCTGCTGAAAGATGGTCTTTTTATCCGCGAACGGGTCCGTCACGGTCGAGACGGTCTGATAGACGAGGGAAAGCTCCTCCCGGCCGCCGGAAAATTCCGCATGGTACAGCCGTGCCTGTTTGGAAAGCTCCCGCAGGAATTTTGCCCGGTAGGCGATCACGACCGCGCCGACCTGCGCCATGCGGTAGTTGAACTCCGGCAGCGGCTCCAGCAGGGAAGGGGCGTCGTGATAGTCTTTTAAAATTCTTGATTTGCTGTCGTACAGCTTCTGATATTCCGCCAGCGCCTGCGCGTAGCCGGGCCGGAGCTGGCACAGGGCGGTATCGAGAATTTTCCGCCTTCCGGCAGAGCCGCTTTTTAAGATCAGCAGATCGTCCGGACAGAACAGAACGGTCGTCAGCACGCCGGAAAGCCCGGCGGCAGACCGCTGCTTCACGCCGCCGATGTAGAGCTGACGCGGCCTCCTGCCGGAAAACAGCACGGCGCGCAGGCTCTGCTCTCTGCCGCCTGAAAACAGGGTGCAGCTTAAATCTGCAAATTCTGCGCCAAAGCGGATCAGCTCCTGATTGCGGGCGGTGCGGAAGCTTTTGCCGGTGGAGAGATAGAAGACGGACTCCAGAAGATTCGTCTTTCCCTGCGCGTTTTCGCCGACAATGAGATTCACACCGGGGTGCAGCTGGACGCTGGCCGTCTCGTAGCTCCGAAAATCGTAGAGCTGCAGGCTTTGCAGCTTCATGCGCGCTCTTCCGTGACGCGCCAGGTGTTGTGCAGGAATGTAACTTCATCGCCAGGGTGAAGCTTCTTGCCGCGCATCGTGCAGACCTCGCCGTTGACAAGGACTTCACCCTCCTGAATGAAGGTCTTGGCCATGCCGCCGGACTCAATGGCGTTGGCGAATTTCAGAAAATCCTGCAATTTGATAAATTCAGTATGGATGGGAATCTCAATTGGCGCATCCGAAAGCTTTTTTGTGACTCTGACCTTCATCTTATTCCCCCGCTTTCAGCCGGACCGGCAGGACCATGTAGCTGTACCGCTCGGACCCGTCGCAAGGATTCATGACGATGGGGCTTAACCCATTGATGAGTTCCAGCGAGCACTCTGCATCCGGGATCGCGCGCAGCGCGTCGAGCAGGTACCGGCAGTTGAAGCCGATCTCCATATCCTGTCCGTCGCCCGCGATCTGGCAGACGTCATGCGCCTCGCCGATGGTGGAGACGGAGCGGAAATCCGCCGTATTTTCGCCGAATTTGCAGCGCACCGGACTTTTGAGCTTTTCGGAGATGATCAGACCGACACGTTCGATGGAATCGGTCATTTTCGCGACGTTTACCGCCAGCTTGACCGGCTGGTTCTGCGGCAGGACGCGCCGCCAGTCCAAGAATTCACCCTCCAGCAGACGGCAGACCAGCGTTGCCTCGCCGATGTTGAAGAGGATATGCTTGCTGCCGAGGAAGAACGTGCAGGCTTCGTCCGTATCGCCGAGGATTTTTTCCGCTTCCTTCAGCGCAGCGGCAGGCACGACGAATTTGAGCGTCCGCCCGATCGGTTCCTCCGATTTCCAGCGGCGCAGCGCCAGCCGGTAGCCGTCGACGGCGACGACCGTAATAGAGGAATCCTCGACCTCAAACAGGCAGCCGGTATGGATCGGACGCGCCTGATTTTCACTGACGGCAAAGCTGGTGCCGCCGATCATGGCTTTCAGCTCGTTCTGCGGCAGACTGATCCCCTTGTCGGACTCGACCTCCGGCAGCTCCGGGTAATCTTCGGACGACATGGCCGTGATGGAAAACGAGGAAATGCCGCCGCGGATGGAGACCTTGAACTTTTCGTCGACCGAAATACTGACGGTATCGCCCGGCAGCTTCCGGATGATGTCGAAGAAGAGACGGGAGGGCATAATGCAGGCGCCGGTCTGCTGGATCTCGGCGTCGACGGAGATGGTGATGCCCGTTTCAAGATTATAACCGGAAAGCGTCAGCTTTACGCCAGCCCGGATATAAATTCCTTCGAGCGCCGGAATGGTGCTCTTCTGCGCGACGGTACGGGAAGCGACGGAGATGGCGCTCACCAGCGCATTTTTTTCACAGGTAAATTTCATGGAACTTCCTCCGTTTCTTCTTTCAAAAGAAAGAAAGGATATTTTTTAGAAGTACGTAGCAGTAGGGGAATTTTATGTGGAAAAGCTGTTTTTGCCTTGACGTATCAACGCTTTTTTATCCACAGGCAGGTGTGCAGAAAAAAGAATGTTATCAACACGCATTTTTGTGAAACCTCTGTTTCACAGCTTTCCACAGAGAATGTGTGTGGATTCCACAGGGGGGTGTGGACAAAATCAGAGCTTGCTGTTGATGTTGGCCGTAATGTCGCGGATGTTGTCGGCGAGCGTTCCGGTGCCTGCGGCAAGCTGCTGCTCGACCTTTTTGAGCGAGTGGATGACGGTCGAATGGTCGCGGCCGAATTCTTTGCCGATGTCGGGAAGACTCAGATTCGTGAGCTTTCGCACCAGATACATCGCGACCTGCCGCGCCTCGGCGGTGTTCTTGTTCTTGAGCGTGCCGCGGATGACGGATTCCTCGATGTTATAGAACCGGGAGACTTCGCCGATGATGAGGTTCGGCGTGGGCAGATTTTCGGCCTTTTCCTTGTTGTACATATCCTTGATGGCGCGGGACACGTTCGGGACGGTCAGCTCCATGTTGTCAAGGTCATGATAGGCGCGGATCTTTTTGACCGTGCCCTCCAGCAGACGCACGTTGGAGGTCACGTTTTCGGCGATGAACGTACACACGTCGTTCGGCAGATCGAAGCCGAGCGAGACGGATTTGTTCTTGATGATCGCCATGCGCGTCTCAAAATCAGGCGGCTGGATGTCCGCAATCAGGCCCCATTCGAACCGGGTTTTTAGACGGTCCTCCAGACGCAGCATCTCATTGGGAGGCCGGTCGGCGGTCAGGACGATCTGGTGGTGGTTCTCGTAGAGGTTATTGAAGGTATGGAAAAATTCCTCCTGCGTCGATTCCTTGCCGGCGATAAACTGGATATCGTCGACGAGGAACAGGTCGGCATTGCGGTATTTATAGCGGAACTCATTGTTCCGGCCCTCCTGCAGGGCGGCAATCAGCTCGTTTGTAAACTGATCACCCTTGATATAGACGATATTATAGCTGGGGTGGTTCTTATGCACGACGCTGGCGATGGCGTAAAGCAGGTGCGTTTTGCCAAGGCCGGACGGGCCGTAAATAAAAAGGGGATTATACGTTTCCGCCGGGTTATTGGCGACGGAAACGGCGGCGGCGTGCGCGAAGCGGTTCGAGGAGCCGACGACAAAGTTGTCGAAGGTGAACTGCGGGTTAAACTCGATGAACTCCGGCTTCTGCGATTTGCCGCGATAGGCCTCGATTTCCGTATCGTCGAGCACGACGACGTCGACGTTCAGCTGGAAGATCTCCTGCATGGCTTCCTTGATGTAGCCGACGCAGCGGCGGAGGATAATGTCCTTGCGGAAGGAGGAGGGGGAGTAGAGCACGAGCTTTTCATCCGTCAGCTCGAGAATCTCAGTGTCGTCAAACCAGGTCGACACGACCTGCGGGGTCAGGCGGGACTCCATATGCCCCAGAACCTTGGCCCAGACGTAAGCGGAAGAATACATGGCGCAGCTCCTTTCTGTATTTGCCGCGCGGGCAGAAAAAGCACAAAATTATACACACTAATCATAGCACAGATGTGGACAATTTTCAAGGGGAGATGGGGAAGACTCTTTAATATAATAAGAATATAAAAAAATCTCCCCTTCGGGAAGGGAGATTTTCTGCATATTGGATGGGTGGTTATGCCTCCGGCGGCCCATTCTTTTCCGCCTTGCCGGAAAAAAAGGGGGAGAAAAGGGGCGCTTGGTTACGGTTGGTGCGTGCTGCGGGTGCGATTCAGGCAAGCACCGATTTTTCAGTCGCTGCGAACACGCAAACTCACCCTACGTGCGCTATGGTACGCGCCGCACCGCAAAAAGGCCCGCTGTCCGGGTGCGTTGGGAGTTTTCAGATACACCCTAAGCCTCTGTAGGGGCGGACGACTCTGTCTGCCCACAGAAAGCAGTGTTTTTCGGGAATCTACGGCGGATTCACAATTTCCCAGAGGGCCGATGTGGGCATCGGCCCCTACAATGGTGCGCGCGTTCAGAGCACCACCCGGATCAGAATCATATACACGATCGTACCGCCTGCGATGGACAAGAGCATACTGACGGCGACGAATTCCAGACTGCCGCCATAGATCACGGCGCTCATGACCATCGGATACCAGAAGGCAAAGCCGGATGTGCTCATCTGAATGCCGTAGGCCATCGCGAGGAACCAGAAACCTGCGAAGATCGGCACGGTATAGGGAATCGCCGCGCGCAGCGCGGCGAGCTTGCTGTTTCTCATGACGTTGAATGCTTACTCCAATTCGTTGATCTTGTTTTGCAGGGATTCATAGAACCGGCCCAGATGCACGCCGTCGACAAGTCGGTGGTTGACCTCAATGGAAAGGCCCAGCGTTTCGCGGCCGTTTTCCTGCCGGACATATTTGCCCCAGGTGATGCGGGGAATGGCGTCGTCCTGGTCAATCTGCCGCTCATTCGTACAGCAGGTAAGATCGAACCACGGAAGACACGAGATATAGATCAGATCGTCCGTCTCGGAGGACGTTTCCAGAAATGAGGTCTGCGCTTCGCTCCGCTCCTTCGCGGCGCGGCAGAAGTCCGCCGGCGTACCTTCACATGGACACGTGATGATCTGGAACTGCTCGCTGCCCTTTTTCAGCTCTGTAAAGCTCGGGGTGCGTTTGTCCAGCAGAAAAACGCTGTCGTCGCGGATGGTATAGCGCAGGTTCTCGACCTCGTTGACCGCCTGCGTGACGAGATACGTCATGGCGTAATAAAAGGACAGGCTGTGAGCTTTGACATACTCATGCAGCTGCGTCACGTCCACACGGAAGCAGACACTGTAAAACGGCTGATCGAGCGCGGAGAAGAAAGAAAAGATATCTCTGCGCGGCCAGGTACGCAGCTTGATTTTCTGACAGGAACCGGACATAAGAAACCCTCCCATTTTTAATGGAAATAGTCTATCAGATTTATAGGCAAATGAAAAGGCCTGAAAATACACAAAAAAACGGACGCAGTCACCGCGTCCGTTTGGAATATTATTTGTTTTTCAGCAGATCACGGATCTCCGTCAGGAGCTGCTCTTCCTTTGTGGGTTCCGGTTCCTTCTCAGGCTCCGGCTCGGCGGGCTTTTCCAGCTTCGCCTTTGCCATATTCATGGCCTTGACAACCAGAAATACGACGAACGCAATGAGCAGGAAATCGATGATCGTGGTCAGAAACGTCCCCAGACCCAGCACAACGGCCTCGGACACGACCGTTTCACCGTCCATGACGGCGGGCTTGAGCGTGATATTGAGCGTCGCCAGATCTACGCCGCCGATCAGACAGCCGATGAGCGGCATAATGATATCCGCGACAAGACTTGCACTGATCTTGCCGAACGCCGTCGCGATCACAACGCCGATGGCCATATCCATCACGTTGCCGCGCGAGATAAAGGTCTTGAATTCATTCAGAAATTTCTTCATCTGGTATGCCTCTCTTTTTCTTGATTTGGTTGGTCATGCCACCGGCGGCCCTATCTTTTCTCTCGCAAGAGAAAAGATAGGGGAGAAAAGAGTGCTTGGACGCGGTTGGTGCATCCTGCGGGTGCAATTTAGGTAAGAACAAAATTTTCAGTCGTTACGAACACACATACTCACCTTACGGGCGCTATGGTACGCGCCGCCTGTTACAGTACACCAAATTTGTAGGTCATTGCGTTTGAATGGCTGCTGTAAAAACGCTTTGCGTTCAAAATTTGCAAAGCAGTACGGATTCGCCGGAGTTCTGTAGGGGCCGATGCCCACATCGGCCCGCCTGGAAGTTACGAATTCGCCGAAGATTTCCGTAAAAAGCGGTATATTCTGCGGGCGGACAGAGTCGTCCGCCACTACGGGGAAGAGCGAGTGTCGTTGTAGGGGCCGACGACTCTGTCGGCCCAATGGGAAGTTGCGAAGTCGCCGCAGATTTTCATAAAAAATGGTGCGTTCTGCCGGTCGATGTGTACCGGCAAGCGGCAGACCCACATCCGTAGCGCTCCTTCGTCGCGAACGGCTGTGACCGGCATCGACCCCTACAACTGGCGAGATCAGTGCTTCGGAACCAGCACTTCCTTGCCGCCCATATACGGCTGGAGGCACTTCGGGATGGTGACGGTGCCGTCCTTCTGGAGGTGGTTTTCAAGGAAGGCGATGAGCATACGCGGGGGTGCGACGCAGGTGTTGTTGAGCGTGTGGGCCAGATACATCTTGCCGTCCACGCCTTTGACGCGGATGCCGAGACGGCGGGCCTGTGCGTCGCCGAGGTTCGAGCAGGAGCAAACCTCGAAATATTTCTGCTGGCGCGGGCTCCACGCCTCAATGTCGCAGGATTTGACCTTCAGATCGGCCAGATCGCCGGAGCAGCATTCGAGCTGACGAACGGGAATCTCCATATTGCGGAACAGCTCAACCGAATAGCTCCAGAGCTTGTTGTACCAGTCCATGGATTCCTCCGGACGGCAGACGACGATCATTTCCTGCTTTTCAAACTGGTGGATGCGGTACACACCGCGCTCCTCCAGACCGTGGCTGCCGACCTCCTTGCGGAAGCAGGGGGAATAGCTCGTGAGGGTCAGGGGGAGTTTTGCCTCCGGGATGATCTGGTCGATAAAGCGGCCAATCATGGTGTGCTCGCTCGTGCCGATGAGATAGAGGTCCTCGCCCTCGATTTTGTACATCATCGCTTCCATCTCCGGGAAGGACATGACGCCCTTGACGACGTTGCCGTGCATCATGAACGGCGGGATGACATACGTAAAGCCCTTCTGGTCGATCATGAAGTCGCGCGCGTAGGCCAGAACCGCCTCATGCAGGCGGGCAATGTCGCCCAGCAGATAGTAAAAGCCCATACCGGCCACGCGGCCCGCGGAATCCTTGTCGATGCCGTCAAAGGACTGCATGATGTCGACGTGATGGGGAATCTCAAAATCGGGTACAACGGGATCGCCGAAGCGCTGCACTTCAACGTTATGGCTGTCGTCCGGGCCGATGGGGACGGAGGGGTCGATGATGTTTGGGATCACGTACATGATCTCGCGCAGCTTGTCCTCGGCCTCGGTCTGCTTCTTTTCAAGCTCCGCGCGGCGCTCGTCGTCGGCCTTGACCTTGGCGTTGTTTTCATCAATCTGCTTCTGCAGTTCCGCTTTCTGCGCCTCATCCGCTTTTTTCAGCTGGCCATAAAGCGGACCGTTTGCCTTCGACAGCTTATTGCGGGCGGCCTTCAGCTGCTCGCATTCCTGCTGCGCCGCACGCTTCTCCGCGTCGAGCCGGATGGCCTCGTCTATGAGCGGCAGCTTTGCATCCTGAAACTTTTTCCGGATATTTTCGCGGACTGCGTCCGGATTTTCCCGTAAAAATTTAATATCGATCATGGTGTTCTTTTCCTCCTGTTATTCTCCGCCAAGCGCCTTATATTCCTCCAGCGCGGTCTGGCCCAGATAATCCTTCAACCGTTCAAGCGTCTGCATGGCGCGGGAGAACGTGACGTTTCCTTCGCGCGTTTCGCAGGCCTTTGCCTCCAGCAGTGCTTCATACGCTTCCTTCGTCCGGTCAAGCTCGGTGCGCAGGGATTTGATCATTTCATTTTCCGCCGCCTGCGTGTTTTCCTCGGCCTGCGATGCCTCGTCCAGCTTCTGCGTCAGCTCGTCGAGCTTTGCCTGCAATTCTTCGTTTTCCTTCTCCAGCGCGATCTTCTCGTCCTGCAGGGCACGGTTTTCGTTCTGCAGTGCCTCGGCATTCGAGAGCGCGCTTGTGCTGGCGGCGTTCAGCTCGGAAATCTTTGCTTTAGACGAGTGCGTCTGCAAAATCAGCGAGATCAGAACCAGAATGAACGCGGCGCAGAACAGAACGGCCATATACCGCAGCAGCGCGGATTTGCGCTTCTCACTCAGCGGCTTTCCGGTTTCCGGGGCAGCCTGCTCCGGCTGCGGGGTTTTCTTTTCGTCCATCAGTGTTGCTCCTTTTTGCGGATGGTGTGCAGCGCGTCGTACAGCTGCTGCAGATCGTCCTGCCCGTAGTATTCCAGTTCAATGCGGCCCTTGCGCTTGCCGGAGACAATGCGCACCTTGCGGCCAAGCCCGGCGGTCAGCTCCTTTTCACATTCGGCCAGATAATCGACCTGCGGCGGCTGCTCCTTGACGGGCTGCGCCTGCTTTGTGAGCTTTTTGCAGAGCGCCTCCGTCTGCCGGACGGACAGGCCCAGCACCATGACCTTCTGCGCAATGGACAGCTGCTGCGCCTCGTCCTTCACGGGCAGCAGCGCCCGCGCGTGACCGGCGGACAGTGAACCGTCCTTGACCAGCTCCAGAACGGCCGGACTGAGGCTCAGCAGCCGCAGCGCGTTCGCAACGGCCGGGCGGGATTTGCCCACGCGGGCGGCAGCCTGCTCCTGCGTCATTTCATAGGTGCCCATCAGCTCCTGATAGCCGAGGGCTTCTTCAATCGGGTTGAGATCCGAGCGCTGCAAATTTTCAATCAGCGCCAGCTCCATCGCCTTTTTGTCGTCGGCCTCAATGACCACGACCGGCACATCGGTAAGCCCGGCCAGCCGTGCCGCACGCCAGCGGCGTTCGCCCGCGATGATCTGATAGAACCCGGACGGCAGCCTGCGTACCGTCAGCGGCTGGATAATGCCGTGCATCCGGATGGAATCCGCCAGGGAATCCAGCTCTTCCGGGTTGAAGGTTTTGCGCGGCTGAAGCGGATTCGGTTCGATTTTTTGCAGCGGCAGCGTTACTGCACCCTCGCTGGGCGCGTCCGGCTGCTCGTTATAGTCCCCAATCAGGGCGCCAAGGCCCTTGCCAAGACCCTTTCGCATTGCCATATGCGTTGCTCCTCTCACTGTTCTTTCGCAAGGATCTCCTGCGCGACCGCGTCATAGGCCGCCGCGCCCCGGCTGAATTTGTCGTAGGCACAAACAGGCATCCCGTGGCTGGGCGCTTCGGACAGGCGTACGTTGCGCGGGATGGCGGAGGCGAAGACCTTGCCGGGAAAATGGCGGCGCACCTCCTCGGCAACCTGCGCGGAGAAATTCGTCCGGCCATCGTACATGGTAAGTAAAACGCCGAAGATGGAGATCGTCGGGTTCAGGCGCCTTTTGACCGCGCGGAGCGTGACCATCAGATCGGAAAGCCCCTCCAGCGCGTAATATTCGCACTGCACAGGGATCAGCACCTGATCTGCGGCGCAGAGCGCGTTGAGCGTCAGCAGCTCCAAAGACGGCGGGCAATCAATGAAAATATAATCATATTGTTCCCGCAGCGGCTGGAGCGCAGTCTTCAGCGCATATTCCCGCTTCTCAACGCCCACCAGCTCCACGCCGGCGCCGGACAGCGCGACGTTGGAGGCCAGAACATCGCAGTATTTTGTGTGGATCACCGCGTCTGCGGCGGGGAAATCCTCAATCACGATATCATAGGTCGAATGGGCAGCCGTGCTTTTTTCCACGCCAAGGCCGGAGGTCGCATTGGCCTGCGGGTCAAAATCGCATAGAAGGACGCGCTTTCCCGCCTTTTGCAGCGCAGCGGCCAGATTGACCGCAGAGGTCGTTTTCCCCACGCCGCCCTTTTGATTGACAAATGCCAAAACCTTCGCCATACCCATTTCACGCCCCTTCGGCCCCATTTTGCATTCTATTATAATGTCCTGCTTCTGAAAATGCAAGAAGTGATGTGAATTTGTTGTTTTTCATGTTTCACGTGAAACAATTGCGGATGGGGTGCTGGTCAGGCCTCCGGCGGCCCCTTCTTTTCCGTCTTGCCGGAAAAGAAGGAGGAGAAAAGGGGCGCTTGGACGCGTTTGATGCATACTGCGGATGCTATACAGCAAGGAATATGATTTACAGATATTACGAACACACGTACTCACCCTACGAGCGCTATGGTACGCGCCGCCTGTTACGGAGTAACCGGACTTGTGAGTTGGTGCCTTTGAATGGGTGCGGTAAATCAGCTTTGCGGTCAAAAGCTGCAGGGCAATACGGATTCGCCGAGACCCCTACGATGCTTTTTCGAGGAATATTAAATCATTTCGAGCTGTTTCAACTTCTGAGGGAAAGATCCAAGAAAACCGAAGCGGTTTTCTTGGTCGCTTTAAAGGGGGTTCCGGGGAGAAATCGAAATCCCCCCGGGCTCGTTTTCTTTTGGAGATGCAAAAGAAAATGCTGTGCTGCACCCGCAAATGTTCAAAAGTGGTTTTGCCCTTGATAAATCCATCGTCAACAATAAAAAACGCCCTCACCCCAGTGATACTGGAGCAAGAGCGTTTTATTCTCTCAATTTAATAGGTTAATAGGTTCTGATTACAGCCTTGACCTTCCCAATGATCTGGGCTTGATTGCCGTCGATGGGGTCATAGGCCGGATTTTCCGGCAGGAGCCAGATCTGCTTGCCGTCTTTGCGGAAGCGCTTGACCGTTGCGGAGTCTCCGAGCAGCGCAACGACGATCTCACCGTTGTCCGCCGTCGGCTGGGCGCGGACGACGACTCTGTCCCCGTCGAGGATTCCCGCGCCGATCATGGAATCACCGCGGACGCGCAGCGCGAAGCAGCCCGCTTCGCCGTCCCATGGCAGATAGCCTTCAATATTTTCAACTGCCAGAATCGGTAGACCTGCCGTGACCACGCCGACGACGGGGATGCGGTCGGCCCGGTGGGAATCGGCGAGGGTGATCGTGCGTTTTTTCATGCCGTCCATTTCAATCAGTCCATCCTGACGCAGCGCGTTCAGGTGATAATGGACGGTCGCCGTGGATTGCAGACCGACGGCGGCACAGATCTCACGCACGGAGGGCGCATAACCGTTCTCTGCTGTGAATTTCGTAAGGAAGTGAAGAATTTCGTCACGTTTGCTGCTGGTCCGGCCCATGTTGGCAGCTCCTTTCCTGCTTGTGAATCCAGTATAGCACACCTTATTGAAAAATGCAAACGTTTGTTTAAAATTTATAATCCCTCAAGATCAAATTCCGGGATGTACTCTGCTGAGGCGGCGGAAAAGTCCTGCGTATAGCCGTTGTTCAGCTCCAACAGATACAGATACGACAGAACTGCGTCGTATTCCTCCTGCGTAATGCGCCGGTCAAAGGGCGGCAGCTTTTTTGCGCGGCCCATGGGCACATACTGGCTCATCAGACTGACCAGCACGTCTTTCTTCGGAAAATTGTCCGTGATCCAGTCCAGCACGCCGAGCGAATTGTCAATGCAGCCCGGCAGAACCAGATGGCGGATGATGACCCCGCGCGTCATCTGCTCGTCCTCAATCACCGCGCCGCCCACCTGCTGGTACATTTCCAAAATGGCCGCAGACGCGATCTGCGGATAATCCGGCGCGGCGGAGAGCTTTTTCGCAAGCGCTGCGTCAGAATATTTAAAGTCCGGCAGATAGATATCGACCAGTCCCTCCAAGGCCTGCAGTGTCTCGACCGATTCGTAGCCGCCGCAGTTATACACGACCGGCACAGGCAACTTCGGCGCAAGCGCCGGGAGGATGGACGGCAGAAAGTGCGTCGGCGTGACGAGATTGATGTTCTGACAGCCCTCGTCGATCAGCCGCTCGAACGCGGCGCGAAGCTCCTGTGAAGAAACCTCTTTCCCGAAATTCTCCTGAGAGATCACCCCGTTCTGACAGAACGCGCAGCGCAGCGTGCAGCCGGAGAAAAACACCGCGCCGCTGCCGAAGCTTCCGGAAATGACCGGCTCTTCCCAATAATGCAGCGCGGCCCGCGCGGCAAGAATATGATCAGGCATTTGGCAGAAGCCGCGCTCCCCTGCCGTCCGGTCGACGCCGCAGGCGCGCGGGCAGAGCGTGCAGTGACGATAATCCAGCATAAAACTCAACTCCAAAGCTCAAGCTGTCTCCCAGTATAGCGCCTTTCCCGGCTTTACACAAGCGTCTTTCTGTGTTAAAATCGCAGACATACAGGAGGTTTGTATATGAAAAAGCTTTTTGCGGCCACTCTGGCTGCCATACTCATTCTCAGCGCTGCGGGTTGCGCAAAAAAGCCCGTGCAGCAGGAAGAACCCGCTGCGCCCGTTCAGGAAGAGGCAATTGTGCCGGAAGCTCCGGCAGAAGCGGAAAAATCGCAGGACAATGTTATCCACATCACGCCGAACCAGAATCAGACGCAGGACGGTCTGGAAGCAAGCTGGCTCGACGAGCCGGAGAGGATCCAGACCGACCTTGAGGAAATCGTCAGCTGCACCTATACCCTGCCCCATCTGACGCTGGAAAGTGACGACGCGTCTGCGGCGGCGAACGCCGTCTTTGATGAGCTTTCGCAGACCGTCATTTCCTATGCGCAGGAGACGGTTTACCCAGCCGCGCAGGAAAAGGCCGCGATCGGCTACGTCAACGGCGGCTACAGCATTTCCGAGGAGAATGGAACGCTCATCGTAAGCTATACGCTCTCCGTCTCCTATTCCACGGAAACCGGTGATCAGCAGTTTCTGCATATCTATTATATTGACCTGACCACCGGCGAGCTTTTGAAGGAGGAGTGAATGTTTCACGTGAAACATTCCACACAGCTATGAAGGAACTCAAACGCGGCGATACGCTTCAGGTGACAATCGAAGCCGCGACCGTGGACGGGACGGGCATCGCCCGTGTCGACGGACAGGTCGTGTTCGTGCCCGGTGCGCTGCCGGGCGAATTGTGCAGAATCCGCATTGCGCACATCGGACGCTCGGCGGTCTTTGCCGAGCTTCTGCGCGTGGAGCAGCCGTCGGCGCACCGCGTAGAGCCGGATTGCCCGTATTTTCCCAAATGCGGCGGCTGCGCGCTGCGGCACATGGATTATGCGCAGGAGCTGGAGCTTAAGCGCACGCACGTCCACAGCTGCCTGACGCGCATCGGCGGCCAGACGCTCGCTTCCCTGCCCATCACCGGCGCAGAGCAGACCGACGGCTATCGGAACAAGGTGCAGTTCCCCGTGCAGGAGCAGAACGGAAAGCCCGTCGCGGGCTTCTTCGCCGGAAAAACGCACACGGTCATTCCGGTCGCGCACTGCCGCATCCAGCCGGACTGTGCCGACCGTATCCGCGCAGCCGTTCTGGACTGGATGCGCAAATACAGCATCCGCGCCTATGACGAGGCCGCGCATACCGGCTACATCCGGCATATTTATATCCGCTTCGGCGCGGAAAGCGGGCAGATCCTCGTCTGCATCACGGCCAACACACAGCAGCTGCCGAAGAAAAAGCAGCTCGTCCAGACGCTCCTCGCTGCCGAGCCGGGCATCACGACCATTGTCTTCTCCCCCAACACGAAAAAAGGCAATACCGTGCTCGGCACGGAATTTCTGCCGCTCTATGGAAACGGAACAATCACCGACACGCTCTGCGGCCTGCAATTCCGCCTCTCCGCGCCCGCGTTTTATCAGGTCAACCACGCGCAAGCCGAGCGTCTGTATGAAAAGGCCGCCGCGCTTGCCGGGCTGACCGGAGAAGAGACGGTGCTTGACCTCTACTGCGGCACGGGTACGATCACGCTCTGTCTTGCGCGGCACGCGAAAAAGGCCGTCGGCGTCGAGATTATCCCGCAGGCGATCGAAGACGCAAAATTTAATGCCGCACAGAACGGCATGGACAATGCGGAATTTTACTGCATGGATGCAGGCGCGGCCGCGAAGCTGCTGGCTGAGCGCGGAGAAAAACCTGACGTAATCGTCGTCGATCCACCGCGCAAGGGCGTGAGCGCCGATGTGATCGAAGCCATTGCCGCCATGCAGCCGGAACGTGTCGTCTATGTCTCTTGCGATCCGGCTACCCTCGCCCGCGATGTCAAGCTGCTTACCCAGACCGGTTACACCCTCCGCTCCGCCGAAGCGGTCGATCTT
>OJAM01000241.1_pt1 | contig 26483 bp, 26 predicted proteins | sample 1589071 | NCBI WGS metagenome assembly OJAM01 (sample SAMN03283243) | human gut metagenome | biome: human-associated habitat; material: feces | host: Homo sapiens | place: Peru | collected 2012
CCTACACCAACGGCTGGGTACAGATTAGTGGCGAAATAGGCTACGAGCGACTCGACGACGGCGACTGGCTGAAAAACCACTACAACTACTACAACAATTTCCTCACCACAGGCTATTGGTTCAATTACAAGAAACTGCGTCTGCGCACACGCCCCGACCAACCGTTTGTGTTCACCATCGGCGCACAGGCTGCTTGCCAGTTCGCAGGCACTCAAAACATCTACGAGAATGGCATTCTGACCAAAACGGTGAAGATGCCTGCCAACTTCAAAAGTTTCTTCCGTAGCATCATCGCCGGCAGCGGTGGCGACAACCCGGGCGACCAAATGTATGTAGAGGGCAACCATGTGGGCAGTTGGGACATTATGCTCGACTATCAGAACGACGCGGTGGGCAAGTTCCGCGCCTATCACCAGACCATTTGGGAAGACGGTTCGGGCATCGGCTTGCAGAACGGCTTCGACGGTTTGTGGGGACTGGAATGGCGCTCCGCCACAAAGAGTTTCGTGAGCGGTGTGGTGGTGGAATACATCGACTTCACCAACCAAAGCGGCCATATCCACTTCTCTGAAGACCTCAACAAGGATTCTGCCATCAAGGGCGGTGCCACAGGCTCCGACGACTACTACAACAACTACAGTTACAATGGCTACCAAAACCATGGCATGTCGATTGGCACTCCATTCGCCAAATCCCTTATCTACAACACCGACGGCTACATGCGCTACCTCGACAACTTGGTGCGTGGCTTCCACATCGGCGTGAGGGGCTATCTGAGCAGCGAGTACGACTATCGCTTGCTGTTCTCCACCCGCAAGGCTTACGGCACCCCTGAGCACCCTCGCGCCAAAGGCGTGCGCGCCACCTGCTTCATGCTTGAGGCGAACGCGCACCCCTCGTGGTTGAGGGGATTGGAACTGAAGGCGCAGTTCGCTTTCGACCGTGGCTCACTTTTAGGCAACAACACAGGCGGCATGGTGTCGGTATCATACCATGGCGACTTTAATATCGGACAATGATGAAACATCTTATTACATATCTTTGGCTTCTTGTCGCCTCGGTGGCGTTTTCGTCATGCACCCAAAATGGTGGCGATATAGGCGTGTGGTTCGGCACTTGGACCATCAGTTCGGTAACGGTAGATGGCACCGTGGTGCCCCCACTGGCTGGATCGTACTATTCCGTGCAGTTTCAAGGTGAAATCGTGCAGGTGACCATCACCAACGACCGCCACGACCCCTACACCACCACCTACGGCAACTGGAGCCACGACGGCGACCAAATGCAATGGCTTTTCCCTGAAGAGAACATGTATTTCGTGCCCCTGCCTGGAATGACGCGGGTCAACAAGTTCACCATTCTGGAGAAAAGCGGCAAGCGAGTGCGCCTACAGCAAGTGGCCGACACCGGCGTGACCTACATCTACACCCTCACCAAACTCGTGTAGAAATTAATGTGGACGGCTCTTCCGACGCTATTTTTATGCGGCTTTCTCGTATGTAAATTGCAAAATTTCACTCTTTTAGAAAAAAGTCGTACCTTTGTATTTCAATTGCAAATTATAAAGTAACAAAACAACTATACAGAAAATTAAGTTTCGATGGGTAAAATTAATTTCGTAAAAGAACTCGAATGGCGCGGGATGATCAACAATATGATGCCCGGCACAGAAGAACAACTCAACAAAGAAATGACATCGGCATACGTGGGTATCGACCCTACTGCCGACTCTCTCCATATCGGCCACCTCGTGGGCATCATGATGCTGAAGCACTTGCAGCGTGCAGGCCATCGCCCTATCGCCCTCATCGGTGGTGCCACCGGTATGATTGGCGACCCTTCAATGAAGAGCCAGGAGCGTGTGCTTATCGACGAGGCTACACTTCGCCACAATCAGGAATGTCTGCGTAAGCAACTCGAAAAATTCCTTGATTTCAACAGCGGTGCACCTAATGCCGCAATTCTGGTCAACAACTACGACTGGATGAAGAACTACAGTTTCTTGCAGTTTATCCGCGACGTGGGCAAGCACCTCACCGTCAACTATATGATGGCTAAAGACTCTGTAAAGAAGCGTTTGGCAGCCAATGCCGACCACGGTATGTCGTTCACCGAATTTTCATACCAGCTCCTTCAGGGCTACGACTTCCTCTACCTCTACGAGCACGAGGGTTGCCGCTTGCAAATGGGCGGTAGCGACCAATGGGGCAACATCACCACCGGTACCGAACTTATCCGCCGCATGAACGGTGGCGAGGCTTTCGCTATCACCTGCCCACTTATCACTAAGGCCGACGGCACCAAGTTTGGCAAGACCGAGGGTGGCAACGTGTGGCTCGACCCTAAGCGCACATCTCCTTACAAGTTCTACCAGTTCTGGTTGAACGTGAGCGACGAAGATGCTGCAAAGTACATCAAGATTTTCACCGACCTCACCCAGGAAGAAATCGCCAAGCTCGAAGAAGAACAGGCTGCCGACCCAGGTTTGCGCCCATTGCAGAAGCGTTTGGCAAAGGAAATCACCACTATGGTACACTCTGCTGCCGACTATGAAATGGCTGTGGAGGCTTCACAAATTCTTTTCAGCAACAAGGCTAACGACATTCTTCACAAAATCGACGAAAGCACCCTCTTGAGCGTGTTTGAAGGCGTGCCACAATTCGAAATCAGCAAGGCTAAACTCGAAGAAGGCATTCCAGCCATCGCTCTGCTCACCGACGAGGCTGCCGTGTTCCCATCAAAGGGCGAAATGAAGAAGATGACACAAGGCGGCGGCGTGAGCATCAACAAGGAAAAGCTCACCGACCAAAACGCCACCATCGGCACAGCCGACCTGCTCAACGGCAAATACATCCTCGCACAGCGCGGCAAGAAGAACTACTACCTCCTCATCGCAAAATAATGCGATAGTGTAGCACAACCTCTTGCACTCTATAATTATCACAAACCCGATTAGCACACTTGCTGTTAATCGGGTTTATTTTAACCACCCATAACATCAGCACTATCATGACACAAGACGAAAGATGGCAAGCGCAATACGACCAAATGATGACATTCATGAACGAGAACCATCGCCGCCCCTCAAAGCACCGCCTTGAGGAGCACGACATACTCAACTGGTACAAACACGTGAAAAAAGCCATCGCCAAAGGCAACTACCCACCCCACCGCATCGAAAAATTCGCCCTCCTCCAACAAGTAGCCAACAAATACCGCCGCAAAAACCAATACGAGTAACAAGTCAACGAGCCTACAAGCCAACGAGTCTACGAGTTGGTGGTCTGACCAGTCCGACACGTCAGACACGTCAGACGAGTCAGACGAGTCAGACGAGTCAGACAAGTCCGACTTCTCCCACAAAAAAATAGGATTCCATTCCTAAAACTCCAAAAAATCCAAAAGTTTTCGGATTCCATTCCTAAAACCCCCAATTTTTCCCCACTTTTCGGATTCCATTCCTAAAAAAATTTTGTATATTTGTGGCGAACAACCAAAATAGCACAAGACAATGGAGAGAATTGAACGCCGAGACTATCTCGACAAGCTTATCGCTTTCAAAGATAAAAAGTTGATAAAGGTGATAACAGGAATACGCCGTTGCGGAAAATCCACTATTATGGAAATCTTTCGCGACTGGCTGTTGAACAATGGCGTAAGCCCCGAACAAATCCTGTATCTCAACTTCGAGGATTATGACAATATCGAGCTGCGCAATCCACTTGCCTTGCACCAATACATCAAACCGCTGATATTGTCCGACAAACCCACATACATTTTCTTTGATGAAATACAGCATGTAAAGGACTTCCCCGACATCATCAACAGTATCAACTTGAAGCCAAATGTCGACTTGTATGTTACGGGCTCAAACGCCTATATGCTATCAAACGAAATCGCCACTTTGCTTTCAGGAAGGTATGTGGAGATAGCTATGCTCCCATTGTCGTTTAAGGAGTATGTGCAAGGTTGTGGCGGAAGCGATAACCTTGAAAAAGCATACACGAATTATATCACCCAAAGCAGTTTTCCCTACACCTTGGCACTCGATCGCCCCAAAGACATCACCGACTATTTGAATGGAGTGTACAATACCGTGGTGATGAAAGACATTATCAGCAGAAAAAAGATACAAGATGTGATGATGCTTGAAAGCGTGATTCGTTTTGTGGCCGACAACATAGGAAATATGCTGTCAACCAAGCGAATTGCCGACATCATGACTGCCGACGGAAGAAAGATAGACCAAAAAACAGTGGAAAAATACCTCACATCGCTGTGTGAAACCTTTTTTGTGTACGAAGCCAAAAGATACAATGTGAAAGGAAAACAACTATTGAAAACCCTTGGCAAATACTACCTCGTGGATGTTGGGCTAAGAAGAATGTTGCTGGGCGGACGATCATTCGACGCTGGGCGATTGTTGGTAAACGTAGTGTATCTCGAACTGCTGCGCCGACAGAAAAGTGTGTACATTGGAAAAATCGACAACTTAGAGGTTGACTTCGTTGCTATCGATGAAAACGACATCGTATATTACCAAGTGGCAGCCACGGTAAGAGACGAAGCCACACTCAAGCGCGAACTATCATCACTGCAACAAATCAACGACCAATACCCAAAGTACATTTTAACGTTAGACGAAGACCCCGAAGCCGATTACGACGGCATCAAAAGAATCAACGCCCTAAAATGGCTAATGGGCGAATACAGCATCTAAACAAAGACAGACAGGCCTGGGAAAAAAACAGGATTCCATTCCCACAAAAAAATAGGCATATATAGATGATGTTGGCAACGAAAAATAGAGTGCTAATAGGTTGTAAATGGATTACAATCGGTGTTTCTGTTCGAGCACTCGCTCCAAGTGGCTTTACAGAAGCCGAGACTATCGTCTTAACTTCTTTAACTTCTTAACTCCTTAATTTCTAAAAAAACTAACTTCTGAAGAAACTAATTTCTAACTTCTAATTTCTTTCAAGGGGTATAAAAAATAATCCTCGATATCGCTATCGGGGATTGCTTAACTAATTAACCTTCTAATACCATTAACATAAACCTTAAACAAAATGAAATAAACACCGTCGTCACGACGCCAAGTATTTCATAACCTTAAAAACTAATACCATGAAAAACCGATGCAAAGGTATAACTTTTATGTTATATAACATACTTTTCCAGCATAAAATTCAAGAATTTAACACCATTTAACTAAAATAACCCAAATTCCCCCATTTTCACGACAAAATTCCACATTATAGGAAATATGCCATCAGAAGAAAAGATGTGAATTTTCCATATTTTTCCATATCTGTTGAAGATTCATTTGATTTTAATTGCAACACATAGTTTGTTGAATCCTCTGACACAACAAAACCTTGGGCGACTTTTATTGCTCAAGGTTTTGTGAAAATCCAAGCTAGTAAAGTTGTGGAATTAAAGTCCTAAAGTCCAAGAACTCCAAGTGTCAGACGCAGAAATTGACGCACTTGACGTTGGCGTTTGTTGTTTGCCATTAACCACCAACGACTTCTTAACCACATTGTCTTTTACATAATCAAACAATTCGCCCAGAGTCACCACACCTTTTGACATTTGAAGTTTTTTCAACAAAAAATATGTAAACAAACCATGATGTTGCTCTTGATAAGAGTAGGCTGTTTCATCACCTTGTGCAGCAGACAATACAACCATGTTGCCAGCAGGTGCAGCAGCCTTTGCCTTTATCGCTACCCCTCGTGCCTTTGCAAGCATTCCTTCACCACGTAGTGAACCAGAGAAACAAGCATCTAACAATACTACAACTTTAGATGCAGGCATTCCTCCAAGTGTTTTATACAACTCATTCAAACTGTTGCATGTGGTAAAATCCGAACCATAGCCATCTATTGGAAGTAAATATGTATCCCGTGAGCTTTCATCAGACAATCCATGACCAGCATAATAGAAGATAATTTTTGCATCTGATTTATAGGCTTCAGATATTTGCTTAATTAGGTTTATCTCTTTCTTGAAATTATTGTATGTGGCATCTTTTACAAGATGAATATTTGTTTTTGGCAAGCCAAGCACTTTCTCACAATACTCAGCAAACACACATCCATCATTAATCGCATTGGGAACTGGAGCCACGCTTTGGTAATTTTCATTTGCGAAAATCCATGCAAATGTATTTTCGTTGTTACAATTTGAGGTTGGTATATTCTCATCCACATCCGACTTTTCGTTTATTGTGATTTTATTACCACTATCAACTTTTGTTGATTCCGTAACAGTTTGTTTATTTGGAGAAGTTTCTTGTTGTGGGTTAACTAATTGTTGAATTACAGTGATATTATTCACAACTTGGTTATTCGAATTAACTGTCTGACTATTTGGAATAATTGTGGTTTGACGACTTTGGGTAGCACCACTTCCATTGGGACTCATTGCATAATTCCCCACATGTTTTATACCCTCATTGTAAATTGAAATGAAATCTGGCAGTAAACACTTCCCCCCTTTTTTTTCATACCGCTGAAGCCACTCGTTACAGTGCGCCTCACTTTGAGAGACAACAATACCTTTTTTATAAAACCGAGCAACATATAGCATAGCATCAGGAAGCCCTCTTTCTGCAGCCCTCAGGTACATTTTGAAAGCTTCATTCAAATCCTTTTCTACCACAATACCATTCTCATAACACACTGCGAGGTAGAACTGTGCTCCCACCCCATTATTAATGGCACATTTCTTTAGTTCACTATACCCATACTGGATATAGCCATTATAAATATATTGCAAAGCCTCAGAGGTTTGCTCATGAAATTTCTGTGCTGATAATAAAATGCTACAGAAAGATATAAAAAACACAATCAGACGTCTCATTGCAGATTAGAAGAAAGGCTGTGCCATAAACGCTTTCACAGCACAGCCCAAATATATAAATTATCTAATTTTTATTCGTCATCTTCATCTGAGGATCCTTTTTTACCCCTTTCCTTACTTGCTGAAGACATATTATTTGCATATTTGAGTTTGCCCCAATCAGCATCAGAACCATCAAATTGAATTATTCGTTTGTAATATGTGTCAAACAACTCAGGGGAAGCTAGAGATATCCCCATAGTGAATAGCGCACCGAAAAATTTTGCGGTTTTACTGCCTGCTTTTACAGCTCTGGTATTTCCAAGAACAAATGTTCCTTTATCAAAATCACCTTTCCAATCACAAACAATCGTCAAAGATTTTTCATTATTAATTTCCTTATATGGCGCATCAGCTTTTATATGAGTGACGGCATAGGGGGTTTCTTTTACTCCAAATCCTTTTTGCTCTTTTTCACTTATTTTTTGGGGCAATTCATTATAAATGGGAGCAAAGATCAAATCCGAAATCCAAGTTGTTAACTGAATATTATTCCATTCATCCGTTTTTTTATTAAACGAATAAGCTATACTAAATCCAAGGTTAACAACACTTTCGTCCTCTGTGAAGTGTATCGCCGATGAGCCTGTAAAAACATCTTGTTTCTTATCTTCTTTTCTTTTTGCCTCCGTTGTAAGTGTTTCTATTGCAGAGAATAATCGTTTATCATATTCTGTAAAACTTCCAGTAGGAGTCTCTGATGTCGAGTAAGGACCATACAAAGCAGTAGATACATCACATATCCATGTAGGACTTTGATTTTCACTAATTTTAGGGGCTATGGTAATCGTCAGATTTTCTTCTGTTGCCACAGCCTTTTTTGATGCTTTCTTGTCACCTTGCTCCTTTTTACTATTGTCCCAAAGAGGTCTTGCACTACCGTTGTGAATAAGAAAACTCTGATCCACAGCAATAAATATGGTTTTAGTCGTTTTGTTGCTTGCCCACAATGACTCATCATAAATCTCTAATCTGATATTGTCATCTTCATAAACACTATTAGCGTTAGAATACATAAAAATCAAGGCGTTTCGATATTTTGTTTCTTCCTTGCTTTTTTTACCACCAAAAGCTTGACCAAAAAAAAGGCAGCAGATAGCTAATAATAAAATTTTTTTCATAATCTTAAAAAGTTTTTTAATGAAAGAATAAGTAATTAGTTATGTTATATGAGAATTATCTGTAATCGACTCACCATCCAAAATAATCATCCAACCTCTGTTGCAGTTTTTCAGAATTTCGTTCCAAATCAGCATTGACAGCATCTTTCACCACTTTTTTTGCAACATCTGCTGTACAAGCAATGGCTACGCGTACCTCAACCCTCTTACTACTAGTAATGCGATAAATATCTTCAACAATCATCACATCTTCAAGATTTTGGGAAATGCTATTTTTTGCAGCCTTTAAGCTTTTTATTAATGCCTCTCCTTCTTTCGACTCAATCAATTCTGTTTTAATTGCCCAATCTATTTGCAATGATATTTCTGATTGGATTTTTTCAACGAGAGCAGACTTTGCAAGTTCAACAGCACGCTTTTTCGCCGCATTGTAATCTTGATTGACGCTATTCGCTTCTGCCATAACATAAGCGGGAAACAGTTTGGAGTCATATTCCATTTGCATAATATACATGGCATCCATCTGTCTTTCCAATGGTAAAGTACTGGGAGTTGTCTTCCAGCCGTCATTTAATAGTTGTTCTGCATCTTCTTCCGAGAGTATCAAAGCTTTGTCTTTATTCTTTTTCTTTGAAGCTTTAAAGATTTTCACACGTTCCTTTCGTTGTTCTTCAAAGTTTTGTGCATAACTTGAAACCACAAATGCGGCCATCAAAATGAATAAAACTAATTTTTCCTTTCTCATTTCTTATTAATTTTTTCAAGGCCAACAGTTCCCAGGCTGGACGGTTTGTTACATAGTACTGTTTAGAAAAGAGCATAAAAAAAGCGTGGAAACTGTACTTACTAAAACCACATTGATTCGATTAAGTGAATTTTAATGATAACACCTGTAAACAACTGATAATAAGGAAAGAAAGTGCAAAAAACAAATCATAAATAGATTTAAACGAATCAAGGTTTATTGGGGATATGTGGGAACATTTACGGGAAAGATATTACCTTTGTGGCTGAAATAAAAAACATAGGAACATGAAGATTACCATCATCACAAAGGAATGCAAGACCAAAGACAAAGACGCTCCTGCAAAAGCCAATCTTTGTTTTCGACTCCGAGATAAGGATGTTGACATCAAAGTCCGTTCCGACATTGAGGTTATGCTTGACTATTGGGACAATGATGCACTTTCCTATCGAAGGACAAAGAAATTACCATCTGACGAGCAGAAGAAAGTCAAGTTTTTGGTGCAGACCATTACAACGGCTCTTAGCGAGCAGTATAACTCTGCGACTGCTGATGTTGCATGGATGAAGAATGTGATTGATGAATGTGTCAATCCAACTTCAAAGTCAACAGAGACATTGACTACAGTTGTTTCGAGAATGGAACAATACATTGCAGAACATCCCATGAGTCCGAAATCAGCACTCGTTTATAAACCAACGATCAAGAAGCTTCAACGCTATGAAGCCTACAAGAGGGAAATAGAGGGAAAGGAAGGCTTCACGCTCTATTGCGAGACAATCCGCCCCGAAGAGTATCTTGATTTTCGTGAGTATGTCATAAACGAATATATTCATTACAATGACTATCCTGAGTTTTATGAACAGTTCAGCCTTGACATGCACCCTCCCAAGCAGATGTCAAGCACACAGATTATAGGTATCATGCATCATCTGCGTATTGTTGGGCATTGGTGCATCAAGATGGGGTTTACAACAAACCGCTCATGCGATGCGTTCACTATTCCTGCAGCGGTACAAGGCACACCTTTTTATCTGACGATAGAAGAACGTGACAAGGTTTACAATGCAAACCTACATAACAAGCCAGAGTTAGAAGTGTATCGTGACTTGTTCATCTTCCAATCAATGGTGGGTTGTAGAGTCGGAGACCTGTTTTCTTTTACCAAAGACAATATAGTCGGTGACATATTGCAGTATCTTCCACACAAGACCATGCGCAAACGGTCGCAGACCGTGAGCGTCCCGCTTACCACAAAGGCTATGGAAATATTAAAACGTTACGATGGCAAGCAAGAAAAGCTTCTGCCGACAAAGCAAGTGTATCAATACAACGAGGGCATCCGTGCCGTGCTTCGAGAATGTGGCATTAACAGAATGGTTACTATCCTTGACACCGTCACAGGAAAGGAGGTTCAGAAGCCAATATGTGATGTCGCTACAAGCCACATGGCAAGACGCAACTTTATCGGCAACCTATACAAGAAAGTGAAAGACCCTGAGCTTGTGAGTTCCATGACAGGACATGTTAACGGAAGCAGAGCTTTCGCCAGATACAGAGAGATTGATGAGGAAACGAAAGTAAATCTTGTCAACCTCATCAACTAACGTTTATACAATCTACCAGTTATACATCATTATATAGAGTAGCATGAAAGTAACAGCATTCATCCGAGAAACCTCGGCAAAGAACAACATAACCGACCAGGCGCACGTTTATTTCCGTGTGCGTGACGGCAAGACTGACATAAAGGCTGTCAGCGAGTTATCCATCAATCCTAATCATTGGAGCGCGGAACGGCAGGGTTACAAGACACGTGTGGCTCTTGTAGTGGAGTCAAAGCGCACGGCATTCGACAAAGCCGTGCAGGACTTGGCGGCACTTATATCCGCACAATATTATCATGGAGCGGACAGCCGTTGGCTAAAAGGTGTTATTGAGGAGTTTCATCATCCAAACATCAACATCCGCCAGGGCAGAAAAGGTGACGAATACAGCCTTGTGTACCAATGCCAACAGTATGCCGAGAACCATCCGATGGAAAAGGAATCTATAAGGCATCATGAGCATAACGTACGTAAGTTGCGGCACTTCGAGCGTTTCCAAAGGGAGATCATGCGTAGACGAGGTTACACCATGCGACTTGATGCCATAACAGCCGATGACTTGCGTGAGTTTCATAAATATCTGGTAAACGAGGCTGAATATTATGAGCATTATCCTCAAATCTTCGATGACATAGAGGAGCGTTTCAAACCACGCCAACTAACGGAAAACTCCATCAATACCATATTCAGAAGAGTACGCACGGTCGTGAACTGGTGTTTGAAGCATAATATCACGACAAACGACCCTTTCGCCACCTTTGAGATGCCTAAGGTGCTGGACAGCCCTCCTTTCTATCTGACACTTGAAGAGCGTGACAAAGTCTACTATGCCGACCTCAGTAACGAAACGCCATCCACACAAGTATATCGTGACATATTCATGTTTCATTGTCTCATCGGTTGCCGTGTGGGAGACCTTGAAAAGATGACACGGGCCAACATCGTTGATGGTGCAGTGGAATACATTGCCGAAAAGACCAAGAACCACCAGCCACGCACCATTCGTGTACCTCTCAACGATAAGGCAAAAGCCATTCTCGCCAAGTATGCCGATCTTGAAACAAGGTTGTTGCCAAAAATAAACCAAAATATATACAACCGTCAGATTAAGAAAATTCTGAAACTGCTCGGCATTGACCGCATGGTGACTGTTATTGACAACAAAACTCGTGAGCCTATACAGAAACCAATCTGCGATATTGCGACAAGCCACACTGCAAGAAAGACGTTCATCGGCAACCTATACAAGAAGGTGAAAGATCCAAATCTTGTTGCATCTCTTTCGGGACACACAGATGGCAGTCGAGCCTTTGCACGTTACAGAGAAATCGACAACGATATGAAACGCGAGCTGGTGAAATTGATAGACTGACCTATTGCGAGTTCGCCTAAATTGCGTTTCAAAAACGGATATTCAATAAAAACGTTGGCGTTTAGAAGAAAATACTATACCTTTGCAGACGAACAAGAACCAAAAATATAATAAAAAGGTTTCAAAAATATGGTACAGACATCAAGCCAAAGCACTGTAAATAAGATAGAAATGAGGCTTAGAGGGAAAGGACGTGGTTCGATAGTCTTTCAACAAGACTATGCAGACTGCGGAACACCATCAGCCGTGAAGTCAACATTCCATCGAATGTACACCGACGGAATGTTGGTGCGGCTGGCTCATGGCATTTATTATTACCCCAAAGAGGACAAGGAATATGGACTTGGCATTATCTATCCGTCTGTTGAAGACATTGCCCAGGCTATAGCCAAACGAGACAAGGCTAAGATTGTACCTATGGGAGCATATGCCTTGAATCGTCTCGGATTGTCCACACAGATGCCCATGAATGTCGTGTTCCTGACCAACGGTGCACCACGTAGGATAAAGATCGGAAACGGGCGTGGCATCCTGTTCAAGCATTCTTCTTCGGGCAAGAACTTTGCCTATAAATCAGAGCTGATGATGCTTGTTGTAACAGCCATGCGCGCCATAGGCGAGAACAAAATAACCGATGAGGAACGCAACGTGCTTGTCGAGCACGCAAAGAATGTAAACGACAACGATTTCAATCATGATATAAAACTTGCCCCTGCATGGGTGCGCAAAATACTAATTGCACGATGAAATTCATAGACATACCAGAAGATAGACAACGTGAAGCTATCAATACCGTGGCATTGCAGACCGGATTGCCGCCGTCAAGTATCGAAAAGGACTGGTGGGTAACGCAGGTATTGAAAGCCCTTCATACTTTGCCATATGCAGAACATATTGCTTTCAAAGGAGGTACAAGTCTCAGTAAATGTTGGAACTTGATTGCCAGATTCTCCGAAGACGTGGATATTGCACTCAGCCGAGAATTCCTTGGCTTTAGCGGTGAATTATCGAAGACTCAAATCAGCGACAGACTACGTCGCGTCGCCTGTTCTTTCGTAAGAGAGAAGATGCAGCATGATGTAAGGAAAGCTTTAGTGGATTTGGGCATACGAACAGATGCTTTTTCTGTGGATGTTATAATCACACCAGTTACGACAACAGACCCAGAAGTGATAACAATAACCTATCATAGTTTGTATGAAGTATCACCATATATCAAGAATACGGTAAAGATAGAAATCAGCGGCAGATCGATGATGGAGCCTATTGAGAAAAAAGCAATCAACGCTGCTATTGACGCCCATTTCAGCAAAGCTCCATTTGCAGAAAAGCCATTTGAGGTGAACGCTGTCATCCCCGAGCGTACTTTCCTTGAAAAGGTTTTCCTGCTGCATGAAGAGTTCAGGAAGAGCGAGGTCAGAGTGGAGCGTATGTCTCGCCATATATATGATTTGGCAATGATGATGGATTCTGAAAACAAAATTGCTGACCGTGCAATCCACAACGAAGCCCTGTATAAGGCGGTACTTGAACATCGCAGAAAGTTCATCGGACTTAAAGGATTCAACTATGATGAGCTTTATCCTGCCACATTATGTATCGTGCCCAACGAGGATATTGCAAGACTATGGCAAGATGACTATAAGTTCATGTGTGAGCACATGATTTTCGGACAGGTGCCTTCTTTTGAGGAACTGATAAGCAAGTTGTCAACGCTCAACGACAGAATAAGACAGTTAAATTACCGAAAGGCATGAACATAAACGAACTCGGCGAGGATCTTGAACAGCAGTTCGGCAAGCCTCGCAACATAACAGAAGAGAACGTTAGGTTCATGCTTTCGCTCATAAAGGAAGAGTTTGATGGAACGAAAGTGAACGAGAATATCGAAAAGCCAAGTCTTGAAGCCTTCGGCATGACCATTCTTGCTGTTATGTCATACCAAACTACACCTTGGGAAGAATTGGCAAAGAAACCTTCAATCCGCAAGACACTCAAATATATTGCCATTAGAGGAAACAGCCATTATGACGAGATGGAGGCATTGACCAAGGAACTGATCCGGAAGCACTTTGATGGCATTACCCAAAAGATGGTATTAGGGTTCTTGAAGATTATTCGTGGGGTGTCGAATGAGGAACGTCCGACCAAACTTATTGAATATACTCCATTCCCAGCACAATACTATGCTATCCATCACGGACTTCACCAGCTTATCAGAGGTGAACATCCAGATGATGCAGCAGCCATTATCCATTGTGCAATAGAGGACGGCATATTGTTCCCAACAATTCCTCGCAGTCTGCTTGTCGATGAATTCAACCTGAAGAAAAGTAGTTTTGACAAGTATTTCAGTAAGTATCATATAAACTTGGAATACGAGTCCGATGCTGTCAAGAAACAGGTTGAGGAGAAAATCAAGTATCACAGAAGGTCTTTGCGAAATGCCATAGGCTACAATGTCACCGATAATAACAATGTACACTTCTACGACCGCAAATTAGGACGCAAGAACTTCCTTTCTATGATTATTGCATATTGTCGCAGCATATTTCGTTTCTGACAATCTGCTGCCATTTACAATCCTTAGCCAAACGTAAAACAGCATTTGGCTAAGGATTTTTGATGTTATCACGTTAATTCCATTAACAAAGAGTAGTCAATAGTAGTCGCATCCTACCGCCTATTCAAATCTCATCGAGAGCTGTCAAAAGCCATATACCTTTGCACCGTCAATCCGACAAACCAGCGGATTGGCGGTGTTTCTTTTTTATCACGCTGCGAGAAAGAGCATCCTGGTTTACGAGCAAGACAGCGTATGTATAACGAATATCAACAGAAAAAATATGGTTGACATCATGTCATTGACAAAGATGGGAGGACAGGTAGCACTAACCGTTACTCCCGAAGACCTTCACCATTTTGCAAATGCTCTCTTGGCGCAGTCACGCAAGGAATGGGAGGAACAAGCTGCGTCTGCTCGCAAGGAAGAATCTGAGGAAACCTTTCTTACAACAGAGGAGGTTTGCAAAATTTTCAATGTATGTCCTGCTACCCTATGGCAGTGGCATCGCACTGGCTACTTGCAACACATCAAATTTGGCAACAAGAACATGTACTCTGCCTCGTCAGTCAAAGCTATTACACACGCTCGCTCTATAAACGAAACAGTTGCTGGCTATTGTAAACGGACAAGTAAGGTGGATAAAGAGATCGCATCCTTGAACAATAATGAGAGAAAGGAGGTTGATGGAAATCATGCATGACACTACATCCATCTATGAAGAATTCTTTGGCACCAAAGAGGGAGAATGTCATTCGTTCTCCTTCTTTCGAAGACCAATCCGCAATATTGAGCCATTGCGTTGCATCGACATTCCCGACATATACCGCTATATTGTCAGACCTTACGCCAAGCAACAAACGGAAACGCTACGTTCTATCACAGACAAAGACAATGCACGGAAATACAAAGCAGAGAACTTTGATTTCTGCACATTCTCTGGCATATTCCGCTCACGCAACAAGAATGACCTCCTGTTACATTCTGAACTATTGTGTATAGACTTCGACCATGTGGCTGACATTCCTTCTCTGAAAGACAGACTGTTGCATGACGAATATTTTGAAACAGAACTGTTGTTCCGCTCACCGTCTGGAGATGGTGTGAAATGGATTGTTGCCATTGACAGAAAAGGTTGGGAGCATTGCCGTTTTTACCAAGCCGTGTACAATTACCTTGTGGCTAAAGGTTATCCCGCCCCAGATAAGTCAGGAAGCGACGTGGCACGTTCCTGTTTCATTCCGTTTGATGCGGAAGCATACATTAACCCTAAGTACAAAAATTTAAAAGATGAAAACTTTTTTACCACAAGAATGGGAGAATGTCCGTTCTGATGAAACTAAGCCAAGCGTCAACAAGGCTCAAGACATTAATACGCAAACTTCTTCATCAAACAATAATGATGAAGATACAAGACTAAAGGTGGAGCGTGTTGTTAATCTTATAGAACAAAGTAAGGTTGACATAACCATCGGTTATGACGCTTGGCTAAAGATTGGCTTTGCTCTTTCTGACGAGTTTCAAGAGACAGGAAGGAAGTTCTTCCATTGGGTCAGCAGACAAAACGGAAAGTATGACCAACGTGAGACAGACAAACAATATGACAAGTGTCTTTCGGCAAAAGGAAGCGGTGTCACCATTGCTACTTTCTTCCAACTGGCAAAAGATGCCGGTATAGACATTTCGACTTCGAAAATCCAAAGCATAGAGAATGGTTCTTTGGATTTTTGGAATTTTGGTTCTAGCAAGAAGCGAAATGAGGGGTCGGGAAACGCAGATGGCACAACTTCGGAAATCCAAAAGTCCAAAAATCCAAAATTCCAGTCGGGTGTCGTTGGGTCAAAATGGATTTTGGATGAAGCAGAGCTGCCACATTTCCCGATAGAGATGTATGATTCTCTCCCGTCATTCTTGAAAGAAGTATTGAGCAACTGTATTTCCGATGATGACCGTGACATGATGCTAATGGGGGCTTTGGCTTGTCTGTCTGCCACTCTTAATAACGTGGTTGGCGAATACGACAATGATGATTGGGCCCCTATGATATATTTCTTCGTCATGGCTGATGCTGGTATGGGCAAGGGTTCATTGAAATACTGCCGACAACTTGTAGCACCAATCCACAATGAGTTACGTGAAATCTCGGAGCGACAGATTAAGGAATACAAGGCAAGCAAAAAGGAATCGAAGCAAGGAGATGACACATCATCCTTTGAGGAAGAGCCGCATCGTCGTACTCTTTTCATCCCGACAAACAGCAGTGTAGCAGCCGTCATCCAGCAGTTGGATGACAACGGAGGTATTGGTCTTATATTCGACACAGAATGTGACACACTGAGTGCCGCGCTCAAATCCGAATATGGCGATTACAGTACCATTATCCGCAAGGGCTTTCATCATGAACCCATTGATTTGAACCGTAGAAAAGATGATGAATACCGTGTGATCGAAAATCCTATGCTTGCAGTTTGTTTGTCTGGAACACCTGGGCAGCTTTACACCTTGACACCACAAGCAGAGGACGGGACGTTTTCACGAATCACTTGCTATCATATACCATTCAAGATGGAGTTCCGCAACGTGCTTGTTGAACGCACTTCATACGAACAAGGCAAGGATGTTTCATTGCGTGACAGGTTTTATCAACTGGGTATAAAGTACAAACTTATGCGTGAGGCTTTCTTTCGTGGCGGAAATTATCGTATTGTTATTCCGCAACAATTCTGTGATGAGTTCAACGCACATTACAAGTTAATGAACCAAGAAACGGTAGAGGACATTTCACATGACATGCAGAGCGTTGTCCGTAGATTGGCGTTTACCATATTCCGCATCATGATGCTGTTTACATCAATACGCTTCATGTGTGAGCAACCCAATCCATCTGCGTTTACTCCAAAGAAAGACGGTCGTATTGTATTACGATGCACAAGAGAGGATTTTGTCAATGCAATGGCTATAGGTGATGTGCTTATATACCATACCGTATATTGCTATGCTCACTTTCCACGCAGCAGGGTTGCAACCAGTATAGACGGCAAGATTCTCTCCAAGAAAGACAGGATGAACATACTTTACGACACATTGCCAGAAACTTTCGACAAGTCGCAATATGTGGCTGCGTCTACAAAACTTGGCTACTCTCCGAGTACGACAAGCAAATGGATTAACAGCTATATTCTTGAAGGTCGCTTGGGGCGAAAAGGACAAAACGACTACTGCAAGGTAGCAACATATTCCCTCTGCAGTTCTGGTGTCGGATAGTATGCCGTGTTGAGTATGTAGCGGACTTTCATAAAAGTCCATGAACATAATAGGGACTTTTAGATTCACTTGCTGACGCTGTTCACTTAAAAAGTCCTTCTATTATGCTCAGGCTCCGCCCGAGACCTGCTGCCATTATACCGAGTTACGCCTTTTACAATGTACAACAAGACTGAAATACAATATGCAAAGCAACATACCACGTGCCGCTATCCATGTCGGCAAAGACAAGAAATCTTTCTCCGCCCAAGTGGGTAACGAGGCGGAACGTAGAGGTTGGGACGAGAATGTCTATCGGTTGAAGAATGCCGACAAGGACAAGAACAACCATTATAATTTCTCTCGCAAGAATCTCAATTTTGAAATCGTCAGAGGCGGAAAGTTTGTTCCGCTTGGATCTAACACAATTCCACTCCACGAGCGCATTCAGATGCGTCTTGATGAATTGGGCTTCAAACCATACATGGATGCCAGGCATCCCGACCAAGTATCAAAGAACAGTCCGAACTGCACTGTCGGCATGATATTCAGTGGCGACCACGACGTGCTTTACAACCTCGCCTTTGGCAACCAAAGGATAGACACTGCCAATCCAGATGCAGACCATAGCCACATCGTATTGCAACAAGGCATTTATAAATGGGCAAAGGACACCTACGACTTTGCCTGTCGCAAATGGGGCGAGGAGAACATCATTAGTTTTGCCGTCCATTGTGACGAAACGAGTATCCATGCCCATGTACAGACTATTCCTGTGGAGAAAGTCAAGAAACGTGGACGCATAGGCAGCAAGTATGTCAACAAGAACAATCCCGACATGGTGCTTTCAACCAAGGAATGGAGAGCATTACCCAAAGAGGATCGAGACAACTATACCAAGCAAACTGCCTCAAAGGACTTTGTTGAGCGTGTGTCTTATGCCAAGGTGTGGGGAGAGACGAGAAAAGCAAAGTCGGAATATCTCTCGCAAATACATACTGACTACCACAATGAGGTTGGCTGCAAGTATGGTCTTGCACGCGGCATCCCTTACAATGAATTGTCCGAGGAGGAAAAACGAGGACGAAGGCATAAGAACAAAGTCGTTCTTGAAGCCGAGCGACAGGCGAAAGCTGCTCTTGACAAGGTGGGGAAATACGCTGTTCTTGCCACTATTGACAAGCAAGAGCTCACCTTCCCTCTTCTCAATATCAAGACACCTGTTCAAGAGGCAATGGATGCCGTTAAGAAAGAACTTGCCATTCCTATTCCTGCACTTATCGGACAAAAGACTTGGCGAGAGGAACGGACAACAAGCATCAATGATGCTATCAAGGCTCTTGTCGTTGCCATCAACGCTGAACGTGACAAGCAGAATAATGGTATACGGGCATCTGTCAACAAAACTTACACTTACTATATGCAGCAACTCAACAAACTGATTATTGAGAATAAGGCATTGAGGAATGAGAATGATACACTAAAGGCCGAGAATACGGAGGTGAAACAACGCATATCGCAACTTGACGAGAACGCAGTCAGACGAGTAACCGCTCAAAAGGATGCCGTTATTGAAAGTCTCAATACCCAATTGTCCTCTAAAAGTGAAGATGTTGCAAAGCTCAAAACAGATTACAATACTCTATGGGAGAAATACAAAATCTTGGTTCTTCAATGGAACGACTTGACAAAGCAGCCAGAAATAATTGAAGCTGTTAAACGTGTGAAAGAACGCAAGGAACAAGAAGCGGAGGCAAAACGTGAAGAACAGGCAAGACAAGACAGATACCAAGGTGTACTTGACCGATTCATTAGTGAAGGTAATGAACAGCTCAAAAACTTTTCGCAATCAAGCAGAATAGATTTCGATGAGAAAGAAGCCAAAGCAATCTATTATGGTATTATGGCAACTGCCACAAAAGGCGATGTTGCGCTCAACTCTCCCCAAGGAGTAGCATCTGCTGCTGACAGATTTCTCGCAAGCATGGATTGGAATGGTTGTGGCAACTATCGGAGAGAATGTGTCGCACATTGGACGAAACTATTTGCTACCGATGAAGTTGTTTATACCGAACCCATCATTCAGAACTTCCTTTCGTTCATTGATTACATGTCGTGCTGTGCAGATACATACGTTTCACTCGGTGGCTCCAATGGTTGTGCTGACCAACTCACTAATTGGGACGGAACACAGAAGTTGGGGTTGGGAGCACCATCAAAAAAGATGTCACAAGGTTTATCCAGATAATGACAATGAGAGGCGATTCGTAGCGTTGGTTACTGCAAATCGCCTCTAATTGCAGAAAAGTGATACCCCCCCAAAAAAGATTTCCTATTATTTATTCTTACGAAACTTTTACAAACACCTCATATCTGACGCAAGCATGAAGAGCTTGGACTTAAACGCACAAGCAGAATCAAAACTTTTGTATTCAAGTATGTTTCTGTCCCTGCAAAATGGGTTAAAACTGCAAGACAGCCGCAAATTTTCGTGGTCTTTTGCGTATTGCCTCAAGTCGCATCATGGGGTAAGGGAATTTCATCTTTTGCGACTGCATCATAAGGATTCTTTACGAAAACGAGTCGTTTTAGAGAGGTATCCGCAACCCCAGATATCAAGAATATTACAGGTTGCGGATTTTAGGGAATCTAAAACCAAAAGTAAAGGAATAAAGATTTAATGTTAAAGGCAGGTGTGATTTATCATCCTGCCTTTAATTATATTTGCAATTTTGAGCTTCTCAACAAATATTTTCTGAATAAAAGGTGCTAACTTTGCAAGCAAATCAAAGTGAAGACAATATGGAACAATTAAATGTATTCGATTGCTCGAATGTACTTATAGGATGTTATTTTACCGATGACCGGGGGTGTGCCCATGAAAACAGGGAACACACGCTGATTTATCTGATTTCCGGCGAACTGGAAATAGAGGAACGGGGTAAGAAAACTGTCCTTCATCCGGGAGAGTGCGCTTTCATGCGGCGCGACAACCGTATGTGGTTGCAGAAAAAAGTGGAAGAGGGAAAGCCCTACCGCTCTGTTGTGTTGAAATTCTCACGATCTTTCCTGAAGGATTTTTACCAGACACTTAACCGTCAGCAGATTCCCTCGGATTCCAAGCGCGAGAAAGTGAGTCTGCGTGTACTGCCAAGTAACAGACCGGACATCCGCTCTCTGTTTGAGTCGGTCATCCCTTATTTCGATGCAGCAGAAAAGCCGTCGGAAGATGTATTGAAACTGAAAATGATTGAAGGCGTATATGTATTGCTCAATACGGACATCAACCTGTATGCCTCGCTGTTCGACTTCGTGGAACCATGGAAGATCGACATTCTGGACTATCTGAACGAGAATTATATGTGCGACCTTTCCATGAACGAGATTGCCAGTTACACGGGGCGCAGTCTGGCAACATTCAAGAGGGATTTCGCCAAAATCAGCGACCTGACACCTCAGAAATGGATTATCAAACGCCGTCTTGAAGCTGCCCACGACCTGATAAAATCGGGGAAGAAGAAGGTAACGGAAGTCTGCTTCGATGTTGGTTTCAAGAATCTGTCTCATTTCTCCAAAATATACAAGGAAGCATACGGCGTTGCCCCTTCCATGTAGAATTGAACCTCAAAACAAAGTAAATTGAGCCTTTCAGCAAAGTTGTTGTAAGGCTCTCTTTGTACCTTTGCATCCGATGATTGAAAATGTTTTATACAATGTCAAATTAAAAAAGCGTAATTTGAAAACAAAAGTAATTTCATTGGTTTTATTATCGGTTTTAATGTTCCCGATTATGGCAAAATCACAAGTAAAAATCAAACAGACAGCCGGGCGTGATGCGCTTGGTGAGTTTGCACCAGAGTTCGCCCGTCTGAACGACGATGTGCTGTTCGGCGAGGTGTGGAACCGCAATGACCTGCTTTCGCTCCGCGACCGTTCCATTGTTACCGTTGTCGCCCTCATGTCGCAGGGATTGACAGATTCTTCGTTCAAGTATCACCTCGAATCGGCGAAGAAGAACGGAGTGACCAAAACCGAAATCGCCGAAATCCTGACCCATGCCGCATTTTATGCAGGATGGCCGAAAGCATGGGCGGCATTCCGCATGGCTAAGGAGGTCTGGACGGACACGGCTGACAGTACCGCTGCCACTTCGCTCGAAGCATACGCGCAAACTATTATTTTCCCGGTTGGTAAAACAAACGATGCGTATGCCAAATATTTCATCGGACAGAGCTATGTGGCTCCGGTTGTGACGGATGGCGTACCCGTAGTGAATGTGACATTCGAGCCGGGTTGCCGCAATAATTGGCACATCCACAAAGCGACGAAAGGCGGCGGTCAGACGCTTGTATGCGTGGGTGGTCGCGGCTACTATCAGGAATGGGGCAAGGAGCCTATTGAACTTCGTCCCGGAGATTCGGTGTATATTCCCGCAGGAGTGAAACACTGGCACGGGGCAGCTCCTGACAGTTGGTTCTCGCACCTTGCCATCGAAGTTCCCGGCGAGAAGACATCCAACGAATGGCTCGAACCGGTAAATGACAACGAATATTCAAAATTGAAATAACATGAAACTATTAGCATTGATAATTATGGGATTAATCACATTGGGCAACTCATTGAGTGCGCAAACAACAAAAAACAGCAAGAAAATCCTTGTGGCATATTTCTCCTACACAGGAACAACGGAAAAAGTAGCGGAAGCCATTGCAAAGGAAACGGGTGGTAAGCTCTATCGGATTACTCCTGCTGAAGCCTATACCTCGGCAGACCTCGATTGGCAGAACAAGAAGAGCCGCAGCTCGGTGGAAATGGCAGACGATAAATCCCGTCCGGCTTTGGGTGGAGAGGCTATTAACCTGAAAGATTATGATGTGGTATTCATTGGTTATCCGATTTGGTGGGATTTGTGTCCCCGCCCAGTCAATACCTTCCTTGAAAAGTACGATTTTTCGGGCAAGACGATTATTCCGTTTGCCACATCGGGCGGTAGTTCAATAACCAATAGCGTAAAACAATTCAAGAAGTTATATCCAAAAGCAATGTGGAAAGATGGGCGTTTGTTTAACGGAGGTATGGATCAAGTTGGAGCATGGGTTAAACAAACTATCGAATAACTACATGGAAGAGATTAGAATCGACTGTCTGAATCAGACTGAACAGGAACTTGCCGCAGCCAAAGAGCTGCGGCAAAACATATTTCGGCTGAACCATACGATGCCGGATACAGATGAGTACAGCGAGTTATTGCGCAAGGTCTTTCCTCATCTTAGTGAGAACTGCCGTGTCGAAATACCGTTTTCGGGTGTCCGCACCGCCAATGTGAAGTTCGGCCGCAATGTGATTGTCATGCCCGGCTGCCTGATGATGTCTGCCGGTGGAATCACGATAGATGATGATGCGCTGATTGCTGCCAATGTGCAGCTCTTGTCCAACAATCACGATTTGCAGAACCGCCGTGTGATTACCTGCAAGCCGGTGCATATCGGCCGTCGGGCATGGATTGGAGCCGGAGCGACCATTCTTCCGGGCGTTACCGTCGGAGAGAATGCTGTGGTCGGGGCAGGTAGCGTGGTGACGCGCGATGTCGAGCCGAATACGATTGTGGCAGGAAATCCGGCAAAGTTGATTCGCAGAATATGATATTTTACAAATTGAACTTCATGACAAAGTGATTTGAGCCTCGCAGCAAAGCCGTTGCGAGGCTCTCTTTTTACCTTTGCATCAGAATATTAAAAACAATGATATGAACGATATTTTTAAAAGAGACCTGAACGGAGAAATGGTGTCACCCAATGATCAAGGATATGACGAGCTGATTACGGACATTTTCGACACCATGAAAACTGCGACCGAAATGAACACCGGTTACAAGACACCTACCGAAGTGCATGAGTATATGAAGCGTATCCTCGGCAAACCGCTTGATGAAAGCACAACCGTGCTTCCTCCTTTTTATGTTGATTACGGCAAACCTGTAACCATAGGCAAAGGATGCTTCATCCAGCAGTGCTGCACATTTTTCGGGCGTGGAGGAATCACAATCGGTGATGGTGTGTTCATCGGTCCGAAATGCAATCTCATCACCATAAATCATGATGTGAATCCCGACAACCGCAGTGCTACTTACAGTCGCCCCATTATTATTGAAGACAAAGTTTGGATTGGTATAAATTCGACCATCCTTCCCGGAGTGAAAATTGGCTACGGAAGCATTGTCGGAGCGCAGAGCGTTGTGACCCACGATGTGCCGCCCATGACGATAGTAGCCGGAAATCCTGCAAGAATAATCAAGAAAATCGAAATAAATCATGAATAGTAATAAAGAAATCAGCCGCCGTGGTTTTCTGAAAACCGCAGCGGCATTAGGAGCAGCGTTGACCATACAACCTGCCATTAACAAGGTACAGGCGGCAAATGCCGTTCTTGGCGGGACATCCGCATCTTCGACGAAAAACAAGGATATGCAGTACCGCACACTCGGTACAGGCTCAGCTGCATTCGAGGTTTCGGCTCTCGGCTTTGGTTTGATGGGCATGACCTATAATCGCAGCCAATATCCCGACAAAAAAACACGCCAGCGCGTTATTGCAGAAGCGGTTGACCGGGGCGTGACTTTGTTCGACACCGCCATTATCTACGGTCCTCTGAACAACGAAGAATTTGCGGGGGAAGTTCTGGCTCCCTATAAGAACCGTGTTAATATTACCACTAAGTTCGGGCATGAAGTCATCGACGGCAAGGGCACAGGGCGTCAGGACAGCCGTCCGGCAACCATCCGCCGTTATTGCGAGGAATCGCTCCGTCGCCTTCGCATTGACTCCATTCCGATGTTCTACCAGCATCGTTTCGACCGCAATACGCCTATCGAGGAAGTGGCGCAGTGTATCGGCGATTTGATTAAGGAAGGCAAGGTGCAGCGATGGGGATTGTGCGAAGTCAGTCCGGAGACCATCCGTAAAGCTCATTCCGTGCAACCACTGACCGCTATCCAAAGCGAATACCACCTGATGCACCGCTTGGTGGAGGAAAACGGAGTGTTGGATGTTTGTCGTGAACTGGGCATCGGCTTTGTGCCATACAGCCCTATAAACCGTGGTTTCCTCGGTGGCTGTATCAATGAATACACCGTTTTCGACCCGAACAACGACAACCGCCAGACCCTGCCGCGCTTCCAACCCGAAGCCATGCGTCAGAACTACCGCATCGTGAATGTGCTTCAAGATTTCGGCCGTACACGAGGCATGACCTCGGCACAGGTAGCTCTCGGATGGCTGTTGCAGAAAGCCCCGTGGATTGTGACTATTCCCGGCACGACAAAACTCTCTCACTTGGAAGAGAACCTCCGCACACTTGATTTCACACTATCTGAAAGTGAATGGAAAGAGTTGGAGCAACGCGTGGCAGCCATCCCGGTAGTCGGTGACCGTTACAATGCCGAACAGCAGAAACAAGTAGGACATTAAAATCATTAAAAAGACAGACAGATGAAACTACAAGCAATCGCCATTCTGACATTCCTGACTTTTACGAATGTCATGGCACAGGATATCTCAAAATCAACAAATATGAACACTTTGAAATTAACGCAGGAATGGGACAAGACCTTCCCGCAAAGCGATAAAGTGGAACACACGAAAATCACGTTCCACAACCGTTACGGCATCACGCTTGCCGCAGACCTCTACAAGCCGAAAAATACACAAGACCGTTTGGCGGCTATTGCGGTAAGCGGACCATACGGAGCAACAAAAGAGCAGGTGTCGGGTCGTTATGCCCAGACCCTTGCAGAGCGAGGGTTTCTGACCATCGCATTCGACCCTTCCTATTATGGCGAAAGCGGCGGCACACCCCGTTATCTCACATCGCCCGAAATCAGCACGGAGGATTTCAGCGCGGCAGTCGATTATCTGACCTCCCGTGAAGATGTCGATTTAGAGCGCATCGGCATTCTCGGCATCTGCGGTTGGGGTGGATTCGCACTCAATGCGGCAGCCAATGACCCGCGAATTAAAGCAACGGTCACATCTACCATGTATGATATGAGCCGGGTGAATGCCAACGGATATTTTGACGCAAACGATAATGCGGATGCACGTTACGAGTTGCGCCGACAACTGAATGACCTTCGTACAAAAGAATACCGAACCGGAGCGAATGAGCGCGACGGCGGTGTGATTGACCCTGTTCCCGAAGATGCGCCTCAATTCGTCAAGGAGTACCACGACTATTACAAAACGGAACGTGGCTATCATCGTCGTTCCCCAAATTCCAACGAGGGAATCACAAAAACCAGTGTGCTTTCGTTCATCAATATGCCGCTGCTCACCTATATCAGTGAAATTCGTAGTGCCGTGCTGATGATTCACGGAGAGAAAGCTCATTCCCGCTACTTCAGCGAAGATGCCTACAAACGCCTGACTACCGAAAATAAGGAATTGCTGATTATTCCCGGAGCTAATCACGTCGATTTGTATGATAACCTCAATGTCATTCCATTCGATAGAATAGAAGGTTTCCTCAAAAAGACCTTTGAAAAGAAATAAAGTTCCGCGTTTGAAAATGATGGAAGCCGTTTATGCCCTGCTGAATACAGATGAACGCTACATTCCCACCTTGTTCGATTTTGCCGGAAAATGTCAGATGGATATGTTTGACCTTCTGCAAGAACCGGTAGAAAAAGAAATCAAATGGCAAGAGTTTGTGTTTGAGCCTTACAGCAAATTAAATTGAACTTTATAACAAAGCCAGCTTGTATCATTCGCTATAATTTTGCAACATGAACAAATTCAATAAAATAATGATATGCGTAAGAAAAGTTTGGCTGTGTATGGTAGCCGAGCAGAAAGTTCCCGTGCAGATGTGGAAAGATGGCTCAAACAGATAGAATTATAAAAAACAACTAAATAAATTCATTAAACAAGCA
>OJAM01000243.1_pt1 | contig 26442 bp, 17 predicted proteins | sample 1589071 | NCBI WGS metagenome assembly OJAM01 (sample SAMN03283243) | human gut metagenome | biome: human-associated habitat; material: feces | host: Homo sapiens | place: Peru | collected 2012
TTGCAAGAATCCCCGCTGTGTGCAGGCCTGCCCTGTCAGCGTGAAGATTCCTGAATTCATCGCCAAGGTGGCCGCAGTTGACATTGCCGGAGCCGCCGCCATCATCGCCGAGGACTCCTCCCTTCCAGCCGTCTGCGGACGTGTCTGCCCGCAGGAGAGTCAGTGCGAGGGCAGCTGCATCCTCGGTGTCAAGGGTGAGCCGGTGGCCATCGGCAAACTGGAGAGGTTTGTGGCCGACTACTCTGCCACGACCGGCGCCAATCCTGTCGAGGCGCCAGCCGCTCCGACCCCTGGCCGCGCGAAGGTTGCCATCATCGGTTCCGGACCTGCAGGCCTGGCCTGCGCCTCCGACCTCGCCAAGAAAGGCTACGATGTCACGATCTTCGAAGCCCTCCACAAGGCCGGCGGTGTGTTGGAATATGGCATCCCTGAGTTCAGGCTTCCTAAGGACACCGTCCTCAAGCGCGAGATCGACGCTGTCAAGGCGCTCGGAGTCAAAATAGAGACCGATGTGATTGTCGGAAGGACGGTCACCATCGACCAGTTGATGGACAAGGAAGGCTTCAAGGCCGTGTTCGTCGGCACGGGAGCCGGTCTGCCGAAATTCATGGGCATTCCGGGCGAGAATCTCAACGGGGTTTTCTCCGCCAATGAGTTCCTGACGAGAAACAACCTTATGAAGGCTTTCCGCGAGGACTACCTGACCCCGATCCACGCTGGCAGAAAATGCTGCGTCGTCGGCGGAGGTAACGTGGCTATGGATGCCGCAAGGACAGCCTTGAGGTTAGGCGCCGACACGACGATCGTCTATCGTCGTACCGAGAACGAGCTTCCTGCAAGAAAGGAGGAGGTTCATCACGCCAAGGAAGAGGGCATTGACTTCCAGATGCTTACCAACCCGGTTGAGATTCTCGGTGACGAGAAGGGCTGGGTAAGGGCGATCAAGTGCATCAGGATGGAGCTCGGTGAGCCTGACGCAAGCGGCCGCCGCTCCCCTGTCCCGATTCCGGGATCCGAGTTCGAGATCCCGACCGAGACCGTGATCATGGCTCTTGGCACGGCTCCGAATCCGCTGATTGTCAACACGACGAAGGGACTTCAGGCCACACGTCGTGGCGGGCTTGAGGCTGATGCCGAAGGCCGCACGACCAGAGAGGGCATATTCGCCGGCGGTGATGCCGTCACCGGTGCCGCGACAGTGATCCTCGCGATGGGTGCGGGGCGCAAGGCCGCGGCGGCCATTGATGAATATCTCAGTTCCAAGTAACTGAGATATAACCTCCATATAGTCACGTTCTAAACACTTGCATTCTAAGTTATTATATTCACAGAACTTAGTATAATAGACACAAACTGCAATAATCCCCTTTGGGTGATCCTCCCCGCTAAAGCGGGTCCCCTCCCTCTTCGGGAGCCAAAGTCACCCAAAGGGGATTATTACCAGTTAAACTTACATATTCATTAATTATCCGCGGCCAATATATTGACGGCCACCATCTCACAATTTCACATATTCAGAAATAATTGCTAAATTCGCACTCGGATTGTCTGAAAGACTTTATGTTGAGGAAATTGTCCATAGTGCCGATCTTTCTGGCGATGATGATGATGACGCTGGCGACTGTGCTGCCGCATCATCACCATCAGACAATGATCTGCATCGTGGAGGAAGTCTGCGGGATGGACGGGTGCTGCGATGACGAGCACACGCACCATTCGGACACCAACCACAACCAGGACGAAAGCCACTGCGTGGCGCACAAGCAGTACTGCCCGTCGGAAAGGCTGCACATTGACAATCAAGATTTTGGCATTGACGCCGGCGACATATTCCCGATCCTTGCCATTCTCTCCAACCTACTGACCATCACCTCCGAAAGCACCGCTAATGAATATGCTTCCGGGGATCTCATACCATCTATCGCACCGCCATTGGTCTCTTCAATGGCTCCCAACGCCCCGCCCGTCGCTGCGTAACATTCAGTCCACCATCTTGGTTCCGCATCAAGTGCGATAAGCGCAAATTACTGAATGTTAACCGGTTGCAAATCCCTACCCGGCTAAATCGGAGGGCAGGACTTACGAATATACTGATTATCAACACAGTACGGGAAACAGCCATTTTTACGGAATGACCATCCGTGCGATGTGATAAGCGTCAAACGGAGGCAATAATGCTAATTAACAGGTCGGGACGCGTACAATGAATAGAGAGAGGCGGAATCAGCCTATTCAATAATTTTAGGATATTTATAACTCAAATATTCACTTAAAAACATATATTCTCTTAAAATGAAGAAAACGATAATAACGTTGATGGCATTCTGCGCTATTTTGGCAGGGTGCGGTAACCATTCAAATCACGGGGATCACAATCACGATCACGAGGCTGAGGCTCACGAGGAGCACGTGCACGGGCATAACCATAGTGGCGAGGCCTGCAAGGGGCATAACCACGAACACGAACACAGCCATGGTGAGGCTGACGGGCACGAGGACGGTCACGGGCACGATGGCGAGATCGAGGTGAGCCTTGAGCGCCAGAAAACATTCGGAATCACGACCGACACTGTAGCCGTGGGTGATTTCAATGAGGTGATCCACACAAGCGGACAGATTCTATCCGCTATGGGAGACGAGATGACCGTAGTGGCGAAAAGTTCCGGAGTCGTCAGCTTCGGGAAACTGGCAGAGGGCTCGGCCGTAGGTAAAGGCTCGCTGATCGCGACAATCTCATCCAAGGAACTCGGTGGCGGAGACCAGCTTGCTAAGGTAAAAGCCACATACGAGGCAGCGAAGAAAGAATATGAACGAGACATTCAACTGAGCAAGGACAACATTGTCAGCGAAAGCCATTTGGATCAAAGCAAACTGGCATACGAACAGGCCAAGGCAGAGTACGATGCGCTGGCTTCCGGCACATCCAAGGATGGTAACGTCAGCGTCACTTCCCCGCTTGGCGGATTCATCAAGAAACTCAACGTCAACCAGGGTGACTATGTCGAGACCGGAACCCCGATCGCGGTTGTCAGCCAGAACAGAAGGTTGAGGCTCCGCGCCGATGTCTCCGAGAAATACTACGGACTCATCAGCGGAATCAAGGACGCCAACTTCTCAACATCCTACAGCGACGAGACCTACAATCTGAAGGCTTTGAACGGCCGGTTGGTCGGCTACGGAAAGGCCTCTGACGGAGACTATTATATTCCTGTGACATTCGAGTTCGACAACAAGGGAGACCTTATTGCGGGATCCTATGTGAATGTCTATCTGAAATCATCCTCGTCCTCAAGGGCCATAAGCGTTCCGGTCGGAGCGGTGGTCGAGGATCAGGGAGTTTACTACGTTTTCGTGCAGAATGACGAGACCGGCTTCCTCAAACGCGAGGTCAAACTCGGACAGTCTGACGGGCAGAGAGTCCTGATAAAGAGCGGATTGAACGAAGGCGATGTTGTTGTGGCCACAGGTGCCATCCAGGTGAAACTCGCTTCCGTAACAGCCGTTCCGGCAGGTCACACACACAGTCATTAGGCCTATGGAACAGCTCAAACACGAAAACGGACTGTTGAACGGAATCATCCGGTTCTCACTCAACAACCGAATGGTGATCCTTGTGATCGCCGCACTCTGCCTCGTAGCGGGGATATATTCAACAATGCACACTGAAGTCGATGTGTTCCCGGATCTGAACGCGCCGACTGTGGTCGTGATGACGGAAGCAGAAGGGATGGCTCCGGAAGAGGTCGAAAGACTCGTCACTTTCCCTATCGAGACCGCCGTCAACGGTGCGACAAACGTGCGCCGCGTACGCTCGTCATCCGCAACCGGATTCTCTATCGTCAACATCGAATTCGACTGGGGAACAGACATTTACAAAGCCCGCCAGATCGTCTCTGAGAAAATAGCGATGGTCGGTGCTGACCTTCCAGAGAATGTCGGCAACCCGACTCTCGGACCTCAGGCCTCAATCCTCGGCGAGCTGATGATCATCGGCCTGACCGCCGACACGACCTCTATGCAGGACCTTCGCACGATCGCCGACTGGACGATCAGGCCAAGACTCCTCTCGACCGGCGGCGTTGCCCAAGTCGCGGTGATGGGCGGAGACATCAAGGAATATCAGATCCTGATGGACCCAGGCAAGATGCGCCGTCACGGAGTCTCGATGGACGAGGTCATCTACGCCGTCAAAGGAATGAACCAGAATGCCTCCGGCGGCACTCTCTATGAATATGGCAATGAATATATCGTCCGTGGCCTTCTGTCCACCAACGATATAGATGAAATGAAAAAGGCTGTGGTGAAGACCTCGGAAAACGGTTTGCCGATCACATTGGACGCAATCGCTGACGTGCGTATCGGCCCCAAGACTCCGGTTCTCGGCGTGGCCTCCAACGACGGCAAGCCTGCCGTGCTGCTGACCGTGACCAAACAGCCGAACACCAACACTTTGGCTCTCACCGGAAGGCTTGACAACGCACTTGACGAGCTCAAGGCGAACCTCCCGGCTGACGTTAAGATCAACTCACAGATTTTCCGCCAGTCCAGGTTCATCGACAGTTCGATCGACAACGTGAAGAAGTCCTTGATCGAGGGTGCGATATTCGTGATAATCGTGCTGTTCATATTCCTGATGAACTGGCGCACCACCATCATCTCCCTCATCTCAATCCCGCTTTCCATCGTCTTCTCTTTGCTGGCGATCCGTTGGATGGGACTGACGATCAACACGATGAGCCTCGGCGGAATCGCCATCGCCATAGGTTCGCTTGTGGACGACTCGATTGTGGACGTTGAGAATGTGTTCAAGCGATTGCGGCAGAACCGAGAAAAACCTGAAAATGAGCGGGAGAGCGTAATCAAAGTTGTTTACGAAGCCTCGAAGGAAGTTCGTATGCCGATGCTGAACTCCACTCTGATCATCATCGCCAGCTTCCTGCCTCTGTTCTTCCTCTCCGGAATGGAAGGAAGGATGCTCAAGCCGCTGGGAATCACGTTCATCATCTCCCTGATGGCATCCACGCTTGTGGCACTGACTGTCACACCTGTCCTTAGCTCATTCCTTCTCGGCTCACAGAACAGCGACAAGACCGGCAAGGAACCGACTCTGGTACGCTGGCTCAAGAAGTACTATGAAAAGGCCCTCAACTGGTCTGTAGGACACAAAAAGAGTTTACTCTTCGGTGTCGGAGCGCTGCTTGCGGCTGCTGTGGTGATGTTCTTCACCCTCGGCGGAAGCTTCCTCCCGGCCTTCAACGAAGGCTCGTTCACAATCTCCATCAGCACTGTTCCGGGAATATCCCTGGAGGAGTCCGACCGTATGGGCCGCACGGCGGAGGAGCTCCTGCTCAGCATCCCGGAGATCAAGACCGTGGGTCGTAAGACAGGCCGAGCGGAACTCGATGAACACGCATTCGGAGTGAACAGCTCTGAGTTTGAATGCCCGTTCGAGCTTGGTAAGAAAACCAGAAAGCAGTTGACCGAAGAGGTACGTCAGAAATTAGCCGTGATTCCTGGAGTGAACATTGAGATCGGAGGTCCTATCTCTCACAGAATCGATGCGATGCTCTCCGGAACAAAGGCCAACATCGCCATAAAGTTGTTCGGCTCGGATCTCAACAAGATGTACGAGATCGGCCAGAAGATCAAGACATCAATCTCTGGTGTGGAAGGCATCGCTGACATCAATGTCGAGCAGCAGGTCGAAAGGCCGGAGCTGAACATCACCCCGAAACGCGAGATGCTTGCCCGTTACGGAATATCCCTGCCGGAGTTCGCCGAAGTAGTGAGGGTGATGATGGAAGGCGAAGTCGTTTCGACAGTCTATGAGGGCAACCGCTCGTTCGACCTCACGTTGAAAGTCAATGATGACGCACGCTCAAGCATCGAGAGGATTTCCGATCTGACCATAGACACCGGTGACGGCAAGAAGGTTCCACTGTCCTATGTGGCCGACATCAAGTCATCAGCCGGACCGAACACTATCAACCGCGAGAACGTCAGCCGTAAGCTGGTCGTTTCCTGCAACGCCACCGGTGGAGAACTCGCCAAGGCCGTCGGAGCCATCCGAGAGAAGATAGCCGAGAACATCGAACTCCCTGAAGGTTACCATATTGAATACGGTGGACAGTTCGAGAGCGAGGAAAGGGCATCCAAGACCATCGCCCTCGTGAGCATATTCAGTATATTCATCATCTTTATGCTTCTGTACGGCGAGTTCAAGAACATCTCGCAGTCGCTCGTCGTGCTGCTGAATCTGCCGCTGGCGCTCATCGGAGGCGTGTTCGCCATATTCTTCACCGACGGAATCCTGAGCATTCCGGCCATCATCGGATTCATCTCGCTGTTCGGCATCGCGACCCGCAACGGTATGCTCCTGATCGACCGCTACAACGTGCTCGCATCGGAGGGGCATTCGCGCGAGGAGGCTGTGATGATCGGCTCGCTGGACAGGCTGAACCCGATTCTTATGACCGCCATCACTTCCGCGCTGGCACTGCTTCCGCTCGCGCTTGGCGGCGACCTGCCCGGCAACGAGATCCAGTCCCCTATGGCTAAGGTGATCCTCGGCGGACTATTCTCCTCCACCCTGCTGAACGGGTTCGTCGTGCCGGTGATCTATCTCATCAACTCCAAGTCCAAGAAACATGGCTGATGAAAAATCATCGTCACACACTCAATTGGTCGCTGAACCCGTCGAGGCGAGCCAGCCAAAACAACAAGAATTATAGTAATATTTTAATATGAAACACCGTAATATTAACAAGTTATTATTAACTATTTATATCTGTGCAGGAAGCACCTTTGCGGTCTACGCACAGACCTCCACAGAAGCCGTCCTCCGGCAAATAGAGACAAACAATCCGCAGTTGAAAGCCGCAGCCGCTGAAGTGGAAGCCGAGAAACTGGCCAACCGTGCAGACGCATTGCTGGAGAACCCGGAGTTCGAGTTCAACTACCTGTGGGGAGCCGACGGCATCGGCAACAGACGTGACTTCCGCGTTACCCAAGCGTTCGATGCAGCCACTCTGACCGGTATGAAATCCAGACAAGTAGCCGGACAGAACGAACTTGCCACACTGCAATACAAAGCCGAGAGGCTTAACGTGCTACTCGAAGCCAAGCAAGCCTGCATCGATCTCATCTACTACAACGCCCTTAAAGCCGAACTGGACATTCATCTGGCACAGGCACAGACTCTCGTGTCGTCTTTTGAGAAAAGGCTGAAAGCCGGTGGAGCCAATGTCCTCGACCTCAACAAGGCCAAGGTGCATCTGACAAGCGTACGTGGCCAGATCTCACAAGTAGAAGTTGAGCGTCAGACCCTGCTGGCGAAACTGAAGAGCCTCAACGGTGGGAACGACATCGCTCTTGAAGATTCCGCCTACGGCCTTTCAGACAACTTGCCATCCGATTTCGATTCGTGGTACGAGTCCGCCTCCCAGAAGAACCCGGTTCTTCAATATGTCCGCCAAGAGGTTACGGTCGGCAAAAAGCAGTTGTCCATCGACAAGACTGCCTGGTTACCTGAACTGACCGTCGGCTATATGAGCGAGCTCACGACATCAGACAAGTTTCGAGGCGTGACAGTGGGTGTGAATATTCCTCTGTGGAGCAACGCCAACAAAGTGAAGCAGTCCCGCGCGAAGATCACAGCCGCCGAGTCCCGCAAGGCAGCCGCCGAGCAGCAGTTCTATTTCGACCTCCTGGCCCAGTACAACCGCGCCGCCAGCCTCAAGGAGAACTCCGAACTGATGCGCGCCTCCCTAAGCGAGACCGACAGCCGTGACTACCTGCTGACAGCCCAGTCCCGAGGCGAGATCTCGATGATTGAATATCTCGTCGAGACCGACCAGTACTATGAAGCCCTGGAGCAGACCCTCGCCGCCGAGCGAGACTATCACCAAGCCCTCGCCCAGCTGAACGCTGTGGAGCTTTAGCCTGTTTTAGCCGATGCACAGCCACGAACTTGGCACATCGACATCTGACGTTGCGCGGCTGCTCGAATTCTTCTCGTGGCACCTAACCAACTAATAATGAGCATCAAAAGGTATCTCGTGGTCCAATTTTATGAACCACGAGATATTTCATTATATTGACAATCAAGGCATTATCTGCCACGCCAACGAAGCAAGTGTTGCCGTGGCACTCAACCGATTGAATATCAAGCACAATGACTGTCTCGTGGTTCAATTTCATGTACCACGAGACAGCTCTCTTACTTGATAATCAACAGATTATCCGCCAAGACATAAATTACATTTTGAAGTCTGAGTTGAATTGTCTAAATTGCAAGCGATTAAATTGACCAGTGACTGAATATGAGTCGCCGTGAACCAGCCTCAGATGATCGCTTATGATGAGGCTCTTTTAAACACTTACTAAACTAATGACTATGATAGGGTCGAGATGCGGGAGCCATCAGGGAAACACGATGGCACACATATTCCAAAGGGCACGGAAAGGATTCGTTGTGTTCTACAACGTCAAAGATTCACTGTTTTTCATCACATCATTTTGTATTATCGCCCGACGGCATGGTGTCAAGGTGTTGGCACTATGCCTGATGTACAATCATGTTCACATTCTGCTGGACACAGATGACAAAGAATCTATAAGACTGTTCATCAAGGAACTGATGTCGTACTTCTGCAAATCATACAACCGCAGATATGGGCTTTACGGAGTGCTGTTCGATAGCTACGGTGTGTCGCTGAAGAAAGGAGACAAAGCCATTAGGACAGCTTTGGCTTACGTCAACAACAACCCGGTCGAAGATCACATCTGCGGGAAAGCCGAGGAGTGGCGATGGAACTTTCTGGCATATTCGGACTCTGACCACCCATATTCAGAGAAGGTCAATTTAGGCATTGCATCAAGAAGGCTGAGGAGAGCGGTGGCCAAAGTGAAGTACCTGCATGCGACCGAAAGACCTTTGACATACGAAGTGCTTGACAACCTCTTCGACTCGCTTGCCATAAAAGAAAAACAACAACTGGTGGACCTGATAATCAATGAATATGCAATCGTTGATTTCCGCCAGGCCATCAGTTTTTATGGCGATTACGACAAGATGCTTATAGCATTCGCCAGCAACACTGGAAGTGAATACGAGATCAGCGAGCCTTTTGACCCGCATTCCGGTCAGGCATACCGGAAAATGGCGGACTATCTGGCCAGGGACAACAGGTTCAAATCAATCGGCGAGGTGATCAATCTCCCATTAGGAAAGTTGGTGGAATATTTAGACGAACTTGTCAGCCAATGTGGTGTCAGGCAATGCCACGCGATGAAGTTCCTGCACATTATCCAGAATCGCCTTGGCACCTAAATACTTGATAATGTGCAAAATAAACTTTCTCGTGGTTATCATTTAGGAACCACGAGAAAGCCTTTTTAATTAATAATCAATACATTATCTGCCAAGCCCTCCGAAAAAGCTCGTTTGGACTGTGATGTCTCAGCTTGAAATAATAATCCAAATCTGCGATCTTGGCTCGATGAAAGGCTGTGCGCTCCAGCGAAGCTACTCTGCGGCGGCGATGCACTCGAGTCCCTTGTTTAGAGAGACGGTAATCCTATTCATTGGAACCAGCGAAGCTACTCTGCGGCGGCGATGCACTCGATCTCGACGAGGGCTCCTTTCGGGAGGGTCTTGACGGCGAAGGCGCAGCGGGCCGGGAACGGGGCTTTGAAGAACTCGGAATAGATTCCGTTCATCGCGGCGAAATCATTCATGTCAGCGAGGAATACGGTGGTCTTCAGGACTTTGTTGAGGTCGGAGCCAGCCTGCTCAAGGATTGACTTGAGATTGGTCAGGGACTGACGGGTCTGGGCCTCCACTCCCCCTTCCGGGAACGCACCGGTGGCAGGATCGATAGGAAGCTGGCCGGAAACGAAGATGAAACCGTTATGCTCGATGGCCTGGCTGTACGGGCCGATGGCCGCTGGGGCTTTTTCTGTGCTTATCTGTCTCATAAAATCAAATTTTTGCCAAATTTAGGAAATTGAAAAGTAATTTGCCAAAAAACTACAGACAGAGTCAAAAGGGCTTCCAAGAAACTTCGCAAACATATTCATAATTGGTGGTAAATGTGTAAATTTGTGAAACGAACAATAAAACACATTTATCATGGCACTCGAACAACAGATCCAGAAGGACATAATGGAGGCGATGAAGGCTCACGATGAGTCTCGCCTTAACGCGACAAGAGGCATCAAGTCAGAGATTCTCCTCGCGAAGACATCAGGAACGGAACACGAACTCTCAGACGCTGACGTGCTGAAAATCATCCAGAAGCTCGTGAAGCAGCGCAAGGAGTCCGCTGAGCTCTACACCCAGGGCAACCGTCCGGAACTCGCCGAGAAAGAACTCGCCGAGATGAAGGTGATGGAAGCCTACCTGCCGAAGGCACTTTCCGAGGACGAGGTCAGGAATATTCTTAAAGAGGTTGTCGCCGAGGTCGGAGCGACCGGTCCTAAAGATATGGGCAAGGTTATGGGAGCGGCGACCAAGAAGTTGGCAGGACAGGCTGACGGCCGTTTGATCTCGACTATCGTAAAGGAACTGCTCGCATAGTAGTATTTTATAAATATTTGCACAGTAGTATTTTATAAATATTTGCACAGTAGTATTTTATAAATATTTGAAGAACAACAGCATCTATGATTAAGGAATCACGGAATATTGCTGCTGCGATCGCCGCGCTGACATTGTCGGTCGCGGCTTTCGCGCATAGTAAAGAGAATGTGGCCGCCGGCGCTTCGACAGGCTCAGCGACCGGGCAGGATCTCTACAAGGAGTTCCAGAATCCGCCGAAGTCCGCCCGCCCGAGGGTGTGGTGGCACTGGATGAACGGAAACATCACCAAGGACGGAATCAAGAAAGACCTTCTGTGGATGCAGAAGACCGGAATCGTGGGATTCCACAACTTCGACGCCGGCCTTGAGACCCCGCAGATTGTGGACAAGAGGCTCATCTATATGACCCCGGAATGGAAGGACGCTTTCAAGTACGCCATCAACCTCGCGGACAGCCTTGACATGGAGATGACCATCGCAAGTTCCCCAGGCTGGAGCGAGACCGGCGGCCCGTGGGTCAAGGACGAGGACGCTATGAAGAAACTCGTCTGGAGACAGGTCGAGATCAAGGGCGGACAGCCTGTCAGCCTGAAACTCCCGGAGGGCTTCGACATCACCGGACCGTTTATGGATTTCACCGGCTCGTTCGACGGAGTATCTCAGGTTTTCCTCAGGAAAAAGTTCTACAGGGACATTGCCGTTGTCGGAGTGAAGCTCAGTGACAAGGACATCAACCTCAAAGAGTTGCATCCTGTAATCACTTCAAGCGGTTGCGATGCCACAGGCGAGGAAATGCTCGACAGGATCACCGGTGACAGCGTCGGAGACTACCTCGACGTCAAAACCGACAAGAACGGCAAGTGCTGGATCCAGTACGAATTCGCTGAGCCTCAGACCATCAAGGCCGTTGTGGTCTCCGAGCTCAGGAAGGACACAAATCCTTACGTCCACACAAAGGAACTCCAGTACAGCGACGACGGAATCAATTTCAAGAGCATCAATCTTTCCTATCAGGCCACGGCACAAAGGACCTACGCCATCCCGGCCACCACAGCCAAATATTTCAGACTCAGCCTTAAAGACAATAAAGGGAAGAAAGACTGCGAGTTTGGAATAGCCCAATTCGCACTCTCAACGGTCACAAGAATCCAGCTTGCGGGCGACAAGGCCGGAAACAGTTTCTACCGTCTGCTCTGGATGGAGGACACTCCGTACAGCAGTGAGGCGGCCAGACTTGAGGATGTGGTCGATCTCACACCATACGTCAAGGACGGCACTCTCACATGGAACGCTCCGGAAGGCAACTGGAGAATATTCCGCTTCGGCTACAGCCTGACCGGCAAGACCAACCACCCTGCCTCACCGGAAGCCACCGGCCTTGAGGTTGACAAGCTCGACCCGAAGGCCATCACTGAATATTTCCACAACTACCTCCAGACCTATGCCGATGCCTCCGGCGGAAAGCTCGGCAAGGGTGGCATTGAATATCTCCTCACAGACAGCTACGAGGCGGGAGCGCAGACGTGGACCAGGAATATGTTCGAAGAGTTCAAGGCCAGAAAAGGCTACGATCTTCTCCGCTGGATGCCAGCACTGACAGGAATGGTTCTGAACAACACCGAGGAGACCGAGCGTTTCCTGTTCGACTGGAGAAGGACGATCGGAGACATGATCTCCGAATATCACTACGACCTCCAGAACGAGATCCTGAAGCCTTACGGAATGAAGCGATACACGGAAAGCCACGAGAACTACCGCGCCAACCTCTCCGACGGAATGGACTGCAAGCGTTACGCCGAGATTCCGATGTCAGCCTTCTGGATGGACTACAAGAACGGAAACATATTCAATCCTCGTTTCGAGGCCGACGTGCGCGAATCCGCCTCCGTGGCTCACATCTACGGCCAGAACATCGCCGCCGCGGAGTCGTTCACATCCGACGGCTACAGGGACGGGGCCTGGGTCTTCTCCCCTGCCGTGCTCAAACCAACAGCCGATGCAGCGATGGCCGCCGGACTGAACCGATTCGTGATCCACACATCACCTCACCAGCCGGTTGACGACAAGGTCCCGGGACTCGGTCTCGGAAAATACGGCCAATGGTTCGACCGTCACCAGACCTGGGCCGACCAGGCGAAGGCGTGGACGGATTATCTGTCCCGCAGCTGTTATATGCTTCAGCAAGGTCGTTTCGTGGCCGATGTCGCCTACTACTACGGTGAGGACAACAACGCAACGGGAATAATGCTCAAGAAAGTCCCGGCCCTTCCTTACGGCTACAACTACGACTATTTCAGCCCGTCCGTGATCCGTGATCTGGCCAAGGCCGAGAACGGACTTCTTACCGTTCCGAGCGGCATGAAGTACAAGGTACTGATGCTTGACGCCAACGTGAAACACATGTCAATCGACATCCTGCGGAAGATCAAGGTGTTCGCGGACGCCGGAGTCGTGATCTGCGGAGCCAAGCCTCAGAAACTCGCCGGCAACACCGGCACGGAGGAAGAGTTCAAGGCTCTTGTGAAAGACATCTGGAACTCCGGGCGCAAGAATGTAACGGCAGGAGTGCCGGCGGAAAAAGTCCTTTCCGCCATGAGTCTCAAACCCGATTTCAGCATAGCAAGCGGAAACAACAAGGACATCAAGTTCGTCCACAGAAACCTTTCCGATGGTGAAATCTACTGGGTGACAAACCTTTCCAAGGACACGAGAGACATCACGGCTTCATTCAGGACAACGGGCAAAAAGCCTGTAATCTGGCACGCGGAGGACGCTTCAACCGAACCGGTCAGCTATGAGATCGCTGACGGCAGGACCAACGTAAAGATGAACCTGACACAGCACCAGTCTGCCTTCGTCATATTCACAGAAAACACCGATGTGGCGAAAGTTGAGCTGCCTGAGACAAGCGAAGAGACAATCGTGGAGCTTAACACTCCTTGGTCAGTCAAGTTCCAGCAGGGACGCGGAGCTCCGGAAAGTGCGACATTCAACGAACTCACCTCACTTACAGAGAGTTCCGAGCCGGGAATCAAGTACTTCTCCGGAGCGGTGACATATTCGAACATATTCAAGTTAAAAAAGAAGGAAATTCGAGGCAAGGATTCCGTCATTCTGGATTTAGGTGATGTGAAAGATCTGGCGGAAGTGACCGTGAACGGAAAGAATCTGGGAGTGTTCTGGAACGCCCCGTTCAAGGTTGACATCACCAAGGCAGTGAGGAACGGAGAAAACACCATCGAGGTCAAGGTCATCAATATGTGGCACAACCGCCTCGTCGGGGATGTCCAGCCGGGTGTGACAAAGAAGATCACCTACACCCAGATGGAGTTCTTCAAGCCTGAGGAGCCGCTGCTCCCTGCCGGACTTTTGGGACCAGTCAGAATTATAGGAGAAACAACGACCAAATAATTGATCATGAATATTAAAAGACTAATTTCCGCATTGATGGCAATCACCGCCTGTGTTTCGGTTTCCGCTAAGAAACCGTTGAAACCGACACTCAGATTCGGTTCGGATGGAGAATTCAAGATTCTTCAATTCACTGACACTCATCTAATTCCTTCCAATGAGACAACTCCGCTTGTCTGGGAGAACATCAGAAACGCCATCACAGCGGAAAAGCCAGACCTGATCATGCTGACTGGCGACCAAGTCTATGCCAAGCCTGCTCTTGAGAACTACAGGATCCTTCTTGACACCCTTGACAAATTCGGGATACCGTACGGAATAGTCTTCGGCAACCACGACAAGGAGTTTGACCAGACCAACGCCGCACTTTTGAAAGATGCGATGACCAGACCGCTTTGCGTCGCCGGAGACACCCCGGGTCTGCACGGAGAAGGCAATTATTTCCTTGAGGTAAAGTCTCACTCAGCGGACACGACCGCCTCTGTCGTATGGTGCTTCGATACCGGAAGCGAATCGCCGCTTTCCAAGAAAGCCATCAAGAGCTATGACTACGACTACGCCCACTCCGACCAGATTGAATGGTACGGCAAGACAAGCGGCACCATCACCTCAGCACACGGCGGAAAGCCGCTTCCTTCCGTGGCGTTCATGCATATTCCTCTCCCTGAATATGCCTACGCGTACAGAGAAGACCTGAACTTCAAGGCGTACGGCACCCACCGTGAGACAATCTGCTCCTCGCATTTCAACTCGGGCCTTTTCTGCAAGATGCTGGAATGCGGGGACGTGATGGCTGTCTTCTGCGGGCATGACCACGACAATGACTGCTCTGTCGGCTACTACGGCATCATGCTGGCCTACGGGCGGTACAGCGGCGCGGCGACAGTTTACAACAACATCGGAATGAACGGCAGCAGAGTCATCGTGCTCCATGAGGGCGAACGGAAACTCGATTCGTACATCCGCCTGCGTGACGGCTCGACCAAAGACCTGACGCATTATCCTGAATATTACCAATGACAGCCTGTGGTCACCGAGCCTGTCGAAGCGACATGATCGTTTCAACTTGTAACGTCGCTTCGACAGGCTCAGCGACCGAGGATTTGCTCAGCGACTAGAAATACAGCTCAGTGACCGAAACCAAAGATAATCATTTTAAACCAACGATATTATGAGAACTGTTTTGAAAGCGCTCTGCGCGGCTGGAGTGATGCTCTTGGGCATGACATTGCCGGCCGGGGCGCAGACATCTTCAGGAGATGTCAAAGGGTTCAAGTACGAAGCCAACCTGATGGTAGGTGTGATGCAGATGGCATACGACAGCGATGAGTTTCCGTCTCGCCATTATTACAGGAAAGAGCTCAGTGATTTCTATGAGACATACACCGGAGATCCTGGCTTTTCAGCCTTCTACACAGCGGATTTCAATGTCTATCTCACCAAGTGGCTGAAAGTCGGAGCCAGCGCGGGCTACGCCAAAGCGTGGGCGAATGTGTTCGACCCTCGGGGCTACAAGAAGATCGGAGAAAAAACCTTGAACGACTACTCTCTGCTTGGACAGGCTAAATTCACATTCATCAACAGGCAGTTGTTCAGGATGTACGCCGGAATCGGTGCCGGAGCCTCCGTCTGGGCCGGGAAAGACCGCGGAGAAACATATTCCAAGATTCTCCCTGCCGTAGAGTTCATTCCGCTGGGTTTCCAATGGATGGATCATAAGATATACACGACGCTTGAGATTGTGGCCGGCACCAGAATGGGCGGAGTCAGAGGTGGATTAGGTTACAGATTCTAAACTTGAATATCATGAAAAGAATTTTATCAATCGCGACAGTGATCGCTGCGACAATTATCGCTGCATCATCATGCAGCAAGGCTGAGAAAGAGTTTTCAGGCAGCGATGGTGAGGTGACATATTCAATGGGCCCTTACATGATGTGCATCGCCAACAACCTGATAGTTGACAACCTCAAGATTCTGGAGTACAAAATCAAAGGAAAGGCCAACATCCAAAGCAAGACTTCTGTCATGACACCGGATGACCCGTCATACAGAATCCCGGGAGTAAAGGTTGAGAAAGCGGCGGAAGACAGCACGTGGATCGTCTCCAACAAGAATCTGGAATACTGGTTCCTCGGCGATGATTCATACCCTACCGACTATACAATAACAGCCAGAATGCTGCCAGGTGACTACAATCACTTCCACAGCTGGAAAGTCACCATCGAAGGTGAAAGACGGGAACAGAAAGGCTACTCCTGCAAATTCTCCACACCGGAAGAGCCTCTTACCTACACGATCGGGGACACGGGATATTCATGGGGCAGCTGCAAGGGGCAACTGAATATGCTTGTGTACAAAGACGGCAAGTGCATAGATTCGATTGTCATGATCCTCCGCGGAGGACTTGATGACTACAGCCTTGTCAGAACGTATTAATCGCTCCGGACAGACATCGTCACACCTTTAGTCTGATCAATCATGAGGATAAACGTAACAGGAGCGGCCTTAGCGACGCTCCTTGTTTTTTGTACAGGATTTAAGGCAAGCGCACAGGGCACGCTTCTGAAAGAGGCCAGATACGAAGTGAACCTGACAGTCGGCATTGTACCTGGCGCACTGGTTTCATCCAAGGAGTTTCCGAATTCGACGGTACGACATAATCATGACTTATACTATTTCTACGAACCGTACTATTCAACCGGGATGTTTCCTGAAGTGTCTATGGATGCCAACATTATACTTAAGAAATGGTTGAAAGTCGGAGGAAAGTTAGGGTACTACACCTTGTGGGGAGACTTGATCGACCCGAAAACTCATAGAACGATCGGAAAAAAAGAGTTTTCCGACTTTTCTCTTGCGGGTCAAGTCAGATTCACCTTTTACGAAAAGCCGCCGTTCAGTGTCTATGCTGGTATAGCGGCCGGAGCTACCTACAGACATGGCAATGATCAAGGCCACAGCATGTCAAAATTGCTTCCAGCCTACGAGGTACTTCCTCTTGGCTATCAAATCTCCTACAAATCCGTCTATGGCATAATAGAATGCGCCTTCGGCTCCATGGTTCTCGGAGGCCGTTTCGGTATCGGCTACAGATTTTAACGAAACGCGATTTTTCGAGAAGATGTTTTGATTTGTTTGTATAGCACCTTTCAAGATTAGTCTAGCATAATATAGCGCAGAAGGCTTTTCTAATATATTGTGACACATCATTGGTACAGGAAATGCGCTTCTGGTGTACCAAATGGACTATGACATGCCGTTGGTACAGGAAATGCGCTTCTGGTGTACCAAACGGACTATGACATGCCGTTGGTACAGGAAACGGGCTTCTGGTGTACCAACCAGACGAAGTATTCAGGAGAACTCAGCGAATCTGTCGGTTACAATAATTGAGAAAAAGGCTGGTTCCCGAAGGAGCCAGCCTTATACTATATGTATGATAGGGCGTTAGTCACCTATTTTGCTTTGGTAACCACCCACGCATCTTTACCATTGTACGTAGTCTTGGTGGACACGTAGCCGTCAGCGACATAGTTGGTACCAGCACCATCGGCGGTGTTATCTGCAGGATTGAAGCCTACGAAAGTACCACCATAGATTTGAATAGATGCCTTACCCTGATTGTTATCATCCATATTAATCAAGAAAGTAGCATCCTCTGTTGCGGATTCAAACACTCCACCATTAATGATAAGTTCAGCGTTGTTCTTTTGGGAATTTGAATATATGTAAACAGCTGGACCAGCATTTCCCGTTTCAGAATCAATTCCTCCGATAAAATGTCCATTATTGATTGTAACTTTTCCATCGTAAATGAATATAGCCGGACTGATACCTTCCTTATACTCATCTCCATTCCAATAACCAGCGACACCACCCTTGATCGTAAGGTTACCGTCAATGACAAGTTCCTTATTACGAGAATCAAACTGAACTGCAGATGTATGACTATTCTTCTTGTCAGGTGCTACTATCGTACCTTCACCACTAATCACGCCACCTTTATTCAAGTAAGACAATGTCATGTAATATCGACCTGTAAACTCGGAAGACAAGACAACATCCTTTGCGACATACAGCGATGTTCCGTCTTGCATTGACAAATTCTTCTCCGTCAACACAATGGATTCATTAATGAGAATCGCACTACCCGCAGTGTTTGCGCTCCTCAAATTTGCCTCATCAGTAACCTCAGTGGCTTTTACAACCCTGTACCAATCACCGTCTTTTACCACGCCATAACCATCGGCAACGAAATTGGCGACAGGATTCTCGGAATGTGACGCGGCAGGATTGTACTTGTAGAACTCACCACCGGTTACAGAAATAATGGCCTCTTGGTTAGTATCATACTTATTAAGGGTATATGTCTCGCTTCCATACCATTTACCACCATTAATATAGATTTTAGAATTCCAATAACGTGCATAAGCACATACATTGGCACTATAATATGAAGCATCACCTTCTATAGTCAAAGAAGCACCGACATTAACATAGAACAGAGGGTTAACATTCTTCTGAGCGGAATCTCCAAATGAACCAGAACCTTTAATTGTCAACGATCCTCCATCTATGTTGACTCCTGTGCAGTTTGGTTCATATCCTGTAATATTCACATTCTTACCATTCAGATTGATGGTAACCTTATTATTTGAATATACCGTCAGCTGCGAAACTTCCATGTCTTTGAGAATGGTAATCTCCTTAGTGGCATTTTCAGAAGCTTCAATCGCAGTTTGAAGTGAAGAATACTTCATTCCATCATATTCAGATACAGCCTCGGCCACCTCAGTATACCAAACATTTTTAGATTCAATGTATGTCCGTCCTATACCATACCCTTCAGCCAAATAATCCTTGCAGGAGTCATCGGAGAACTTGCCGCCGGAGATTTCTATTGTGGCGTTCTCATAATCCGGATATTGGGACGCTTTATCAACATAAACCGTCTGGCATGGCACAACAATGCGGCTGTCGCCTACGCATCCTTTCTTAGTGTCAGGATCAGTTGTGGTGAACGTACCACCCTTGATGGTCACCTTGCCGCCACGGCAGAGGACACCTACACCTCTCTCGATCTCAAATGTACCGTCGTTGACGATAATGATGTCCTTCCATGCCGCATAGATTCCGCAGGCAATCGAATTTCTGTCATTGTATGCCTCATCAGACATCTGCCCCTTGAATGTACCGCCATTTATGATGATGGTGTTCGGATTCTCGCGCAGAGCAGTGTTCGTCTCATCATAAGGGTACATCCGCTTATTACCGTTTGTCAGGATGACAGCATTGTTGGACGAAGTGAACGTACCACCATTAATTGTGATGGTTGAACCTGTCAATGTGCTTGTGGCAATCGCTCCCTCCACACCATTGATGTTGCAGTTGTCGAACGTGATGTTCTCATTCTGACATCCCTGTTTGAAGAAGAGGCCGCCCTCTTTTGTCGATACGATGTTTCCATTCTTGAAATTAACGGTCAAGCCATCCTCGGCGATATAGAAGACATCATCGTCAGCCGTCACGGTGTGGCCGCCAAGATCGAAAGTCACGCTCTTGTCAATGTTAACCTTTTCGGTTGTGACATCGGATACAACGCTGATTGTCGCACCTTCTGAAGCTGCTGTCATGGCGGCGTTCAGCGTGGAATATTCCTTACCGTTAACTGTAGCGACCGCAGCAGCTGAGCCAGAGGTCTTGATACGAGCAGAAAGATTCTTTGTGATGTTGGCGCTTTTCCGAGTGAACGTTCCAAGCTTGATTGTCGCTCCGTCCTTGGTGGTGGCGGTGAAAGTAAGAGTCTTTCCTGAAATGTCAACAGGATCCAACGTGAAGAATCCACGGAAGGTATCACCAGCGGCGAATGAAAGGCCGTCTCCACCTTCTTCACCCAACTCAAGGGTGATCTGGTTGCTTTGGGTCTTGCCTGTTATGGTTGAGGTCGTCACGTCAAGTGTGCCACTTGTGACAAACAGATTCTCGTCAGCACTGATGGATACAGATGTCACATTCTTTGTCTCCTCAGCAAACGTGTGATCAAGGACAATCCAAGCCACCTGGTTCTTAAGTTCAAAGCTTACGGAGTTCTCGCCCTCGGCTTTGGTAGCTGTCGCACAAGCGTAATCGAAATACTTCAGGTGCTCCGAATTATCATTAGCCGTTTGCCTTTGATCCAGGAAAGTAACCGGGATAGAGGTACTTTTTGATGTGATGATGAATGTGTAGGCTGGAATGTAGGCATAATAGGTGACGTCATCCTTCAATGTGAAGCCCTCACTCTCAAGTGTGGTTGATTCCGCACCTGGTGTCAATGACCTAAGGATGGCTGCGTCCTTATTACCGAACACAACCACATTCTCATCTTCGGTCCATGAGAAATCAAATTTTCCAGTGTTGCTATTCCAAGATAATCCCCTGGTGTCAACTGAGGCTGGCTGTTCGAGGGTCGCGTAGATGCCCTCGCCTTTGACCTCCGGAATGATCTCCTCTGAGGTCTTGGAGCATGCCGCCAGCAGCGAAAGAGCGCCCATGGCGGCAATCATTTGTTTCTTCATGATATTAGGATTTAAGAATTTATTCGTCATCTCCAGTGCCCCAATCAACACCTGTAGAACCTTGACCGGTACCAGTCACACTTCCCTCAAGGATGTTTGCGGACAACGCAAGGTCGATCTCCTCGACCTCCGGTCTTACATAGTCACGAACTTCATTTACCTTTTTCATAGAAACTAACGAACTGACCGGAGACTCCTGACCGGCGGTTTAATAACATTGTTTTAGGGAGCAGATACCATAAACGCGGAGCCCAATCCTCAGCCTGTCACAACCGGCTCAAACTTTAGCGCGCGCCTCCAACGCGGAAGACGCTGACTGTGGTTTAATTGTTTCTAACAACAGCGTAAGATACGTCTATAATATGTGTCCGTATTTTTTTCGGCAGCCACGGCTAACCCGGCTGCCGAAAAAAATACGGACACAAAGATATATATATATATATATATATATGCAAGACTTTTTTCAACTATTTACACCCCTGAGCTGCAATTTTTTATATGGACTTATTTGACTGGGATTCTTGGAGAGTGGCTGTCATTTCGACAGGCCCAGTGACCAGAGGGAGAATGGGCTGGGAGGTCACTTCGACAAGCTCAGTGACCGATGGGGAAAGTTCAGTGACAGGACAAAAGAAACAGGCCCGGAGACCGGATGGTTGGTCACTGAGCCTGTCGGAGTGATTATGCTCTTTACGAGATGTTTACAATAAAGGGATGTTAACGGATGGTCGGAAGCCAGGTCTGGATGTGCTTTCCTTTCCAGCAGTCAACCGAGGAGTAATCAACCATCTTGATGTCTCCTTCGGTGGTAGGAACGAGGAACTGCATTCTGGTGCCAGGACGCTCAGCGTCAACAATCTTGACCTTCACCTCACCGTTGGCGTCTGCGATGATCTGAACAGGCTTGTTGTAGTCAGGATCAATGTTCTCGTCACGGGCGAGGACAAGCGGTCCCCACTGCACGGCCTGGAAGAACTTGCCCTCAGGGTTGCGTCCGTTCTCGGAAGCCTTGATGAGCTTGGCCTTCATGTCGAAGATGATGTAGATGCTGTCACCAGCCTGCCACTTGCGCTCCAGATTGAGATACTTTCCGGCCTCCACCTTGCCGACATACTTGCCGTTGACAGCAACGTAAGTCTGCTCGCTCCAGGACGGAATATGCAGTTTCACAGTGAATTTTTCCTTCGCGGCCGGGTCAACGGAGATACGCACCTCATTCGCTCGAGGATATTCAGTGACGATTCCAAGCTTGACCTCATTGCCTTTCGCTGTCTTGGCGGTCACGGTTCCGGCGTTGTAGAGGTTGATGACCGGACCTTCCTTTGACTGCATCGCGGCGATGTACGGAAGATATGACAGTCCGCAAGGGCCGCTGAGGTTGCAGCAGGTCACCGGCTGGCCGTCGATATTGGTCCCCCAACCGCTGTTTGTGACCTTCGCTCCGTTCAGAAGGTTCACGTAGCTGAAGCTTTTTCCGTCCGGCTTCATCGCGCCCAGAAGGCCGTTGTAGGCGTATTTCTCAATGTAGTCAACAGCTGTAGGATCACCCGTAAGACGAAGATACTGAGAGCAATATTTCATCCAAGTCACACCTACGCAGGTCTCCATCATCCTCTTGATGTTCGGATTGGTCTGCTCCACGGCAGTGTTACTCCATCCCTCACCGTTGAGTCTTGGCCAGTAAACGTCTGAGCCGGCATTGCCGATGATGGTGATCTCGTTCTCTATCACATCGTTGAAGAAGTTGTCAAGGCAGACCTTCCACCTCGGGTCGCCGGTCGCGCGGTAATATTCAGCGAGTCCCTCCCAGACGGAAGTCATCTCGTAGGCCTTAGGGTAAGGCTTTCCGACCTCGTAGAGGTGGGTGCCTTCATAGACCTGCTGGAAAATGTTGCTGCCCTTTGAGGCTCCAGTCCTGATGATATACTCAGCGAAATCGAGATATTCCTTCTTGCCGGTGATGAAATAGAGCTTCACCATAGGCTCAAGGATTGACGAGGATTCGATCTTTGTGGAGCTCCAGCCAAGGTCGGTGATGCTCTTCTTCGGAGCAGGGCCCACCTGATCGATCACGCTCTTCGCCTCTTTCTCAAGGGCCGAGAGGACTCTCGGATCCTGCTCGACATCAGTGTAGTACTGCAAAAGGCCAAGCATTACGTACTTTCTCTCCCAGATGTCACCGTCACGGTTGCCAGGCTGGTCATCCACGGCGGTGCAGCTGATGCTGCCGTTGCTCTTCTCGGTGGCCATGAGCTTGTAAACGAGGCTCTTGGTCAGTTCCTTGAGCTTAGGATCTCCGTTGTAGCGGTAAAGCAGAGAGTTTGTACGGATGCACTTTCCCGGCATCTCGCCGAGAGCGAACTGCGGACGTCCCTTGATGAAATAGTCGATGACCTTGTCGTAAGGCATCACTCCGTTGACCCAGTGGTCGATGGAGTTCTGGATGTCATCGGCGAAGTAGCCGTTGAATGTCACACTTCCGGCCGGAAGCGGCTCGATCACATCATTCACCTTCTTCAGGTTGTCCTGGGCGAAGGCTCCGACGGAAAGCAGCGTGGCAGCTGCCGCGAAAACGATTGCATTTTTCATTATTATACCTATTGAATATTTCAAAAAGCCCACAAAGTTAACATTTTCCGCGCAACATCCGACAATGGCCGGGGACGAAAAGAGCAATATTCACAAAATATTCAAGGAATATTCATCCGCACGCGTCAAGACTTCCGGAAACCGCTTTTGCCGGAGATGAATTTTGTTCGTATATTTGTCCATAACCGCATCAATTGGTAAGCGGCAAACAATAAGTTGCCGCAGATTTGGCAAAGATTTTCGAGGATAGATTTCTTTTGGAAGAAGGAGTGTGCCGGTGGCACATGACTGAGGAGAAAAGAAATATAGACCGAAAAGATTGCCTAAGGTGAAGCAAATTATTGTTTAACGATTACTTATGGTAAGGATTTACTGCAAAAACACCGGAACATACAAAGAGTTCCTCGAAGGGACTCCCCTGCTGGACATCGCACCGGCATTCGAGTTCGACAAACCGTACGACATACTGGCCGCCAAGGTGAACAACGTGGCGGAAGGGTTGAGATTCAGGGTTTTCCACAACCGTGACGTGGAGTTTCTGGACTACAGGACGTACATCGGCCGCAATTTCTACAGCCGTTCGCTCTGCTTCCTTCTGTACAAGGCCACAAGGGATCTGTTCCCGGAAAGCAGGATGACAATCCGCAGACCGATTTCCAAGGGCTATTTCTGCTCGGTTTACAAGAACGACGGTTCATCCCTCACGGAAAAGGATGTGGAGGCGATCGGCGCGAGGATGAGGGAACTCGTGGACGAGAATATTCCGTTCAAACGCAAGGAACTCCAGATCGAGGAGGCCATCAGGATATTCAAGGAATCAGGCGACCTCGACAAGGTGAAGCTGCTGGAGACGTGCGGCGAGGTTTACATCACCTGCTACTCGCTTGGCGATGTGACTGACTACTATTATGATGAGCTTGTACCGAGCACAGGCTACCTCAAGACTTTCGGCGTGAAGCTCTGCCACGGAGGAATATTGCTGCGCGTCCCTGACCGCCACCATCCGGAGGATCTGGCGCCGCTTCACGAGGAGCCTAAGACTTTCGAGGTGTTCGCCGAGACGCACAAATGGAACTGGATTATGGGGCTTTCCAACGTCGGGGACGTGAACGAGTCTATCCTCAAAGGCAACGCCTCCGACCTTATCCAGATCTCCGAGGCATTGCAGGAGAAGAAGATCGTCCAGATCGCCGAAGAGATCGAGAGGCGGCATAACGACCCGGAGAATCCGGTGAAGCTGGTCCTGATCACCGGACCGAGCAGCAGCGGTAAGAGCACGGTCTGCAAAAGGCTGAGCGTCCAGCTGAAGGCCTGCGGACTGCATCCGATATCATTCTCGACGGACGACTATTTCGTCAACCGAGTCGATACTCCGAAACTCCCGGACGGATCATACGATTTCGACAACTTCGACACCGTGGACCACGAATATCTCCAGAAAGACCTCGTCAAACTACTTAACGGAGAGGAAGTAGAGGTTCCTGAATATAATTTCGTGACCGGCCGCAGAGAGTTCAACGGCAAGAACCTCAAGCTGGGCGAAAGGTCCGTGCTGCTGATCGAAGGTCTGCACGCTCTGAATCCTCGGCTGACCGAGAAGGTCCCGGACAAGGAGAAATTCAGGATATTCATAAACACAATAACTTCCATCTCGCTGGACTGCCACAACTGCATTCCGACGAGCGACAACCGCTTGCTGCGGAGGATCGTGAGGGATTACCTCAAGGGAGCGTTCACGGCACGGGAGTCGATCGCTAACTGGCCGAACGTGCGCAGGGCCGAGGTCAAGTGGATATATCCGTTCCAGGAGAACGCCGACGTGCTGTTCAACTCGGCCTATCTGGTGGAGTTCGCCGTGCTGCGCACCCACGCCGAGAGGATCCTCGCCACCGTGCCGAAGAACTGTCCGGAGTACAGCGAGGCGCACAGGCTGCTGAAATTCCTGCACTACTTCGTGCCGGTCTCTGACAAGGAGATCCCACCGACATCGCTGCTTCGCGGATTCATCGGAGGGGGAAGCTATTAGTATTGAACCGTTTGGCCGCCTTCGTCGGAGACTTCATCCGCAAAGACGGCCGAAAGCGACATTAACATATTCATAGAAAACAATTTAAACATCTACCAACGAAATGGCGGACGAAAAGATAATTTTCTCGATGAACGGTGTGGGCAAAGTCCTCCCGCACAACAACAAGGTTATTCTTAAGGACATCTACCTTTCATTCTTCTACGGGGCCAAGATCGGCATCATCGGTCTGAACGGCTCCGGTAAATCGACCCTGATGAAGATCATCGCCGGTGTGGAGAAATCCTACCGTGGCGAGGTGGTCTGGGCGCCTGGCTATTCGGTTGGCTACCTTGAGCAGGAGCCTCAGATGGATCCCGACAAGACAGTCATAGAGGTCGTGCAGGAAGGGGTCCAGGAGGTCATGGATGTCCTCAATGAATATAACGAGATCTCCCTCAAGTTCATGGAGCCGATGGACGACGACCAGATGAACGCTCTCATAGAGCGTCAGGGAGAGTTGTCAGAAAAGATCGAACATCTCGGCGGCTGGGAGATAGACGCCAAGCTCGAAAGGGCGATGGACGCTCTGAACTGCCCTCCGCCTGACGCGAAGATCTCCACCCTTTCCGGTGGCGAGCGCCGCCGTGTGGCACTTTGCCGACTGCTGCTCCGCGAGCCGGACGTGCTGCTCCTTGACGAGCCTACCAACCACCTTGACACCGAGAGCATCCAGTGGCTTGAGGCGCACCTGAGGCAGTACAAGGGCACGGTAATCGCCGTTACCCACGACCGTTATTTCCTCGACAACGTGGCCGGCTGGATCCTTGAGCTGGACAGAGGCGAAGGCATCCCGTGGAAGGGCAACTATAGTTCCTGGCTGGAGCAGAAGACCAAGAGGCTGGAGATGGAGGAGAAGCAGGAGAGCAAGAGGCGCAAGACCCTCCAGCACGAGTTGGAGTGGGTGCGGATGGCTCCCAAGGCCCGTCAGGCCAAACAGAAAGCCCGTCTGGGCGCCTACGAGAAACTGGCCTCGGCCGACGCCAAGGAGAAGGAGGCAAATCTGGAAATATACATTCCTAACGGACCGCGTCTCGGTAACAAGGTCATCGAGTTCAAGGACGTGTCCAAGGCCTACGGGGACAAGATTCTCTTCGAGCATCTTTCGTTCGCGCTTCCGCCTGCGGGAATCGTGGGCGTGATCGGCCCTAACGGCGCCGGCAAGACCACGCTGTTCAGGCTCATCATGGGCATCGAGAAACCGGACACAGGCTCTATAGACATCGGAGAGACCGT
>OJAM01000245.1_pt1 | contig 26368 bp, 19 predicted proteins | sample 1589071 | NCBI WGS metagenome assembly OJAM01 (sample SAMN03283243) | human gut metagenome | biome: human-associated habitat; material: feces | host: Homo sapiens | place: Peru | collected 2012
TATGGCGGCTGGTAGGGGGCTTCCTCGACCGGCACGTCCAGTTTGTGGGCGGCACGGAGCGGCCAATACGGGTCGCGCAGTGCAGCGCGGCCGATTTCCACGGCGTCGGCGGCGCCCGACTTCAGAATCTTCTTCGCCTGCTTCGGCTTGGTGATGAGCCCGACTGCGGTGGTGGGAATGCCCGCGCGACTGCGCACCTGTTCGGCGAACGGCACTTGGTAGTCGGGCTTCACCGGAATGGTCACGTCGGGAATCAATCCGCCTGTGGACACGTCAATCAGGTCCACGCCGTGGGCCTTCAGAATCTTAGCCAGTTCGACGGTCTGGTCAAGGTCCCAACCGCCTGCGGCCCAGTCGGTGGCGGAGACGCGCACCAGCACCGGCATGGTGTCGGGCACGACGGAACGAATCGCATCCACGACTTCGACCAGCATGCGGACGCGATTGTCGAACGATCCGCCGTACTCGTCGTCACGCTCGTTGATGAGCGGGTCGAGGAACTGCGACAGCAAGTAGCCGTGCGCGGCATGGACTTCCACCGCGTCGAAGCCGATGTTCATGGCACGCCAGGCGGCGTCGCGGAACTGGTCCACGATGGTGTGGATCTCATCGACGCTCAGCGCGCGCGGACGAGCCAGGGAACCGTATGCGTTGGCGCTTGGGCAAACCGTCCGCCATCCGCCTTGCTCTTCCGGCACGCTCTGTCCATCGAAACCGATCGCGTGGCAGCCGGTGGAACCCTTGCGTCCGGCGTGGTTGAGCTGCACCGCCATCGTGGCACCCGCTGCCTTCGCGTCGGCCACGATCCAACGCCACGCATCCATCTGTCCGTCATCCCACAATCCCAGATCGCACGGCGAAATGCGGCCTTCCGGCGCGACGGCGGTCGCTTCCATGATGATCATGCCGAAGCCGCCCATCGAACGCGAAACGTAATGCTGGTAGTGGAATGGCGTGGGCTTGCCGTCCTGCGCCAATGCAGAATACGTGTCCATTGGCGGCAGCCAGATGCGGTTGCGCACGGTGACGCCACGCAACGTCATCGGATCGAACGGTTTGACCGTCTTGTTCTGCTTGCCGTTCTTCTTGTCTTCGCTCATCGTCATCTCTCTTATGAATCGTTGGTATCGTCTGAATCGTCGATATCCGCACCGCGTTCCCACGCGACGGGCATGGTACCGATTGCATTGTAAGCGGAACGCCCGCCGGTTGGGGCGGGCGTTCATGGACTGTTCACTTTGCCATGCGATTTACGCTCCGGTGACGTGGGCAGTCAGTGCGGTCAGTCAATGCGGGCAGTCGGCATGAATAGCCGACAATCGCAACTATTGATGCTGCTGGTCACTTTGCTGCTCAGCAGGCTGTTGCTGCGATTGCTGCTGCTGGCCTTGCTGCTGACTGTTCTGCTGGCGCTGGTATTGGTACTGGTTGTATGTTCTGGTGGCGCCCTTCGAAACCGTGTACTTGTCGGCACCCTTTCCGTAATCGTTGTCGATCGGCGCGTTGATGGCGGCAAGATACGTGTTCATGAACTGCTTCCACGCCGGCGTTGCGATGTACATGCCGTACCAGGACGGGCGGTACACGCCGTTGATGGTCTTGTTGTCGAAGGTGTTGTTGATCGGGTCCTGCGCGTCGGCGACCGCGACGAACGCCGCGACTTGGTTCGGCACGAAGCCTGCGGTGGTCATCACCGTGTTCTCGTTGGTGCCGGTCTTGGCGAAGGTCTTGCGATTGTTGTCGAGCTGCGTGGTCGACGCTTCGCCGCCAGGCTGCACGACACCTTGGTTCAGCGCGTAGGACACGGTCTGCGCGATGTCCGGGTCGATGGCCTGATGGCAGTTCGCGGACGGCACTTTCACCTTGCTGCCACTGCGGTCGGTCACCTTGGTGATGGCGATCGGAGTGCATTCCACGCCGTTGGCGCCCATGGTGGCGTACACGTTGGCCATGGTCAACGGCGACGCCTGCACCGTACCGATGGTCATTGGCGGCTGGAACGAGTTAGCGGAGTAGATGTCGGACGCGTTGGAGATGGCGTTGTGGTAGCCCATCTCCTTGGCCGCGTCGGCGATCGCGCACAGACCGATGTTCGACGCCATCGAGGCCTGCGTGGTGTTGTGCGACTTGATCAGACCCTGCAGCGGGCTTTCCGGAGAGGTGGTGCCGCCGCCGGAATTCTGCACCCTCCACGAGCCGACGAAACCGTAGCCGTTGCAGTTGAACTTCGACGTGTCGTAGACGGTGGATGTGACGAGCGACTCGTTGATGGAGTGGCCTTTCTGCATCCACGCCACCATGTTGATGGGCTTCCAGGTGGAGCCGACGTTGAAGCCCATACCGCCGCCGTCCTCCTGATCGACCATGTAGTTCATGGAGGTCTTGGTCTCATCCGTTCGGGCGTCATCCGTGGCATCGTAGGTTCGGTTGATACCGAACGACAGGATTTCACCGGTGCCCGGCTTCACGGCCGCTATCATCACTTCGAATCCGGACGGGTCTGTGGCCGGCACGGTGCTGTTCGCCGCCTGCATGGCCGCGTTGTTGGCGTTGCGGTCGAGCGTGGTGACGATCTTCAGACCGCCTTCCTTCAGCAGCTTCTCGCGAGCCTCGTCGTCCTTGCCGAACGCCTTGTTCTTCAGGATCTGGTTGACCACGTACGAGCAGAAGAAGCCGGTGTTTTCAATGGCCGACTGGCATCCGGAGCTCACGTCCTGCAGGTTCAGCGTGTCCTTCAACGGCGTGTTGATGGCGTCTTTGAATTCCTTTTCGGAGGTGATGTAGCCCTGGTCGTGCATCAGCTGCAGCACGATGTTGCGCTGGTGTTCGGCTTCCTTCTGGTTGGCTTCCACGGAAGGATCGAAGTTCTGCGGATTCTTGGTGATTGCCGCGATGGTCGCCGCCTGGATGACGTTCAGTTCCGAAGCGGAGACATTGAAGTAGCGTTTGGCGGCCATTTCCACGCCGCACAGGTTGTTGCGGCCGAACTGCGCGATGTTGAGGTAGCCCTGCAGAATCTCGGCTTTGGAGTATTTCTTTTCGATCTGCACCGAGATCAGCATCTCGCGCAGCTTGCGTGCCACGGTGTCTTCCGTCGCATGGTATTCGGCGATCGGATCGTCGTCTTCACGGGCTTGGGTGGACAGCACGTTCTTGACGTACTGCTGCGTCAGCGTGGAACCGCCCTGCTGGTCGCCGCCTCTGACATAGGTTTGGAAGAACGCTCGGAACACGCCCTGCACGTCCACGCCGGTATGTTCGAAGAAGCGCTTGTCTTCACGGGCCACGACGGCCTGCTGCATGGCTTTGGAGATTTTCTTCAGCGGCACGACCTCGCGGTTCTGCGTATAGAATTCCGCGAAAGCGGTCTTGCCGTCGTTGAAATACATCGTCGAGCGTTGCGGAAGCGAGGTCACATCGAAATCGATGCCTTCGACCGCAAGGGACGGAATGACGGCTTTGGCCGCGTTATTGGCGGCGAACACAGCGGGCATAAAGAAAATACTCGTCACAACGCCGCCGCCCACGCATAACGTGATGTATGCGATTACCAATGCGAGCACACGTTGAACGGTAAGGGTCTTCTTCTTGGGCATGACGCCCATTCTAAAGTGGCGGGTCTACTAAACACATGCCCGCCAACGCATGTGCCGGAAGCCGTCACGGGTTTCTCACAAAACAGACAATTTCTTAGGAAAAGTTGGAAATCAGCCGAAAACCAGCCGAATGTCATCGTCTTGATCGGCGAATCAGCATGCCCGGCTGGTAGATGATGATGGACCGGCCTTCCCTGGCGATCCATCCGCGGTTAGCGAAATCCATCAACGCCTTGTTCACCGTTTCGCGTGAGGATCCGACGAGCTGCGCCATCTCCTCCTGTGTCAGATCGTGCGGCACCTTCAGGCCGGCTTCGACCGGTTCGCCGAATCGTGATGCCAGATTGAGCAGTGTTTTGGCGAGTCGTCCGGGAACGTCCATGAACACCAGATCGCAGATGCGTTCGTTGTTGCTGCGCATGCGGTGCGCCAATACCTGCAGCATGTCCACGGCCACGCGCGGATGTTCGTCGAGCCAGTCGAACAGCGCGTCATGTTCCAGCCAGACCACACGCGTGCCGTTGGTCATCGCCACCGCCGAAGCGGTACGCGGTCCGCCATGCGGATCGAACACCGGAATCTCACCCAACACTTCGCCGTACGCGTGGATGCTCAGCAGCTGCACACGCTTGTCGGAGGATTGTCTGGTCAGTTTGACGCGGCCTTCCTCCAGCAGATACATGCGATGGTCGGTGTCTCCCTCGCGGAAGATGAAATCGCCCTTGTCGTATTCGGCATGCAGCAGATACGGCAGCAGTTCCCGGGCTTCTTCGGACGAAACCTGCTTGAACAGCGCGGTGTGCAGCAACGTCTCACGCTCATCGTCGAAACCACCAAAACCATTGATTCCGTTGGTTCCATTCGGGGTGACCATCGACGTGCCTCCGTTCCGACGTGCTTCTGCGTTTTCCGTTGTCGACATCCATGCCAACGCTCGTTAAGTCGGGCACCATCGACCATTCGGGCTACATTGTAACTCGAACGGCGGCGTCGACCAGTCGCGCCACTACCTCGTCTCGGCCCATGCCGGTTTGAGAGCGCATGGGATCGACATGTTTTGCCGCTGATTTCACCGCTTTGTCGGACATTTTCTCTCGTGAGATGTTCAACACGCGGGTCATCTTTTCCGCGTCGATGTCGTAGGCGAGCGTGACGTGGTGCAGAATCGCGCCGGGTCCGCCGTGGGTGGGCGCGAACCGGCGTTGCGCGGCGCCGCCGAGTTTGCCATATTGTGTGGCGATGTCGTTGAGTCCGGCGAATCGTACGTTGAGGCCGAGGGCGCGTAACGCTTCGACGAGCCAGTAGTCGCAGAGTTCGTAGGATTCCTCGACGCTCATGCCGTGGGCGAAGTCGAGTGGCGCGTACAGCGAGTAGGTGATGGTGTTGCCTGGTTCGATGAACATCGCTCCCCCGCCGGTGCAGCGGCGGACTATGTGGAATCCTTCGTCTTGCGCGGTGCGCACGTTGACTTCGTCTTCGAGCGACTGGAATCTGCCGATGACCACGGCCGGCTCGGCCCATTCCCAGAAACGCAGGGTGGGTTCGCGGGTTCCGGCAGCCACTTCGCGTGCCCATTCGACGTCGAGGTCCATTTGTTCCTGCGGTTTGCGGGGGTCGTCGTGCACGATGTTCGGTTTGAGTGCGTGCCAGCGTCGCGCGTATTCCGCCCAATTGCCGGTTTCGGCGATTTCGCCGGTTCCAACGGTTCCAGCGTTTTCGTCGCTTTCCGCGGTTCCAGCGTTTTCAATGTTTTTTGCGATTTCCGCGGTTTCTGCGGTTTCCATTGGGCTGGTATGCCGCCGAATGCGCAGGTCGTCGCGTGGTTCCACTTTCGTAACATCATTACCGCCGATACCGGCAATGCCATCGGCGCCATCGATGCCGTCAATCGCACGTTGAAAGGCGATGGCGATGCCACGCGCGCCCATGCCGACGATGCGCACGTCCGGATGGTGCAACATCGTCCGTTCGACGGCGGCGGTCACGTCACGTTCGGAAACCATCGAACCGCTGAGGCAACGGGCCGCGCACTGTTCCAGCGCACATTCCATGGAATGCAAGAGATTCCGCGTTCCGGCATCGTCCCCGTCGAGGAAGAAATCGCCGTCGATATGGCATTCGATAACAGTCGATGATGCAGCCGGCCCAGCGTATGGAACCGTTTTCACGGCATTCGTATGAGCCGAATCAATATAGTCCGAATCGGCGTAATCCGAATCGGTACAATCCGGATCGGCATGAGAAAGCCGGACAGTCACTCCAACGAGTTTGCCGCCCGGCTGTTTGTAAAGTCCTCGAGTCATCAATCCTGCAGTTCAACGCCTTGAGCGTCACGGTGCCATTGCGAGCCGTAGTGAGAGCACAGAATCAGGATGCCTTCCACCAGTCCCCAGATGCCTGCGACGGCTGGGCCGATGATGAGAATCCAGCCGATGACGGTCAGCAGCAGCTGTGCCACGGCCTTGCCGGTGTTGCCCAAGTAGAAGTTGTGCACGCCGAAGCAGCCCAGGAAGATGCCAAGCAGACCGGCTGCCAGTTTCGACTTCTGGGCGTATCCGGCCGGTGCGACGGGCTGGCCGTATGCCGGCTGCTGCGCGTAGGCAGGCTGGGTGTAGGCGGATTGGTTGTAAGACGGGGCCGCGTAGCCCTGCTGTCCGTAGTTCGCTTGGTTGTAATCCGGCTGGGCGTAAGCGTTGTTGGGGTCATACGCCGGGGCTGCCGGCTGACCGTACGACGGCTGCGCAGATTGGGCAGGCTGGGACGGCTGGCCATACTGACCGTACTGGTTGTACGATGCGGCGTTCGGATCATATACCGGAGCAGCGGGCGTGGCCGGCTGAGCCGGCTGGGTATAGACGGGAGCCGTACCGTATGCCGGGGCCGGAGTCGCCGGCTGACCGTATGACGGCTGAGCGGTCTGGGCCGACTGTGCGGTCTGGCCATACTGGCTGTATGCGGAAGCGTTCGGATCGTACGCCGGAACGGCAGGCTCGGCCGGCTGAGCGGGCTGAGTGTATGCGGCGGAGTTCTGATCGTATGCGGGGGTTTCCGGCTGCGACTCCGGATGGTTCATCTGCGCATCGTTCTGTTGTGGAATGTACGGTTGGTTGTAGTCGGCCTGGGCTGCGTTATCCGACGTTGGATTGTTGACTTGACCGGCACCATTGAAATCGGCGTTGTTATCACTCATGTCTCAACAATATCCCAAAGTTTGCCCATTTCCACCCGATTCCACCTTAGGCGGCCCCTGAAAAATCCCCGAATATGCGAAGACGCCCGCCGATTCGGGAAAAACCCTTTTCGGTGGGCGTCTCAAAGGATGGGACGGAAGTCGGAATCAGCCGATTTCTCGGCTTTTCGAACCGTCACATGCCGTCACATATCTTTATATGTCGTCTCACATGCGCGCCAGAATGTCGCGACCGACCTCGTCGGTGGAACGCGTGGTGGAGCCGAGCTCCTCGATGTCGGCTTCCACGGCGGTATGGATCTTCTTGGCGGCATCGTCGAAACCGAGATGCTCGAGCAGCATGGCGGCGGACAGGATGGCCGCGGTCGGATTGGCCTTGTTCTGGCCGGCGATGTCCGGAGCGGAACCGTGGATCGGCTCGAACATGGACGGATACTCGTTGGACGCGTTGATGCAGCCCGAAGCGGAGTAGCCGACGCCACCGACCACGGCACCGGCCTCGTCGGTGATGATGTCGCCGAAGAGGTTGTCGGTCAGGATCACGTCGAAGCGGGACGGGTTGGACACCAGGAAGATGGTGGTCGCGTCGATGTGCAGGTAGTCGTGGGAGACCTTCGGGTATTCCTCGGCCACCTTGTCGACGATGCGCTGCCACATGTCGCCGGCGTTGACCAGCACGTTCTTCTTGTGCACAAGGGTCACATGCTTCCTGCGCTTCATGGCCAGCTGGAAGGCGTAACGCACCACGCGCTCCACACCGTAGGCGGTGTTGATGGAGACTTCGGTGGCCACCTCGTTCGGGGTGCCACGACGGACCGCTCCGCCGGCACCGCAGTACAGGCCTTCGGTGCCTTCACGCACGACCACGAAGTCGATGTCACCCGGGTTGGCAAGCGGCGAGGTAACGCCCTTGTACAGCTTGGACGGACGCAGGTTCACGTACTGGTCCAGGTCGAAGCGGAGCTTGAGCAGCAGGCCGCGTTCCAGAATGCCCGCCTTGATGCGCGGATCGCCGACGGCACCCAGCAGGATGGCGTCGGTCTTCTTGATGCGCTCCTCTTCCTCTTCCGGAAGAATCGCGCCGTCACGCAGATAGCGCTCGGCACCCAGATCGAACTTCTCATATTCGAATTCGGCGACGCCTTCGGCCGCCTTCTCCAGAGCCTTCTGAGCCCACGGAGTCACTTCCTTGCCAATGCCATCGCCCGGAATGACGGCGATGGTGTACTTCTTTGCAGAATCACTCATAGCTCGCGACTCTAGTCAGTGATTCACCTATCGGACTAAAACAGCTCAGCAAATGGACAGCCCATTCCGGCAGTCGGCGGCCAGTCAGCTGCCGATGCCCATCATCGACAGGCACCAAGCGTTCTCGTACGAGACTTCCTCCCACTGCTTGTACCGCCCGGATGTGCCGCCATGGCCGGCTTCCACCTCGATTTTCGCCACGGCGTCCACACCGGCATGCTGCAGCCGGGCCAGCCATTTCATCGGCTCCACATACAGCACGCGGGTGTCGTTCATGGATGTGGTAATGAAAATTTTCGGAAAAACGGCAGTTCTTTCGTCATTTTCACTATCTGGCGCATTCTCGTATGGCGTGTACGACTTCATGTACGCGTACACATCCGCGTCGTGCAGCGGATCGCCCCACTCGTCCCATTCGGTGACGGTCAACGGCAGCGAAGGATCAAGGATCGAGGTCAGTGCGTCCACGAACGGCACGTCCGCCTCCACGCCCGCATAGCATTCCGGAGCCATGTTGGCGACCGCCCCCATCAGCAGGCCGCCCGCCGAGCCGCCGTTCGCCACCGTACGCAGTGGAGAGGCCAGTCCGGCGCGCTGCAGCGCGCGCGTGGCGTCGATGAAATCCTCAAACGAATGCTTCTTGTTGAGCAGATGCCCCTGCTCGTACCAGGCGCGTCCCATTTCGCCGCCGCCGCGGATGTGCGGCACGGCGTACAGCACGCCGCGGTCGAGCATGCTGATGCGTGACACCGCGAATCCCGGATCGGAGCTGATCTCGTATGCGCCGTAGCCGGTGATGAACATGGCGGAATCGCAGGTCGGCACGTCACGCCGCCATACCAGCGAGACGGGGATGCGTTCGCCGTCGCGCGCGGTGACCCACACCCGGCGTTCCATATAGTCGCGCGGATCGAAACCGCCCAACACGGTGGCGCGTTTGAGCAGACGGTCCTCGCCGGTGTCCGGATTGTAATCGTGCAGTTCGCCGGGGCGCGTGTAGCTGGCGAACGAGTAGCGCATGCGCGGCGCGTCATATGAGGGGTTACCACCAACGCCGATCGAATACAGGCGGCGCGTCTCCCCCGGCATGCGGTCGGCGGTGGCGCCGTCCGACGACGTCATCGCCCGACGCGAGACGCCATGCACGGCCGATCCCTTGCCTTGCGCGGCGGCGGCCGCGTCCAGTTTGCCCCAGATCTCGGCGCGTTCCTCGTTGATCTCGTCCACGGATTCGTCGACGTCCCAATCGTCCTCCAGCGCGTGCGGCACCAGTTCGGTGAACCGCCATGGCCGGCCGGCCAGGAAATCCTCGGCGGCGGCCTGCTTCGTCATCACCGCGATGTGCGGCAGGCTTTCCGCGCGGTACTGCAATGCGACGAAATGCCGATGGATCGAGATACCCTCGATGCCCAAACCATGCGCGCCCTGCAGAATGGCGGGATTGCAGGGATTTGAATACGGGGTGCCGATCGGCATGGAGGAGGCGCCGGGGTCCACGTCGTCGCCGTGCTCGCAACCGTAGGGCGATCCGACCGCCACGCGCACGCCTTCGCCCAGCCGGCATGGAGGCTCGTGCGTCCGCATATCGATCACATCGATCTCGAAATTCGGATTCAACGCGTTGTGGTACACCACAGCGAGCGGAATATCCTCGCCATGCTCCCCCGCGCCTTCGAAGCAGGCGAAGCTCACATCGTATTCCACGTCGGTTTCGCGCGGAATGAACGCCCGGAACGAGCCTTCCGGGGTGTCCACCGGCAGCATCAGCACCTCGGTGGTGGTTTTCGACCCGGTGCCGATCACGATGTTCCGTTCGTCGAAGGACAGTCCGATGCCCACCCAGAAGCGTTCGTCCGCCTCGCGGTAGACCTCCACGTCATCCGCGACGGGGGTGCCGACACGGTGGCGCATCACCGCGTACGGACGCCATGCGCCGTCGAGCAGCACGTAGAACACCCATTGCGCGTCCGGCGTGAAGCAGGCGCCGCCGATGCCCTCGAACCGTTCCTCCAACTCGTCGCCGGTCTCAAGATCGCGGATGCGGAAATCGTAGCGTTCGTCGCCGCTCGTGTCGGCGCCGTACAGCATCCAACGGCCGTCCTTGGAGATGTCCATGCCGCCGATGCGGAAGAAATCATGGCCTTGCGCCTCGGCGTTCGTGTCGAACACCACCTGTTCGCCGTCGAGTGGCACACCGGCCTCCACCGTCGGCGGATCCCAATCGTCCGCGCCGCGAATCGGCACCCGGCATTGCACGGCATACTGTTCGCCCTGCGTGGTGCGGGTGAAGTACCAGTAGCCGTCCATGCGCGTCGGCACGGACATGTCGGTTTCCTGCACATGCGATTTGAATTCCTCGAACAACGTTTCGCGCAACGATGCGAGCGGTGCCATGCGCTGTTCGCAGTAGCGGTTCTCCGCCGCCACATAGTCGCGCACATCCTGCGATTCCTTGTCGCGCAGCCATTCGTAGTTATCGATGAACGTATCGCCGTGGAAGGTGCGCTCCTTTGGCACCCGCTTCGCTTCCGGCACCGCCAGTCCATTCTGGTGTTCGTCGTGCGCGTTCGTCGCTTCCTTCACGTTCATGGTGTTTTCCATACCCCGAAATTCACTCATGCACGCGATTATACTGACGACCCACCCAAACTTGTGCCGGTCGTCAGTCGCCGTTTTGCGCGGCGCGCAGGTACGGCAGCATGGTTTTCATGATGTTCGATCCGGTCGTTCCCGTGAATACCGGCACGTCGGTGACCGGCATCGGCTGCGTGGCCACGCGCCCGGCGACGGAACCGAAATTGCCGGTCACTTCGCGCGGGGACAGCTGCCGGATGCCGATCGCCAGCACACGCCCCGGGTAGCGGCGTGCGATCGTGGCGTATGTGGTCGGATCCTTCTGCCCGTCGTCGCCGATCAGAATGAACTTCATATCGGGAAAATCGGCCATGAGCTGTTCGGCGTATTCAAGCTTGTGCTGCACGCCCGACGGAATGAAGGTTTTCGGCCTCGGGTCAAGGTCGCGCAGCAGCAGCGGACCTTCCGGAAAACCGTGGTTCGTAATGAAATGGCGGATCGAGCTTTCCACATTCCATGGCGAAGTGGACAGGTAGAAGAACGGCGCGTCCGGGAACATGTCCGCGATGCGGTTGAACAGCAGGTTCATGCTGGCCACCGGCACTTTTTTGCGCGGATTAAGCAGCAGCAGATTGTAGGCGGCCTTCATCAGACGCGGCGCCTGCGTGACCATGATGGTGTCGTCCACGTCGGAGATCACGCCCACTTTGGTGCCGCTGGGAATGGTGAAAAGGTTGGCGTTGACCGGCTTGCGGCTGCGCACTTTGTACGAGACGTTGTGGATGCCCGGTTCGAGCGAATGCTCGGCGACGAGGTCGAGGTAGCCGGCATCGTCGGATGCCGCGAATTCGCTGGAAATATCAGGATTGCTGTCGATCGCGTCGTATACTTCCGACGCACCCACCTGCACTGTTTCGATGGGCACGTCATCGATGGCGATCCGCACTTTGGTATGCGGGGACGGCACCATCAACATGCCACGGATGCCGCGAATCAGGCGGCCGGCCTGCCGTTTGAACGGTCCGTATACGGTACGGCAGATCAGTCGGGAGTAATGTTCGGTGCCGTAGCCGACGTAGGGTTCTACGCGTGGATACCAGTCGAGCGACCGTACCAATGCGGTCGAGAATTTCAGCCAGACGCTGAATGCTTTGGTGATCGTGCGGCGGAACAGCCTGGTCAGCGGCGGTTTGACTTCAAGACGCTCATGTCTGGAGGCCGCGTCGAAGGTGGTGACCACCTTGCGTGCCGGAATCGGCACGGTGGGCATGTCATCGCAAGAATCGTCCATCCGCTCCCCCATACGCTGCTGTTCGCGCTGCTGGTCGTGCTGCGGCGCGTGCTGCGGCGGGAACTGCGGCAACGGCTGAATTTCACTCATATGCCCACTATAGGGGTCGCGTTCGAACAAACAGTAACGCCACCGAGAAAATCAGGGAACTTTCAGGGCCCCGCAAGGCACTTCCCATAAAAAGGCTGCGGCCGGCGGATACGATGCGCGACCGTAAGCCCGGCCGAACGGCCTTGAGTGTGCCGCGCATCGCACCCGCCGGCCGCAGCCGTAATTAAAACTAGACGTCCGTGCTATTCAGTCAGCCACAATCTTGGCATACTCGTCAGCGCTAAGCAGGTCAGGCTCGTCATCCTCAAGCTCGATCTTGAAAATCCAGCCCTCGCCGTACGGATCGTCCGTCACAATGCTCGGATCGTCCGCAGCCTCGTTGTTGACGTAGCGGATGGTGCCAGCCACCGGCGAGACCAGCGCGGTGACCGCCTTGGAGGATTCGAATTCCGCCACTTCGTCGCCAGCTTCGACCTGCGTACCGACTTCAGGCAAATCGATGTACACGAGTTCGCCGAACTGTTCGGTGGCGTATTCGGTAACGCCCACCATGGCGGGTTCAACGGAGGAATCCACCCACACGTGCTCGTCGGAGTATTCGAGGTGCTCGGGCACGTCGAGGTTCACTTTGCTATCGTTTGCTTCGCTCATGCCGCCCATTGTACGGCGTATGCGAACGCCGCGCACCCGCGCCACGCGTAACGGGTCAGCGTACCGGTCCGGATGGCATGGCGCCGACTACCTGCACGATGGTGCCTTCCGGGCAGTTGTCGTAGATCCACTTGGAATCGGCTTCGTACATGTTCACGCAGCCGTGGGAGCCGTAGTGCGCCGGGTCGCCGTGGGCGATGCCGTAATTGTTCCAGCTTGCCGTGTGGAAGCCTTCGCCGCCGTAGAAGTAGCTTACCCACTTCACGCCCTTGGACAGGTAGCGCGAGCCGTCGTCGTTCAGGCCGGTCATGTCCTGGATCTGATACTTGAGGTAGATGTAGAAGGTGCCCAGGTCGGTTTCGTGCTTGCCGGTGGTGCCCGTGCACACCGGGAAGGTCTTGACGGCCTCGTCGTTGTGGTACACGGTGGCAGTTTGCGCGGTGCGGTCCACCACGATGCGGTATTCGCTCTTCTTCTGCACGGTTTTGAAGTTCTGCACGTCGCCGTCCACCGGAATGGTGGCGCCTTGGCCGTTTTTGAGCGCTTCGCCGATCTTCGGTGCGAGCGCCTCCATGTTCTTGACCTTCACGCCGTTCACGCCTTTGACGATGGTGGCCAGCACTTTGCCGCTGTTGTCGACGGCGTCTTCCTGGTCGACCGCGTCCTGGTTGAGCTGGGCTGGGACCTGCTGCTGCACGTAGTTGGTGATGGCGTTGTCATCGTAGGACAGCGAAAGCGTGCCGTGTTCGAGGTCGGCGTCGGTTTTCAGCCATGAGGCCACGACTTCGGCTGGAATCTGGAAGGTCTTGCCTTGTCCGTTGTCCAGCACAATCGGCGCATTCAGTCGCGCGTTTGCCTGGTCGGCCACGTTTTGGGCTTCAGGCAGTGCGACCGGCACGTCGATGGTTTCGTACGTAATCGTCACGCTGCCGCTGTGCCCCGGGTTCGCGATGGCTTTGGCGACCATGTCGATCACGTTGTCCACCTTCGGGGACCTGCCGCCGCGGCCTTCCACTGCGACGAAGGCGCGCGCGTTGGCATCGTACGATGCGGTGGACGGTACCGCGCGGTCGGTGTCCTGCACGAATTTGTCGGTGACGAACGTCCTGAGGGCCAGCTTGTTGGACTTGGCGTTCAGCGGCACGTTCTTCTTGACGAACGGGTTGACTTCGTTGATGTATTCGAGTGCGCCGTTGGTCTGGTGCTTGGCGGCGAGCAGTTCCGTGACCGTCTTGTCGACGTTGTAGCTCACGCCGAGGTCGCTCAGGCTGCCGGAAGCGTTGTTGCCGTTGCCGTCCTTGATGTTCACGGTGGTGTTCTTCACGGCGGCCGTCACCGTGTTTTTCAGCTGGTCGGCGGTCTGTCCGGCCACACTGGTTCCGCCGAAGGTCACGCCCGGCGCGGCCTTGTCTTGGAAGTACCAGCGTGCGGTGAAGAAGCCGGCGATCGCGGCGACCACCAGCACGGCGAGCACGATTCCGGTGATGATCAGCGGCAGTTTGCGTTTCTTGGCCACGACGGCTTCTCCTTCGACCGGCATGGTGAGCACGGGAATGGCGGGAGCGGGCGTGGATGAGGGCATGTCACCGGTAGGAATGGCACCAGTGGGGACAGCTCCGTTGGGAACAGTTCCGGCAGACGTGGTTTCGGCGGCACCGGCCGTCGGGAATGACTGGAACGGCGTTGGACACGTCGTCCTGTTCGGACACATCGGCCACGTCGGCGAGATTGATCGTATCGCCGTTCTCACCAGACTGCGGCGGCACGGCATTCACCCCTTCAAACGAGATGCCGGCGAAGCTGTTGTCCGCATCGTTCTGCCCACTTCTATCAGACATGTATGTGGTTTCCTCATTCACTCTCTTAACGGTACATACCATGCAGCATGATACGCAGACGAGTGCCCAAACGAATACCTAAACAAGCTCCCCCGGCAACCGCCCCGAAGACAGGCTCAGCCGATACCACCTTTTAATGACAGGTCTTGTCACGGCAGGTCGTGGCCGAGCCATTCCTCAATCATGTAGCGTGCGATCGTGGCTTTGCCCGGAGCCTCCATACGTCCCGAAACCAGTTCGCTCATGTATTCGTCGCGTGTGACCCAACGCGCCTGCAACGTTTCCTCGCCGTCCACGTGCACGTCGGTGGTGACCGCCACGCCTTTGAACGCCATCATGAGAGACGAGGGGAACGGCCACGGCTGGGAGCCGAGGTATTTGAGTTCGCCTATTTCGATGCCGACTTCCTCTTTGGCTTCGCGCCGGCATGCGTGCTCCAGGTTTTCGCCAGCCTCCACGAATCCGGCCGAAACCGAGTACAGGCCGTTGTTGCGCCATGCGCTGTTGTGCTGCAGCAGCAGACGGTCATCATGGTCGACGATCGCGGTGATCACCGCTGGCTCGATTCGGGGGAACAGCAAACGATTGCCATCCTCATCGTTCGTGCAGTGCTGAACCCAGCCGCCGAGCGCCGGTTCGACGGGCGCGCCGCACGTCGGGCAGTGACGCTGCCGGGCGTGCCACATGCTGAGCGAGATGGCGGAGGTTGCCTGTCCGGCTTCGCGTGCGCTGGCGTGGGGTGCGAATCCGCGCAGGTCCACCCAGTCGAATCGGGTTGCCGCGCTTTCCAGCAGCGATTTCGCGTTTTCCTGCGATTCATGCGCCGGCACTTCGGCGAACGCGTCGTCCGCTCCCCCGCTGCGAGCCGTCGCAGCCGTAATCGTCGTATCGTTCGGCTGGACGTGCGTCACGTCCACGGCGACGACGTGCTCGCCCAATCGTCCGCCGTACGAGCCGAGGAATATGGCGAGCGCCGATGGGTGCGATTCGAGTTCCGCGGCAACGTACGCGCCCGGCAGTTGGGCGAGGCGCATTTTCACGTTGGCGTAGTCGGCGATGGCGCCTTGGCCGTGCGGCACGGCCACTTTGCCGTCTTTGACGAGGATGACTTTCGTTGCCGGTTCCGCCAGGACTTTGGCGAACAGGTCGGGTTCGCCGCGTCGTGCCACTTCGTAGTCGATGTCTCCTTGGGCGAGTGGCAGGAACGGCAGGGTCTGCGTCAATGCCAGTGGTGAGAACACGCTCATGGTTGTGTTGCCTCTTTCATGCGTGTTATATACGGAATATATTCGTTATACATACGTAGTACATATTTCGTATATACGTTTTATATATTTTCTCTATATCTTGTCGATACGCCGGATGGTCTGCCACAGATAATCGTCGCAGCCGGCTCAGCCGACTCGCTTCACCAGTTCCAGCAACGCGGCGGCCACCTGGTCGGGGTGTTCGTACGCGCTGAAGTGGCCGCAGTCGTCGATCACCGTCATCGTCACGTCGGTTTTCGTCATCGCGTCGGCGACCGGCTTCATCACTGCCGGCGGGCTGGACGGGTCCTTGTCGCCGCAGATTACTGCGACTGGCACGTTGATGTTCGGCAGCACGTCGTTCAGGTCGGGACGGCCAGCGGCCATGCGTTCGCGCCAGGCGATGCCGTCGGCGGGCTGTTCGTTGATCCACGTTTCGAACTGCCTGCAGTAGGCGTCCGACTGCTTCACGGTGGAATCGGCTTCCGACGGCACGGCGAATCCCATGACCGGCTCGTGTGTGCCGGTCGTTTCGCAGTCGGTGGCGATTGCGACGCGCTTCAATCGCATGTCGGCGGAGTCGGCGTCGGCTTTCGTGTCGCACAGGGCGAGCGCCGCCACCGCTTCCGGATGCAGGCGTTGGATGTCGAGAATCAGGTAGCCGCCCATCGACAGGCCCACCCAGATGGCTTTGCTGTAGCCGGCGGCGTGCAGCAGGTCCACGTACGCGTCCGCCATGCGGTCCAGTCCGTATGGGAACGCGCCGTCGGCGTCCTTGCCGCCGCTGTCTTCGTCGGACGGAATCGGTCCTTCGCCGGCGCCGGGCATGTCCGGAGCCCAGATCGCAAATGGTTTCACGCCTTGTTTCACAGCTTGGTCGCGTAAAGCCGCCGCGCACTCGTCCCACATGCGGTGGTCCACCGGGAAGCCGTGCACGAGCACCACCGGCGTGGTTTCGGTATCGTTGCCGCCGTCCGTATATATGTTGTTGTTCAGTTCAATCGCCATATTTTTTCTAATCCTCCCCTATCTGCCTGTTCGCCTAGTTTGCTTGGCTTTTGCCCCGCTTGCGCGGCTTGTCCTACTTGCCGGTCCATGCGAGCGCCTGCCGCACGATGGTGCCGTAACCATTGGCCATCTGCCCGACGAAGGTGTCGAGCATGTCTCCGGACGGGTCGACCCATTCCACATCGAGCGTCTCGTCCTGCGGCTTGCAATCGCCGGCGATCGGCACCACGTAGCACAGCGCGATCGCATGTTGGCGTGGATCGTAATAGTCGGACAGGCCGGGTGTCGGGAAGAATTCGGCCACGGTGAACGGCTGCAGGCTGATCGGCAGCTGCGGCAGGGCGATATCGCCCAAATCTTTTGCGACGTTGCGCGCCACCGCTTCACGCAACGATTCGTGATAGAGCACACGTCCGGCGATCAATGTGCGTTCGATACCGCCGTCGTCGGTGACGCGCAGCAGCGAGCCGATTTGCGCCACCCTGCCGAGATCGTCGGTGCGCACCGGCACGACCACGACGTACGGAATCGGTATTTCGCGGCGCATGCGGTTGATTTCGTCCGATGGGAGCCATCCCGGAGGGTTGCCCATTCCGCGGATGAAATCCTCCGGCGTAATGTCGTCGAATTCCCCGCGATGGCGGTTGGCGTCGAAATCGCCCTCGTCGGGCACTTCATCATTCATCACTGGCATGGTTCCATTATCACGCACGGCATGTGAATGTCACGTGCTTCCGATTCTTCCCATAGCGCAATCGGGTGCGGCAGTGTGTTTGCGTGGCGTGCGGCTATATACTTTTCGCAAACGGGCTTTCGCAATATTGCGCAGCATTGCACGATATTGTTTTTTGAAATCGGCTTATAGCGTAAGCCGGGAAATGGGGAACGCATATGGCAACGCATGCAGTCACTTCGCAGGATTTCAACCAGGTCGTCGAATCCAATGATCTGGTGTTCGTGGATTTCTGGGCCACGTGGTGCGGTCCGTGCCGTGCATTCGGCCCAACGTTCGAGAAGGCAAGCGAGGCGAATCCGGACGTCTATTTCGCGAAGGTGGATATCGATCAGAATCCCGATCTGGCCGCCGCGGCCAAGGTTCAGGCAGTGCCGACGCTGATGGTCGTCAAGAAGCAGCAGATCATCTTCCAGCAGGCCGGCGCGTTGCGCGCTTCCGATTTGGATGATCTGATCAGCCAGGCCAAGGCGTTGGATATGGATGCGGCCGCTTCCGATGGGGACACCGCTTCCAGCGGAGACGCCAAAGTGAAAACGCCAAGTAGTCAGTCGGAACGATGATTCGGCCCGTCGCCTGCGCGTTGCATACGTTATCTTCAAGTTCCTTGGGGTGCGGTAGACTATATGCAGTTGCGCGCATTCCGGCGGAACCCTAGCGGTTGTGCGCCGTGCCCTAGGCACGGAATCCGTCGAGGAATTGTACCCGATGTAGGAGCAGAATGGCTAGCCATAAGAAACATGCCCAACCAACTACGTTTGCCTTGCCGGGCAAATCTCAGATGGTGAAGATTGTCGCAACGGTTGCGGCAGTGGGGCTGTTGGCCACTGGCGGCATCGTGTCGCATAATCTGTACGCCACCGCGGAGAAGTCTCCTGCCAAGCAGGTCACCGCGTATTCCGTCACCGACAGCATCGAAGCCTCCCGTGGCAACGCCCGTGAGGCGCTTTCCGGAGATACTTCGTACGTCACCGTGAAGATCAACGGCAAGACCCGCGTGGTTCCCGGCATGCATTTCACCGACGTGAAGTCCGTGCTTGACGCGGGCGACATCACCCTTGATACGGAAGACACCGTTTCCCCGTCTTTGGATACGAAGGTGAACGAGAACACCGTCATCAAGATCGAACGTGCCGGCGCTTCCGTTGAGGTGTCTGATACGGATATCGCATTCAACACGGTCAAGAAGGAGACCTCCAGCCTGCCGAAGGGCCAGGAGAAGGTCGAGACCGAAGGCGCGAACGGTGTTATGGAGACCACGAACCTCGTCACCAAGTCCGGCGGCAAGGTCATGTCTTCCAATATGATCAGCTCTTTCGTGAAGAAGGCTCCGACCGACAAGGTGATCCTCGTCGGCACCGGCTCCTCGTCCACGCCGTCCGCGGCCGCAGCGTCGATCGGCACCACCGTGCCGGCTGGCGAAATGCAGCAGTGGGCTCACGATTATCTGCTGTCCAGCGGCTATTCCGAGGCCGATTTCACCGCCACCGTGTACATCATTTCTCATGAGTCCGGTTGGAATGTCGCAGCCACGAACCCAAGCTCCGGCGCGTACGGCCTGCCGCAGGCGCTGCCCGGTTCGAAGATGGTGAGCGCCGGTGCCGATTGGGCCACCAACTACCAGACCCAGCTTAAGTGGTTCTGGGGCTACTGCGCACAGCGCTACGGCTCCATCCAGGGCGCCTACACCTACTGGCTTGCCAACCACTGCTACTGAGTTTTAGTTTTTCAGACAGGAGAGGCTCCGCACACATTGTGCGGAGCCTCTCCTGTCTTATACGCCTTTTTATATTTCATATGGAAAGATGCAGGCCATTCATGGCGTTACGGTTGTTTATGCACGCAATTCATTCATCGCTTTTATCGCGGCCCTTTTGGCCATCTTACGCGTGAGTGAACGGCCAGACGCAACGGGCTCGAAAAAGCCGTCATGCTCTTTTTCCACCGTCCATCGCCAACCAAGCACGTTATCTTGAGCGACTCGAATACTGAACGAAGATCCTACACGCCCGCTACCTGCCACATTCATTCCAAGCTCCCTTTTTCAGGATTTTTGGGCTGGATGCATACGTACTCATTATTAGCGTTTATGGACGTTTCGCACAGCCTATCAAGATACTGCATATAGTACAACACTCACATCAAGAGAACTGTACTATATGCGATTTTTCAAGCTGAGCGGAATATTGTTCACTTACTCGCCATCTTTGGCCGTATGATGCGAACCTTTGCGGGGACCGCGCTTGCCGGATACACCCTTTGAGGCATCGGCCACAGCAAAAATGACAACCTTCTCATTCGGGTAGGACTCGCCATTCATGGCGAAATAGGCGATCTGGTCGTCTGCGACCGGCGGGAAAGTGAAATACTTCTGCACCGCTACCAGCACATTGGTGGTACGCACGGTCACGGAAGAAGCCTTTCCTGCAGCGTCAGAGTCGACGCCATCGGCCTTGTTTCGCTTGGTCTTGCAGAACTTGATGGCGTTCTTGTCTTTGGCGTCGCATGCCTGGACTGCGATCTTCTTCTGCTTGTCATTCACCAGCAATTTCACGTATGCCGGGCATCCGAGCGCTTCGGTCACGCCTTTGGAAAAGCGAACGGATGATTCCATGACCGTCATGGTCATCTTATTGGTGGTGGTCTTTTCTCCCACTGCTTCAAATCCGTCAAGAACAGACATGCCAACCCCTTGAAAATATAGGATATTAATTACATGCAATATAATACAACAATTCGCATAAATACACCCTTTTTTCACTAATAAAATAGAGAGTATCTCCGCTTTCCAGCAGAAATACCCCCTGTATTTCCAAGAATATAGCAATAATTCATAGACTTCATTGAACAAGTTTTCATTGAGATGAATTCAAGGAAATCATGCACCAATAATGTCGAGAATTACCGCGCCATATTTCAATAGTTGTATTTCACATCATTGGTCATTTTGCCACACGGCGTCTGATCGAGCTTCATATCAGCCGTGGCCTTGTCAGACACGGTCACGTCGAACTCGTACGTCACGCTCTTGCCAGGTGCGATGTACGCCATACTGGAGTTCAATGGCTTGCCGTCCATGGTGGCATTGCTACGGTCACGCACATCACCGGTCACGGCGATTGATCCAATCGAACCACCTGCAGGCGCGTAAATCAGCACACGCTGCGCGGATGTGCCACTCGGCGCCACGGGCACGCCACCAACGCCCTTCTGCTCACCACCGAGAATGTAACTCGTGCAGGCAGCCATTTCCGTGGAAGTCATACGGTTGGTCAGCGTGTACTTCACGTGGTAGGTCTTGTCACCTGTCTTGGTCACTTCGCTGGTACGGTCGATATACCAACCCATCTTCGAAGGATTCTGCTCGCTGATGTAAATGCCCGTTTCTGGATTGGTCTCGCTCTCAGGCGCATTCTTGGCGAGTCCAGCACCTTGGAAGTACTTCGCTTCGTCATCGTGGAACGTGTAGGCGTAGAAGTGGCGGTTCTCGGCCAAATCACCGATGCTTTGCGCCACCTTCATCATCTTGTCCACAGTCATGTTGCCAAAAGCGCCGTCCATCACCGTTTTGGCAATGTACTCGAAGTATTCGTCCTGCTGTGCCACAGGAACGTCCTTGTAGATGGTGTTGAGCATGTATTCGGCGGTGTTCTCGCCGGTAAGCACAGTGCCGTTGGACAAGGTGACTGGTCCGTTGATCTCCACCATTTTCTGGATGAACACCGGATCCACGGAAATCAAACCGTCGATGTTGCAGGCATATTGCGAACGCTGCCATGAAGCGTTGAGCATTTCCGCGTTGCGGGAAACATCCGGCACCGCGAAGGTGTCTCGCACGTCGAAGGAGAAACCCAACGGCCTGTTGAATACCGCATGTTCCTCAGCGGTGCCGTTGTTGCCATTGACGAACTCACCATTCGGATGGAAGTCCCCCACCGCGATTTTGCCATGATCCGCAGTCATGGTGCCGAGAGAGCCAACCAAGCCGCCGCCGGAACGTGTTTCGGATGTGGTCTGTGCCGCCAGCAAGTATGTGCGGGCACCGTTCTGGCCGAGGAAGGAAGGCAGCATGTGAGTGGCGTTGCTGACCTGTCCGACCAGATCGGCGATATTGTCAAGCTGGTCCTTGCCCTGCTGATAGGCTTTCTTCACCATGCCGATTTTCGGCTCGGCAAGACTGTTATACTGCTTGTTCTGCTGCTGCACCTGCTGGTTGAGCTTGTCGAAGTTACCTTGCGCATCGGCGATTGGCTGCAGATTAAGTTGCCCTTCCGCACCGGAAAGATTGGCATCGGCAAGCTGTTGCACCGCAGTGGTCAACGATGGCAGTGTCTGCTGTGCAAGGTTGTCCACGACTTCCGTCATGCCTTGCACAGTGGCGATGTCACTGCCGACGAACGGCATTTTCGCAGCCACGTTCCATAGTGAACCGTGCGCAATCTGCTTGGCCTGCGCCGTCTGCTGCTGAGCCTGCGCGATGGACGCCTGCGACGCGGCGGCATCCTTGAGCTTTGCAGGGTCATTGATTGCGGATAGTGAGGATATGGCTTGCGATTCGTGTGCCTTGACGCTTTTTGCCTGCTTATACAGTTGCATACCGAACGCTGCGGCAATGGCAAGTAGCACGATCAGCACCGCAAGTACAATAAGCGTCACATTCCGTGCCGTATGTTTTTCCCGTATTGCTTGAGCATGTTGCCCCATGCTTTGCTCCTCAAATCATTAAGCACTCAATTTGACTATTCCAGCGCATTATTGTGCCACATGGCACCCCTTTTTCGGTCTCCAAACAAAATTTCCCTCTGTTCCATCATAAGAACAGAGGGAAAATCACAGAGAACCCACTTATTGGCTCAGTACGATCCACGGCCAGTGAAGATTACCATCACGGTTTTGGCAAGAATCGCAAGATCTCCAGCGATGGACCAATTCTCAATGTAGGAGACGTCCAAATATTCGCTTTGCTCCTGCGAAAGATCCGACCGGCCGGACACCTGCCACGGACCGGTGATGCCCGGCTTGACCAGCAGTCGGGCGGAATATAGGGAACCATAGCGGGCCACTTCTTCCGGCAATGCCGGGCGCGGACCGACCAGAGACATATCGCCCTTGAGCACGTTATAGAACTGCGGGAACTCATCCAAAGAAGTCTTACGGATGAAGTGACCTACCTTGGTGATACGCGGATCATCTTTCATTTTGAAGATGAACCGGTCTTCCTGCCCAGTTTCCTCAGCGAGTTTCTTCTTCAGCTCCTCAGCATTGGTGACCATGGAACGGAATTTATACATTTTGAACGGCTTGCCGTGCAGTCCGATACGGGTCTGAGAGAAGAACACCGGACCGCCATCATCAAGCTTGATGGCGATGGCGACGCCGAGAAGAATCGGAGAGGAAATAATCAGCGCGCACAGTGAGCCGATGATGTCCAGCAAACGCTTGATTACGTTCGCAGCTCCCGTGTACTGCGGCAGGGAAGCCAACAGAACCGGCTGTTCCGTGGTGTTTCGCAGATACAAACGGTGACCGCTCACATCCGCCAGGGAGACCGCCAAGGCAAGTTCCATACCCAGCGACTCCACCGCAAGAGAAAGACCATGCAGCATTTCGGAATCACGCGAAAGCACGTCAGCCACATAGACTTCCTGTACACCGAGGCTTTCGCAAATACGTGGGAATGCCGAGTTGAAAGGAATCACCTTGAGTTTGCTGGAGCCTTCGATATTGGCATCCGGTGTGTATGAGGTAACCACATAAGCGTCTTTTGAAGCTGGATCCGCTTCAATTGGGCATACAGCAACTGGTTCGTACCCCCAATTCATGCAGTTGCGCATGGTCTGCAAGGCTTTGTTGATGCCATCGGAAGATCCGATGACCACCGTTCTGTACTTGCAAGAGCCTTTGCTGCGGTGACGATGCAACGCTTGACGCATCTGCCAACGTGCGATGATATCCAAGAAGAAGGCGATGACTGGCGCGATAATCAACGCAGTACGGGGCAATGCAAGTTTGAAAATAAATGCAAGGCTGCAGTATGAGATGATGGTCAGCAACGACGCATTGATGATTTTGGCATACAGCTCATAGCCGTCCGCCATAGCATGGCGGTGGTATGTGCCCGCGAATGCCAAGCACAGCAACCAAATCAGGCTGAACAGAATGAGGAAAAGCCAAAACGGCATCACATCGCCGATGGCATCGAAAGCAGCACCGTTGATTACAAGGCTGACGGTCAACGAAAGCAGCATCACTGCCAAATCGATGGCGATCAGGCTGACGACGAAGGCGAAACGCCACCGGGGAGTCGATTCAGCCTTGCCGCGCCTATGTCCTTCCTTTTCCGCAGGAAACGGGGTATTGGAAAAAGTCATCGGCTCGAACTGCTTTTGCAGACGCTGATGCCTGTCGATGCGCATTGGACGAGACGATATGAATCTCTTGAGTCCTCATACCTTGCTCGCCGTTTGGTGCGTCGGATTCACCGGTATTCACGCCTTGCATGTATCTCTCTCCCCTTCAGCTGCATACGGCAAACAATTTACCACAGCCCCCCAGAAATTAAGAGGGACCTATGGGGGTACCATTCGCTATATCCAAATCCTTCTCCGGTATGGCTTATTCGCCAGCAGTACCTGTATCTGAGTTGTCGTTACCGCCGGTCGAACCACCATTGCCATTGTCGTTCGAATCGCCATTGCCACCGGTTGAACCGCCATTACCGTCGTTAGAACCGCCGTTACCGCCGGTCGAACCACCGTTACCGTTGCCGTTCGAATCGCCATTACCACCGGTTGAGCCACCATTGTTATTGCCACCGGTCGAACCACCGTTACCGCCGGTCGAACCACCACCGTTCACACCGTTTCCAGAGCCCGGACCAAATTGCCACGTATATGTGTAGCGCCGGTTCGTAGTGCCGTTATTGGTATTCGAATTGGTATTCGACTGGGCATTAGCAGCAGTTTGCTCCGCCACAGACTTGTTCACGCCGTCAGAAGTCGAGGAAATCACCTTCGAAGCGTTCTGCATGGCCGCAACATCGGTGCTTTTGCCATCAAGGAGTTTCTGGGCAGCGTCAATCGCCTTGGCAAGCGCGTCACGTGTCGACTCGTCCGCAACCTGGCCTGCAGAACCGTCAAGCAACGTCTTTGCGTCGGCAATGGTCTTCTGCAATGCGGCAGTCGTCTTATTCACTTCCAAAGCTCGCTTGCTGGCGTCCACAGCTGTGGCTGCTGCGGTAACGGCCTTGGTCTGTTCTTTGATATTGCTGATCTACTTGCTCATGCTACGGGCGTGCACACGCAGTGTGGTTTCGGACAGCAGCACCGAGCATCCGCCGACCGTCTTGAGGTTTTGCGCCTTGGTCACGGCCTGAGTGAGCTGGTCGATTGTGGCGGCATCCGCCACCTGGTTTGCCGCAGTGCCCTGCAGACTAGTTGCTTGTTCGATGGCGTTTTGCAGTTTTTCGTTGGCTTTGGAGTATTTGGATTTCGCCTTCTCACATACCACCACTGCCGCACGCTGTTCTTTCGAATTGATACGATTGCGTACCACGATGACACCGGCAATAGCAACCGCCACTGCCGCAATCGCAGCGACAATGGCAATAATCTTTCGCTTGTCCGCAGACGGCTCTTTCGGTGCGACCGGAATGGTTTTCAGCGGATCATGTTCCGGATCTTCCGCGGCAAGTTCCTCTAGGTCGGTTATGCCACCTGATGTATCAAAGGCCTGAGTTGCTTCGGCGTCCTGTTCATCTGTCGAAGAGACGAGGGGTGGCAAAGTGGCGGTTTCCTCGGCATCGGCTGGTGCAACCGCATCATCGAAATCGATGGTGTCGAGCGGCATACTGGGTATATCCGCGATTGTTGGCGCAGCCGAAACCGGCTGTTCCGTTTGCGCAGGTACGGAGGAAGCAATGGTGCGGGGCTCAGCAAGCGAAGTCTCATCCGCACCATCGGCTTCTTCCGAATCGGTAGGCTGCAATTTGGGGAAGGTCAGCGGAGGAATATCCCAGCTGGTGTCCACCACATCCCGAGATATGTTGGACAAAATACCGTTCATAGACTGGGAATCATCGTTCTCAGTTGCCATACACCCCTCATTCCGTGAAGAAGGAAAACGTCAAATCCTCTTCTTCTTGCCGTTTGCACGATGGCTGCTACGCGGAGCACCATCTTCATAGTAGTAGTAATAGTTGGAGTGGGAGTTGACCTTCTTCGGATCTGCACGGTTGAAGATGAAGCCAAGCACCGGCACCTGCGCGGTGGCGAGCGTGTCGGCCGCCTCCTGCAAGGACTTCTTCTCGCACACGTTGCGGCTGACCACCAGCAGAAGGCCTTTGGCCCAACGGCCGAATACCGCGCCATCGTTGGACACCGTCAACGGAGCGGTATCAATAATCACGTAATCGTATTGGGTGAGCGCCTGCTCCACCATGAGCTTCATGGTTTCGGAGCTCAGCAGCACGCCAGCGTTCGCCGGCCTCTTGCCGCCAGGCAGAATGTGCAGGTTCGGCTTCCAGTAGCTCTGCACCACGTCCTTCGGACCCATCTGTCCCGACAGCACGTGCGCCAGACCGGCAGCACCTTCAATGCCCAAGTGGTGAGCGACGGACGGGTGGCGAAGATCAGCATCGATAAGCAGTACTTTCACACCATCTTCAGCAAGGGCCACCGCAGTATTAATGGACATGGTGGTCTTGCCTTCGGACGGCTGCGCAGACGTGATGACAAGCAGCTGGCCCACGCCTTCGGTGCGGTCGGTCTGCAGGAAGTCGATATTCGTGTGAATACGACGGAATTCCTCGGCAATAGCGCCGTTAGGCTGGCTTACCAGCACCGGACGCTTATCATCAAGCGAATTGGATTGGCAACGGTGTGTTGGACGGTTTCTTAGAGGACGAGTCCCTGTTCGGTGAATTCCTTCGGACTCCGGTATC
>OJAM01000246.1_pt1 | contig 26203 bp, 56 predicted proteins | sample 1589071 | NCBI WGS metagenome assembly OJAM01 (sample SAMN03283243) | human gut metagenome | biome: human-associated habitat; material: feces | host: Homo sapiens | place: Peru | collected 2012
GGAACGGAAGCTCGTTGAGATTGAAGATGAGGTATGGAAGGCTCTTTGACTCCAGTACGTTCTCGCCCAGCTTTCTGTACGGTACGGGCTCTCCGCTCACAAGCCTCTTGAACATGCCCGTATTCTTGCGTCCGAACTTCTTCGGGTCGGAGTCGGAAGACCAGTTGAAGATGGCGTTACGGATAGGGTAGCGCCCTCTCATGCCCTCGTCACCGTCAGCAGTAAGCTCCGCATAGTCCATTTTTGATATGCGGTCTTTGCCGAACAGGGCGCACATAACCTCGAATATCACACTCTTTCCGTTTGCTCCGCTACCGATAAGCATAAGGCACAGCTCTATCTTGTCGGACATCTTTCCCTCATACGGGTTGTATGCGTCGCCGCGCTGCACCAAGCCGAGTCCCATGAACATCTGCAAGATGTCACGCGAGTCCTTGTCGGGCAGCACATCAAGCAGAAATCTCTCCCATTTCTTGCACTTCGCTTTCGGATCGAAGTTGTACGGATGATAGTAAGTCACATGATAATGCGGAGAGAATGGCATCGCCGTAGGAGCCACACGCGCAAGACCGAAGTCAACGACACCGTTGGCGAACGCCACAACATCGAACTGCGGAACAAGCACGTTGTAGTTCTTGATTGTGTCGATGAACGACTCCTTTCTGATTGTGGAACGACCGAGCACGGGTGCTATGAACAAGTCCTCCATAAGCAACTGGTAAGCCTGTTCCACAACAATCGGCTCAACCACCTCGTATATCTTTCCGTTGAACGTATAGAACGCTCCTGCAAAATATTTTACAGGGCAGTCCTTGGCAAGTTCCCTGATACTCTTGCAAAAGCCCACCAGGAGCCTGTTCCAGCTCTCGCTGTTTACCTTGCCCCAGTCGGTTCTGTACATACCGAAGCCGTACTTCGCGTCTGCACTCAACGCCTTCAACTGCCCGTACAGCGAATCTATCGCCTCACCACTACTTCTTTTCATTCTTCCTTCTCCTTGTGTTTTTCTCTAATTGTGACATCACCTCGCGTCTTTCTGACCCTGCCGCCGTGCAGATAGACGAAAGCCTTTGCACCCTCTTCGCAATACACTTCCACCTCCGCATTGTCGTACATGTTGATAAACGCTCTCGCAAGGCCGTTTACAAATACAGTCGCCTCGCAGTCATGCCTTACATATATGTCGCCGCAGCTCTTGCCGGAGTAGGTCAGTCCTGCGACGCACTCTCCGTTTAATATCACCGTCGGCTTGTCGTCCGCAAGCACGTTCTCGTCCACGTACACGCCGTGGTCGTGAATGACATCTCCGAACTCCTTCCGTATCACTTCGCACGACGGAAAGTTGTGTTCTATGCAGAAGTCAATGCCTCTGACAAACTTCTCGACAAGCTCGTCTTTCGACGTGCCGTCGGCCCATTCGTCAGTCCATTGCTGGCACAGACCCAAGCCGACCGCCTCCGACTTCATCTTAGCCGAAAGCTTCTCTGTCTTTCTGTCCGCCATATTTATTCCTTATCCTGCTTTGTGTTTCGTTCGATATACTCGCTCATGGCTTTCATCTTTGCTGTCTGGTACTCCGCATCACCGACAACGGTAGTATCAACGAACATGCCGGTAAAGATAGCCTCTGCGTTCTTGCCTTCCGTTCCGTGAGTGCGCCAATCGCCTTTCTCGTCACGAACCATGCCGAGCGCGTCGATTGCTTCGAACATCGTCGTGCCGATGCCAAACTCCACCTTCCATCCGCCGCCGACCGTTTCGACGCAAATGTACGGAAGCGAGCCTCGTGTCAGATGCTTGCGGACATCCTCACGGATACCTTCCTTGTCGCGGAGTTCCTTCAACTCCTGCTTACTTAGACTGCGCGACTTCTTTGTAACCACAAAATTGCCGCAATATAACTTCTTTCCAAAATCCATATCTATACTTATTTAGTTAAACAATGTTTTATCTTCTTTAAAGGCATTTCCTTCGCCCGTATTCGCATATCAGCGTTGCATCGCACTTGTTATCATCCGCGCTTTTGTCCTTGCTCGTACGCCTAAAATCTTCGGTCGGGAACAATCGTCTTGCGGCATTGATGGATGTGGCCTTGGTGTTAGTGCTTTTCTTTTCGCCGCTGTTCTTGACAACCTTATCATGGTTTATCCAAATCTCCTTCTGCCAAGTCTTCGGAGGTACAAGATGATAGGGTATCTCAAGCGCAATCAACAGACCTTGCAGTACTCCGAACGTTTCTCCGAACGAGAACGTGGACTTTGCCGACGAACCGAAGATGGCGTGTATCTCCTCCATACAGCACACGCAATTTTCCTCACACACCGTCTTGATGTTTTTCAGAAACAGCGCAATATCGTGATAATCGCGGTCCTGCAAGGAGCAATACTCACGCGTGCCGTCAGGGTGCATTACTGCTATGAAACCCTTTGAGCCAGGGTCTATGCCGATGTATGTCTTGTTTGCCATATTATTTTACTCCTGTTGAATTAAAACCGTTGTCGCCACGCTTCTTGTCGCCATTTTCTTTGTCGTCGTTTTCTTCTTTCTTGATAACGCCGCTCACAAGCTCCGTATTCGGTATCTCCACAATGCGCATCTGTGCTATCTTTGTGCCGGCAGGGATAATAATCTTATTTGACAGATAGCTGCCTATTCCAAAGGTTTTTACGATTGCCGTAACCTCGCCAGTGTAACCGCTGTCTATCAAGCCGATTTTCACGTCGGCATCAATGCGGACATCGACAAACTCTCCTTTGAAGTGCTCTCTTCGGGCGTACAAGCCCTTGGAAGACATACCGCTTCTTGGCTGTATCACCGCAGCGAGGTGTTTCGGGAGCTGTATCTTGAAGCCGAGAGGTATCACGCATCGGTTCCAATCGTACACCTTCACGTCTTCCTTTGTGAACACATCATAAGCTGCATCGTCACCAAATGCTTTTTCGGGCATCCTGCCGCCACAAAGTTCTATTACTATCTTCTCTCTTTCCATTTTGTTTTTGTTTATTATTTTTTACCGTTCCACTTTACAAGCTCCTCGCAAGCCTCATCTTCGCCCATAACGAACGTGTAGAGGTCTTTGGCGAGGCAATAGGGTGCGCTGTCTGCATCTTCATCTGCAAACATCACGCAGTCTTTGCACTTGTACTTACATTTATCTGGCATGTGTTTATAGTTTAGCCAAATATTTCAAAATAAGAGGTGTACTAATAAAAACCTCGATGTCTCCAGAAGCTGTGCAGTCGGCATATATTTCGTAGGTACTGCGCAACCTCGTATATTCTCTTTGTACGCTTAGATGAAATGGAGTTGGGATGGGAATGCGACTAAACCACTCCGCATTGCCAAGATCCTCGCCGCACTTATGCAAGAACCAGCCATCCTTGACTTTGGTTATTTCTTCGTTCAAAAAGAAGATGTCACCTCTCTTGATTTGCCCGAGTGCAAATAAGTACCTGTTGCCGGCAGCCTCATCCCACAATGTTTGTGGGGGCGAGCTGCTTAATTCCTCTACTGTCTTTCCCATATCCAATACGTTACTCGAAAATATCGGCGTTCAATGTATGGTTTATAGCAGCGAACAATTTGTCACGCACATCTTCGCGTGACCATTCCACTTTTTCAGCGACTTCTCCAATGGTCACACATGCGAAAGCGGTGAGGGCTTCCATGATTTCCAATGGTGTTGCACCGTCTATTGCATCTTTCGCCTTAATCATCCCTTGCATCAGGGGAAGTTCCTTTCCAAAATTTCTCATATCTTCATCTCCTTTCTTAATCATACGCTATCTTCCTTTATGTTGTATTTTTGATAGAAATCACGGCAAAAGAAGTTGTTTACACGCTCTTTTAGGCTGTCAGGAACTTTTGCAGACCAATCATGATCCTTAGTCCTTTCAAAAGCGATAGTGTTGTGCAAATCTACCATCTCCTGCCAGTCGGTATCGTCAAGCGTAATTTCTGTTGTATGTTTCTCAATGTAATCAACAGTAAGAACAGCTTGAGAACAAAACACCTCTTTGCTATAAAAAGAGCATGTAACAAGATTGTTGTTCTCAAATTCTTCTATTTGCATCAAACCCATAGGAATCTTTTGAAGGATTTTACTATTGGGAATTTGCACATCGGCCTCGCAGTCATTCCAGAATATCAGCCTCTTTTTTATCCTTGACTTCTCTATCATAAGCTATTTATTTTTGTAAAATTCTATTATTGTATACACAAGAATCGCAATATATACGGCAAGCAACACATATAGAGGAATAACTGTTCCGCCTCCGTAATGAGTTTGCGGTAGTGCTATTGGGATGTATGGGATATATGTAATCATAAGCTATTTATTTTTTGTTATTCATCATACGAAAAGCTCTGTCGGCCATAATATTATTTTGTGGGTTATAAAAAAGGAGAAAATAGAAATTGCCATGTTCTTTTGTGTGAACCGTATGCAATCCACAATCCTTAATAAAACCATCATCACCAATGCAAGGATCCAACAATTCGCGAATCGCGCTATTGTAGCTTGGTTGAACTATAATAACGCCACCCGTTTCTCGAAGTTCTTCAAGTTTTTTCCACTGAGTTTCGATATTTTTGTCTCCATAGAACAAATCATAACCATAAGGTTCTGTGATTTCTCTATCAATGTACATTCCCAAAGGAATTACAATTACTATAATCGGTTTCATAAGCTATATCCTTCTGCAATTAAACCCCCAAAATAATACAAAAGCACACCGTAAACTTTCATTTCTGCTTCCGAAAGTTGCTTAAAACACTCTAAGTCACAGTCCTTATTTACATAAGCCCTAATTGGAGGTGCAAACCTTTTTTGCTTAACTGCTATTGTATATTCCGATTTGTGTGGAAAAACAGAATCCATATCCTCAATAACCGAGCATATAACCATTCCGTCCTCTCTGACTTCCGCATAACTTTCTATTTGCTGCTTTAGCTTTCCGACGGAATTATTTAGAAAAAACTCTATGGGCGCAAGGTAAATGTCACCAAGTTTTAATTTCTCATTTTTATCCATAAGCTACTCCTCCTTGTCTTTGATTTCTATAAAATCACCGACTCCCAAACGAGCATTGTTGATGCAATTACATATCCAACCCATAAGGTATGCCTGGTGCTCATTTCTGCCGTTATACATCCTTTCCAAATCGCACGCATCGTTGATAGACGATAGAACATGATACGCCTCATGACAGATATTTTTCATAGTCATATCGCTCTTCTTTGGAAAGACAACGAGATTGCCGAAGTATTTCCCTGCCTTACTCATACATTCGTCATAAACCATACCTCCGTAGTTTCCTTCACTCATAGGCTCGCCGTTGTGAACAAGAGGCTCGCCTTTCATGTTGGTAAAGCATTTGTCTATTTCTTCTTCCGACGTATTGTACATCACCCAAAGTTTCCTTGGGTAAATCTGCGGTGTATATTCGTAATATCCTTTCTTCTTCATAATTCACGAATTAGCTTAGTTATACGCTTGTATTCCTTAATGATTGGAGCATCAAACCATTGTGTTTTAACGATATATGTCCTACCTTGTTTTATAACTCCAACGAGTTGGGCATTACCCCAGACTCCATACAAATCTATACGATACGCTCCCTTATCTGTAGCCACAAGATAATATGTCTCTGTACCAAACGACTCTTTGTTACCAGACGTTTCTACGATTTTATCGACAGAGTAAACCGTAATAGTGTCGTACAACTTACGATTGCCTCCTTGGAATATCTGACTCCTGCTAAACGATGCCAATAGCGACACCACCGCAACTAATGCAAATAATGCAAATAATAAAAACTTCTTCATATCTCAACTATTTTATTTTAACTATGTCAACTATTTCTATTGGCGCAATAGATTTGATATAATGATACCCTAACGAATCTGTATAGTTCAAGCTATTCCACCCTCTCCCGACACGAACATACGGAACCCTGCATGTACGGATGTTTATGCTATCCGCTTTGTCATGGCAATGGATAACAATGGTTGCAGAATACCATACCGTATCGTCTTTAACAAATCCGCCGTTCTTGTATTTTTCACTTTGCCAAATAACAAAACCAAAGATTAAAACCGCTAAGGCAAAAAGTGATAAAAAACACATTTCTGCACTCCAGTCATTCAACCATCTTTTCACGTTCATATCCTCAATATTTATTTGTGCAACCTTCCGATATGCCACTTAGAGCACAGTTCGCAGAAATACGGACGTTCTCCCATTGTTTTCAGCTTCGGGTTCTGCTCAAGAAACTCCCATGCCTCATCCTCGGTATCGTAGGCAACCTTCTGCTTCCACGAACTGCCCTTGCGAGTCCAATGTCTTGCGTCGGGATGCAGGGTGGAGTAGGGCGCTTTGTTGCGGTATCTGTTTTTGCTCATATCCATTTTACGGTTGTTTCTCCGTTGTAACCTTTCTCCCATACAAACCATGCGTAGCTGACTGCACTACCCCCCCCATTGCGCATTGCAGCGAACTTGCCGTTCTTTGCGCACAACACTCTCTTTGAGAATTGCAGTACGTACTTAGGTGGCGTGTTCTTATAGAGCCTCTCGTAGCGTTTCTGACCCTCCAGGAACGTTGTCTTGAGAAACATCACACACAAACCTCCTTCGGGAAGCAAGTCAAGCGAGTGCAGCACGAACTCCAATGCGTACTTGTAGGGTGGGTTAGTAAGTATGCACTCGCAGCCGTCGGGCATCGCGTCTGCCTTGAAGAAGTCCTGCACACCGCCGTAGCCTCGGTCTATAAGGTCGGTACTCACGACATCGTGCCCGAAGTCAACAAGACGCTCTGACAAGCATCCAGTACCACAAGCACACTCCCATATCTTCTTCGGAAGCTCGAAGCTGCGGACAAGTCTGTCAATCGCCACAGGGTCAGTGCTGTAGAAGTCGTGCTCCTCACGCTCCTTGTCCGTGTGGTTGCTCGCACCGATTGTTATGAAGGTGCTCTTGCCGTTTCCGTTCCAGTCCTTAGTCATTTTTTCTGCATTTCATTGTTGAACTCTCTTTGTAATATCCGTTCGATATTCGCAGGCGACCCATACCAATCATACTTCTCCTCGGCCGGAGCATTTTCTGCTGCCTCAATGGAGTTTTTGAGTGCTTCACGCGCCTCTTTGTCCGAAAGCCCCATGTTTCTTGTAGCACTAAAGAATAGTTTGGCAAATGCTTCTATTGCGCTTTCCTCGGGGTCTAAAACAATCTTCGCCATATCACTTCCTTGTTTTATTAAGTTCCATAATCGTAAGTATCGCATAGTTCGCAAGGTCAAGCAGGGAGTCTTTCATACTCTCGTCCTTCACCTTCGCCTCGTCAGACATCAGAGACTTCACGCGCTTTAGCTTCTCGGACAGGTGTCCGTAGGCGTATGTCATACCGCACTCCGCAAACAATTCCGAGAAGCTATTGCCGTAGTCGTGGTTCTTCGCCTTGAAGGTGTCGTACATACCGTTGGTAATGTCGCGGAACGCATCGGCATCTCCAGTTGGCTGTTCAGTAAACGCGGAAAGCTTTGAAAGAACGTCAATCGGATCAAGGGAACATCCGTAATGCTCCATACGGTATTTTTTCCCGCCGCTACGACTGCCACCACGAATAAAGTTGTACGCCCAGTTGTTCTTCGGGTACTCCGTACTCAAAATAGGGTGGAGGTCAGCGTCTATTGCACGTCTTCCGCGTTGCATCACGTCGTTAATAGGCATGTAGAACGATTGATTTCCGAGTGCCTCGCTGCGAACCTTGATGTACTCGCCGACCCGTGCGCAATGTGGGTCTTTCTTGTCGGCTAAGCTTATCCGCTTCGGACCGCCGCACACCTCGAAAAGCGGTATTTTGGATGTCACATAGTTTTTGTTTCCGTCCGAAGTTTTCAGCGTGGTGAAATACCTAACGGGTCCAAAAGTTTTGGAGGCGTCACAACAACCCTCCGCTTGATGCTTGTATCTGATTTTGTTATTGGGCAGACTAAACTTCAAGCCCTTCTTAATGTCCTCTCTGTTAATCATTGTTACTACTCATTTCTTTGTAAAAAATCCATTAACATTTCGCGGTTGTCAGAATTATTATCTAAGCCGTAAACTTCAACGATATGATTATCTACAACCTTATTCCATAGTTCGCAAGGAGTAACCTCACGAAATCCAACCTTGGCAAATCCGCTGTCGGCAAGTCTGTTTATTATCTTTATCATCCCCGAATTACTATCAATTGCTACTCCTTTCTTTGAACGGCACCCATATCTCCTCCATCTCGCGCAGCGCAAGCTCGTAGGCGTTTCTGTCTTTGTTTGTGGGGTTAGACTGCGCATGATAGTAAATGAGCGTGTACATGAGGCGGCGGAACGTGATGGCCGCATTGTAGTATTTCTGAGCGTACTGCCCGAAGTTGTCAAGACAGAGACGGCCTAAACCGCGAGGCAGCATTTCGACTTTTATCGGACGCTTCAGCCATTTAGTATCAGTCGGATCACCGTTGTTCAATTCTCTTTTCAGGTCGTACGCCTCATCCTTCCATCCGCTCAACGCGCCATCAAACAAAGCTCTATCAGCGCACTCTGTCTTTGGTATAGGGCATTTCAGCAGACGCTGCAAATCATCCAATAACTCCTGTTTCATATCTCGTTCTTGTTTTTACCTTCTTGTTTCTTTGTAATGTCTGACATATAGTCATATATCATTCTCGTCATGCCGTTGCACCAGTCGTCAACAAACGGGTCTGCTTGCAGAAGCGGCAACTCCTTGAAGTCACTCTTGAACCAATTGGAGAACTGCAACAGTACATGGCGCATCGTAGCCACATCCGCTGCATTGTCCATCGCACGGGTCAGACCGTCGCAGGACTCGTTTGTCTTAGACTCATAGGGAGTGCTGAATGGCTGCACGTCCACTACCTCTTTCTTCTCTTTCTTAAAAAATCCCATAATTAACATTCGTTATATAATTGATAAAGCGGATAGGAGAGTATACATACAATACCCAGTACCATAAATCCAGCTACCAATGACTTGGTGAATGCAGCCGTTACGGCAGAAATAGAAAACATTATCACTCCGAATACCATCAACAACTTGAAACGCCTGCGCCATCTGCGACGCTTAATCATCGCCATCCTTTCCTCCTCCAACTCTTTTCCGAGTCTTTCCATTCCGTTTTCCATACTTTTACAATTAATTTTACTACTTTTGCATCTGATAAAACCAGACTGTAGAGACGGTCAATTCCGATTAACAGAAAATGAACGATTAATGTAGGTTCCAAATGCAGCCAAATCCCAGATAAACACGGGGTTTGTGTAGGTAGTGTATGATAAGGTTCTCAACCCCTATCCTCACATGCCTCTGAAACGAAGGTACAAAATAAGTTCTACAATCATACACAAACTCCCATAAATACGAGGTTTTTGGTGCATTTTTATCCTACATCGAGTGTATAATAAATATACATAGCTATTCGGCGACAGACAGACGTTCCACTTCCCGGTTTCGACCGCCAGGAAGTTAATAAAACTGAATATACATAAATATACAAGTTTACAGTTTTTAACAAATAGGAACATAAGTTTACACTTAACCAAAAATCGGAAGAAAAAATTTTTAAAAGAGGTGACTATTTTGGCAAATAGCCAATTCTCAGGGGGGGTGCACCCTGTTTTCTTTATATTATATGCAATAATATAACGTTAATAAGTGTTAAACGTACATTTTATGTTTCACGCTTGCCTAATATTATATAAAGTTGTAACCGCTTGAAAATCAGCACTTTATACATTTATATTAATTTCTAATGTGTATAAATATAATGTTTCACGACTTGTTAAATACATTTAAATTCGGCTTGTTTCTGAATTTGTTAAACGTAAATTAACCAAATATTGTGCTATATTATAAGAATTAACCGTTGTTAAAATGTATAACACGCTGAAAATCAGTCAGTTATAGTAATGTTATATGTGTTAATATATTTGCTTTTGGTCGAAAATCTTCGTACCTTTGTAGCGTCGATAGGGAGAAACACCCACGACAACGCACAGGGCGAAGGTAATAACCCTGTGGCGTGGCGGTCTTTAAAATAGTGATACACTAAAGCGGCGCAGCCTACCAACGTAGACCACGCCGCCAGCAACTAAAGCGTGGAACGCTCTAATTTATTCACCACTGCAAAATTAGTCGTTTCCTTTGGTTGCTGCAAAGACTTTAGAAGTAATTAGAATTTATTCACCAATTTAAATATATAGAATTATGAAAGCAACTAAAGTAGAAAACAGAAACTCTGAATTAATCAACACAGTTGAGAACGCCCAGAAGTTGGCAAAGGAGGAGGAAAATCCAAGTTACACTAAGATGTTTTTGCCGTGGGTGGAAGCGGTTGCAGAAGACGAGACGAAAGAACTCGCAACCTGTCTAAAAGAAGTTTTAGACGACGCAAACGAAAGCGACGACCGCTACAAGCAACTCAGAACCGAACACGAGAAAGCTAAAGAACGTTTCGAGGCGTACCAGCTGAAAACAGCCAACGCCAACAAACTAACGCTCAAGGCGTTTAAAAAAGCGGTTGCGGTTGCGGTTGCAGAAGTCGCACAACGAACCAACACGGCAACATGGTTCAACTATCGCCGCCTGTATGGTCTAGGGCTTGTTGACAAGTTGCCGAACATGGTGAACACCGCTAACAGGGTTAACTCTTTTGTTGTCAAGGCGTTCACATTCATGCAGCAGTATGCGAAACGCTCTAATGAGTTGGCACGCAAAGAACGTGCACTAAACGCAGCCGTGGCAAAGTTCGGTATAACAAAGGAGCAAGCCGAACAAATGTACCTCGCCGGAATGCTTAAGCTATAAGCCGGCGCCGGACGTGATCCAAGTGGAGCGGCAAACAGCCGCTCCACCTGGATTTTTCTTGCAATTCATTTTGAGTTGCAAGCGGTTTTTTGTGTCCTTATTTTTCCCCACCGTTTTTCTCTGTTTTCTTATTTTCCCACACGTTTTTAGATACCTCATCGTGGTGTGTGGGTGTTCCTCGTTGTGCTTTTTCTGTGCAACGTGCTAAAATCTAAAAGCAATCGATCTACAGATTTATTTTAATAAATGGTGACACGTGTCGGACGTGTCACGCCCTTTGTTATGGGATTTTGCAAGCGAGATTTTTCCTGTAAGGAAATAGGCGGGAATTTCTCGAACTGCAAAATTTGAAACTTTGGGAGTTATTCATAATTCATATTCTAACGTGTCACGAGCGTGCGAGCTGGTTACTCGCTAAATCGTCTGCAACGTGGTGGTTGCAGTGAGCTATACGCAAAAGGGCATACCAAAAGGAAATGCAGTTACCTGTCAGCTGCAAAGAAACAGGGCGTAACGGATGCGTGAAATCCGTGAGATGTGAGCCGTGAGTAAGGACGATAAAGACAAACACGGTGCCAAGATGCACGTCTCAGGCAAATAGGGCAGTCCTTGTGGCTGCTCTACTACAAACCAACAAATTTTAGAATTATGAACGAGAAAGAAATGATTATTCTTTGCGACGGCTCAACGCGGTACGCAGAAGTAGACGTAACAGAATTGAAAGACGGACGCTGGCGCGGAACGTGGAACGGACACAACCTGACGTTTCACGGCGGCACGTGGATAGAGTGACTAACGCCTTAAAATCTCCCTACGATTGTAGGGAACAATAACCAATAAATTTAGGATTATGACATTAAAGACATTCAAAGTGCTCGACGCAATCAATCGTGAGGGATTGGATAACACTCAGTGGAATATCTACATGCACCTCGAACCTGTGAATACAGGAGAGTTTTACGGAACGAACGAAAACCGCACGCTGCCCGCAGGCGTTTGGATAGCCGTGTACAAGAAGCGTGGCGATACGCTCTATTATTTCCGTTGGCTCAAGCCTGATTTGTGCCTTGATATATTCGAGGACACGGAGCTGTTGTTCTTCAACGTGAGCGATTAGCCTAAAATGGTAGCCGACAGGCTACCAACTATTAACCAATAAAATTCTATGATTATGAAGAAAAGACAGATTATCTATTCAAGTACGATAATTGTGCTTGGAATTATTCAGCTGCTCCCGTGCGTGTTGCTTGTAAGCGGTACGATAATTGGAAATGTGCTTGGAATTTTCTACGCTCTGTTTGTGTGGTATCTTTGGACGAGTACGAAAAACGGTCGTTGGTTCAGCGTTGAGCTGTATCGCAGTACGCTGCGCTTGGAAAAATTCCTGCTCGGCTGCAACGTGGAGAGTGATTAGTACGAAAATTGTGCTTGGAAACTTTCAGCCTAAATGCTGCCCTGCTATATGGGGCAGTACGATAAATCAACCTTACAGAATTATGAGACAGATAGAAATGCGCAGAGTCAAGCGTGGCGAGTTTTTCCGCTTGGCAAATTCGGAGTCCGCTCCCGTTTGGGTGCGTGACGAGTACAACAGAAGTTCCCAAAAATTCGAGGCGTACAAGTACGACAATGTGAATTATTGGAGCGAGTTCAAAGGTTCACGCCTTGTTTACGTGGATTTTGTGTTCTGAAAAATTCAGCCTAAAAAACTGCCTGCAAATTAGGCAGTACGATAAATAACTAATAAAAACAAATGAATTATGGCAACACGAAGAATTAAGTGCGAGGGTTCTCTGTTCATGGAGAGCGTATTCGCGAAGATGCAGGAAATCTACACACACGTTGAGTTCCTTGGTTACGACGGCAAATTTCTTACCGTGGCTTACATTGTCTAAAACCCTGTGCGCAATCATGCGCACGGACTATTAACCAATAAATTTATAATGATATGATTAATTTGAACGCAAAACGATTCGATGACGTGTGCGATTGTTGCGCTCTCAACGAAGCTCGGTTGAATCCTGAGCTACAGGTAAGGCTCGGGAGAATATCCGTACACAAAGCAGAGGCGCAATGGCTGTACGAACACAAGCATTACATCTTGACGAGAACGTCGGTGTACGATGTGAGATACAGCGTGAACGCTGGATTTTACGCCACACGCATCTACTACAAGAAAGGCGGTAATTTTACACGCCCAGGACGCTTTTGTACAGGCGACGCAAAGTTTGTCAATAGCATTTTAGGGTTTGAGCTACTGGTCTAAAAAGGGAGGTTCTGAGCCTCCCGCAGTATTAACCAATTAAATCACAGAATTATGACAGAAAAAAGACTCACAGAGGCGAGAAGACTCGCAAAGGAAATTCTCCCTAAGGTTCAGAAGATGCAGCGTGATATGTATTTTAACAATCATGTAGGCATGTGCATTGAGTTTTACTCCTCCGGCTACAGCTTTTATGTAGATGTTTGCAGCACGAGCGACAAGAAGGGCGAGAGCAGGGATTGCCGCGTCGTGACTTTCAGATTTTACGATTTTTTCGATGCAGAGGAGAACGACGAAACGTTCGAGAGCCTTGCGAAGTACGTAAAAGATAAGTCCGCAGCCTAAAAATCCCCACGATTGTGGGGTCTATTAACCAACCAAATCAAAGAATTATGAACACAGAGAAAAATTTTGTAGTGCTTGAGTTTTACCCGAGTTTTACACCGAAAGTCGTGCGCGAGTTTGCAACCCTTGAGGACGCAGTGAAGTTTGCGGAGCTTATGAAGAAGAGCGAGACAGGCAGACATACCTACGCCGTATTTTCACGCATCGAGCCGTAGAGCCTAAAATCGGGCGGTACGATAATTCGTGCCGTCTGCCATTAACCAAACAGAATTATTATGACACAGAATTATTTCGTGTTCCCTCCTTTCGAGGTGTACACAGGCGAACAACTTACAAAAGAAGTCAAACAGAGTTTAATTGCCCGTGGTTTGAAATGCGTTGCGGTTGTCTTCAACTGCGAGAGTTACGAAGATTTCGAGCGCAAATACTTCGGCAGATAGCCTAAACAGCGGAGATACAACTCCGCTACTATTAACCAAATAAATCATTGAATTATGCTAAGAGACAGAAATTGCGACAAGAATTTTGAACGTTCGTTGATGTATCAGATAAACAAGGCAAAGATTGCAGCTCGCAAGATGCACAACGCACGTATGACCGACTACAATGATCCGAAATCTGAGAATGATTTTCACGACGCTATGGTTGAGATTGTAGCCATTGCTTATCACGATTGAGTTTGAACAACCCGTTACGTTTTGTCACGGGTTCATTTTATCAACCATTTAAAATTTTAGGATTATGAAAAAGCACCCACGAGATTACAAAGTGAACGGCAAAATGTATGCTTACATCCTTGACTCCATATCTTCCGATGATGTAGATGTAGAGTCTATGTCTGACAAGGAACGCATTGAGTTTGCGCTTGACACGTTCTATGTAGAGAAATTTAAAGATGACAGACGCAGAATGTCCGCTCTTGATTTGCTGACTGAATGGATTGCCGGTCTTTGCTCTACCGTGAACGTAGCCTTTACCAACTATGACATTGCCAAGGTTGGCACGGAGTGGGGTTATTGCAGAACAGACGCAAGAACCTCGCAGTTTGTACGTACATGGTTTGAGCGCATCGCCAATGGTATTCTGCGCCTTGCGAAGATTTACGGCGTGGATATGAGCCGTTTCCGTCGCTAACGCCTTAAAATCCTGCGTGACGATTGCACGCAGGAACTACAACCAACAAATTGAAAATTATGAAAACATATTGTGTAAACCTGAAAGAAACCTCTTATGGTTTTGTGGAAGTGCAAGCCGACAACGAGGAAGAAGCGAAAGAAATAGCTTACAAAGCATGGCTTGACGGCAACGCCAACATGGTCGGAAGTGTAGATTGTGAGCCTTTATCTGTGGAAGAGTCCTAAACGGGGCGCACAAATTCCGTGCGCCTACATTACCAACCAACAAAAATAAGATTATGAAGAAAAGAACTTACAAAACACTCGTCGGCTTGCTTAGAGCTGCCGATGCAGGACAATTCACGATGAACGATTTTTTGAGCGGACAAATCTACAACAACAAGCATTATAAGAGGTGTCCGTTCGAGCTTACCGACAGCGCTCTGCGTGAGCTGTCTGACGGCTTCTGTCAAGCACTTGGCTGTCAGAAAAGAAAGTACGACGAGGTATTCCACAACATGAAGTACGGCAAAATCGAGAGCTGTGGCATACTTTCCCGTCTGTGGGTTGAGCTGCGTAATAACAAGCCGAGCTTTACCTACTGCGTAGGGCAGGACGGAGGTTACGAGTATGCGCTTGTCAAGAGAATCCTGTATCGTGGCTATTGAGCCTCAACAAATCTGTGCAGCCTATCTGCACAGAACAACGTTTAACCAAATTAATTTCTGAATTATGGCAACAAAAAGAGCATCCGAAAGGAGAAGCAGAACGCTTGCGCAGCAGGCTAAGTCCTACGAGGTGGCAGGCGAGTACGAAATGATGCAGATAATGCACGAGTCGTGGATAAACGGCAATTTCTCCGACTTCAAGCATTATTACAGAGTCTTGAGAATGGAGGACAGACGCAAGTTTGTACACTATCTCTACAACAGCACCGACGAGGGCACATTCTACAAAATGATTGACTCGCTCATGTTCGGTTAGCCTAAATCAATCCTCACTATCACGGGTGGGGATTTCTATTAACCAACATTTAGAATTATGACAGAAAAAGATTTTTTAGACAAGTGCCATGAAGTTCTTCGTAAATTTGAAGACAAAGATACTTTTGACAAGTGTATTTGCGAGATTTTACATTCAGGCTGTATTGACGTTGAAAAATGCCCTAATAATTACATTCCTATTTATTGGGTGATGGGCGCATTATTCAAACGTGCTATGTCGCAATGTCTTGATGGCTCTGTTGACAAGAAGACGAGAAGAATAGCCCACAAGGAGGCTAAAAACATAGCATGTTTTATTCCTTGGTGGTTCTGATTAGCCTAAAGACTCTCCCCTGTGGAGAGTGCAAGTATAACCTAAAAACAACGAATTATGGAAAAGAATATTGTAGAAGTTGTTATGAACAACAAAGGCGAGGTTGTCGAGAAGGTAGCCGACTACATCGGTGTCGAGAATTTTGCCAAAGCGATAGAGGCTCTTTATCGTGAGTGTTTGGAAGACTACGAGAACTCTGAGGACATAGAGGAATACCTTGTCGATTTCGAGGGTTTCAATATTCAATCTCTCGCTTGGGATTTTACTATGAAAGCGAACAGAGAGATGAAGGAATATCTCCACATGCAAAATCATCGCATGGACGGCAATTTCGCCAACATCGAGGAAGACTATCTCGCTCACATCACGGGCACATATTGGAGTTCGGAGTATGCCGGCGACGACTACTTCCGTCTGTTTCCCCAAATGGTTGCACGTTTGGATGCAGCGGAAGACAGCAAACAGGCTGACGAGGACAGGGCGTATCTTATGGATTGGTATTTTAAAGCCTTTGGAACGTTCGGCATCAAGTACAATTTTCAAGACACGCTTTCGGAGATTGCCTGCGTGCTCGAACAGCAGTGTGTTACCGCCTAAACCGCCTCCCTTTGGGGAGGTGCAACTAACTAACAGATTACAGAATTATGGAAAAGTCAATCAGAACAAAATTGGAGATGTGGACTTCATGGGGTTATTGTATGACTCCGCAGATATTCAGTTCGAGAAGCGAGGCGTTGCAGTACGCACGTGAAATGCGTGACAACGGCTATATTTTCGGTTTCAGAACGTCTCCTGTCTAAAAAGTCCGCAGAAATGCGGATGCAATTAACCAACAAACAGAAGAATTATGGCATTACAATGGAAATGGACTGACAAGATGGGCAAGGCAATCATCCGTCAGAACGAGAGAAAGTACGAGATTGGCATCTACGGCGGCAACGCTCTTGCGATATTCATCAGTGAGGACAAAGACTCATACCAGCTCTACAATTTCATTACGGACGAAAGACACCTCGGCATCATTAAAGAGAACGAGTTCAAGATGTTCTACGACGAGGTGGTGAGCATCGAGCTGAACGTATGCAACAAGAACGCGCTGAAGATACTCCCTCTCCTCGCAAAGGAGGCGGGCGAAGTGCGCTGCTACTACAAGGAGTCAGAGTAACATGGCTTATCCGTTGGGGAAAGAAACCACAATCGGAGCGACACCGGCAACGGAACAATATTAACCCTAAAAAGAATTGAATATGAGTGAAGACATTATCAAAACAGAAGAAATTGGTGATTACAGAATCAAGATTCGTCGCGACAAATATCCTCCGTGTCCGTGCAAGGACTGGGATATGTTAGGCGTACATCTTTTCGATTACAGCGACAGGAATAGATTGTCGGAAGCCTCAAACTACGAGGAGCTGTTCTACTCAAACGACTATTCGCTTGCCGACGCAGTATGCGAGCTTGCTTGCAAGTATGTACCGCAGAAGAAATTCATCAAGTACATCAACGAGTACCTTAGCGACTCTCTACGCTTTCGTTACGACCGTTCGGGCCACATGTGGTATCTTGAGCATTATTTCGGATACGGAAACGAGGAAAGACAATGGCATGAGATGCAGAGCTTTACACCCGACGAGGTGCAGGACGGCATCCGTAGCTGGCTCTCCGAAGCTCTTGACGAGAAGGATTTTATCTATCTTCTCTCAAATTGTCAGACAGAGATTGCGGTACACGAATGGTCGTCACGCGGCTACTGCCAGGGCGATTACGTTGAAGGCTTCTCCTATTGCACAAAGGAGCGTTTCATTAAACGTTACGGCGGCACAACGAAGGACTGGCAGAAACGTGCGGTTTCCGCTATGGAAAGCGAAGTAGAGTGTATCGGCAAATGGATGTGGGGCGACGTGATAGGCTTTGTTCTTGAGAAGAAGGTGCGTTACACGAAGGTCTACGAGGACAGCGAGAGAGCGGACGAGGACGATTACGACTGGGAGGAGGTTGACTCCTGCTGGGGATATTATTGTGACGAGGACGAGCTGATAAAGGAGGTAATCGAAGAACACCAATTACAGCCGAGCGTTGCAGCCTAAAATCGAGGGAGGCATATCTCCCTCACAAAAACCAAATTATTGTGATTATGAAGGACAACAAGTATTTCTGCTACACCATCGACAATAGCGGTGAGCGTGGCTTTCAGAGAATTGACAAGGAGTATGCAATCCAGCTGAACAATATGGGTCGGTGGTTTTACAAACTTCCCTTTAAGGTTGTGAACTCCCTCACGAAAGCGTTGAGATGGAAACATCATCTTCGGGATTAGCCTAAACGCCTGCGTTATGCAGGCTCTACAAACCAAAATACAAACAATTATGAAGAAAATAGATTTAGGAACACGCACAGCTAATTTGCGTGCAGCTTACAGCGACTTGAAAGATGGATACACAATCATTGTTGGCGAGCTAAAGATGTGGATATACACTTGCGAGAGATGGGGCAGTCCTTCATACGGCAAGGATTATATCTGCTACTGTAGTTACGGACGCAGTGCATCAACAGTCAATTTTAAGAGTTTTGCAGACGCTATGCGTAGAGCCGGCGATGGCAAGCTCGCCTATAGCAGAGAATGGTAGCCTAAAAACGGAGGGAGCAATCCCTCTGACATTATTAACCAAATTTCAAGAATTATGAAGAGATATTATGTATCAGTCACAGAGATTTTAAACAAGGTAGTGAGTGTTGATGCTGAGAGTGAGGAAGAGGCTGTACAGAAGGTGCAGGACGCCTATAATAATAGTGAAATCATTCTCGATAGCGACAATTTCTGCGGAGAAATAGTAGAGGCAGAAGATAATCAGGAATTCTATGCCGATTACGAGAAAGAGAACGGCGAGACTTATCAACACATCGAATAGCCAAACGGGGAGAGCAATCTCCCTACCAATAACCAAAACATTATAGATATGATTACAGACATTCAGGAAAAAGTTTGCTGCAAATGCAAGTATGGTGTTTACAAAATAAGCTCAATTAGCCAAGAGTACGACACCATTACATGCAAGCGTAATCACTCGGCTATAAAATGCTACAATGGCATGTATGACGATTACGAGTTTGTTTAGCCTAAAAAGCGCAGCTAAGAACTGCGCACATTAACCAAAACATAAGAATTATGAACAACGTAAGATTTATTCCAGGACAATATGAATGGCATCTCGTTGATGAGAAAGACAACGTGCTTCTCAACATCCCAGATGGTATCATTGACGATTGCGAGACGAAGGCTGATTTGGATTTCGTTATAGGAGACATTCCAAGACAGGCATTGCAAGCAGTCGAAGAAGGAGAAGAACTCTATGGATGTGACGTAAACAAATACGTCAGTGACATAGATGACGACTGCGTAACCAAGCTTATGATAGATACCCTATCAGAATACCTCGGGTTGACAGTCTAAAAGCCGTCGAAAGACGGCACTATAAACCAAAACTTTTAGAATTATGTATGTATCAGAACTATCGAGAGAACAACTTGTAGAGTTAAAATCCACCATGCTCGAAGCCATCCTCGGTTACGAGCCGTCATACGGAGAGCTTGCCATTGCGGACGAGCTTGTGTCTGACGAGCAGGTGGAAGAGGAGTACGGAGGCGTGTGTTTCACGCCCGACGACTTCTTTTGCTCCATGAGCTAACCTACGGCAGCGCAGCCTAAAAAGGCGTGCCGGAAGACCATATTTATTTCAACAGTAGTGACTGATCACGAGTCTCCCACTGACGCGAGTGGACTCGTGATCATCACATACTGTTTCAAATCAGCATCGTACAGATATGCGCCGAGGTCTTCGGCACGCCACATTTATTAACCAAAATCATTAAGAGTATGACATGCAACGAGATTATCAATGAAGTTGAGAATGGTGCGAAGTTCACTATCAACTTCCAAAACAGAACATGTAGAGTGAACGGAGAGGTTGTTGTTAGCGAGGAAATCACAGCAAGAGACTGGAAACAACATGGTAGTTTGCCTTTGTCTGTTGCGTTGAACGGAATAGAAAAGGCATACAGGAATTATAAGCACTCCGTTCCTACTGAGCGTTCCGAGTCACACAGACGTTGCTACTTTAAGGCTTTGTCTGAGAAAGAACTCTCAGACGAAGATATGATGTATGGTGAGCAACGTGAGGTGGCGAGATGCAAGTTAGAACTCAGATTGCTTACATACATCATCCAAGGCTACATTACTTGGCAGAAGGAATGGGGCAGCTGGTTCTACCAATCTCCCAACGACAAGGACTTGATTATCCTGCGCTCATGGGTTGAACCAAGCAAATCGTAGCATTTGGTAGCAGATGGTAGCATTTGCTATAAACCGCCTAAATCAGAGTGGGATGCAAATCTCACTCACATTTTTAACCATTTTATTAACAATTTAAAAACAAAAGAATTATGAAAAGAAATGTAATGATTTCAGGTGAGTTCACTATCAACGAGGTAGCAAACGCAAACGGCGCAGGTCAGCAGAAACCCAGCAAGAAGTCGGCACAGGCACGTATCGAAGCACTCAAGGCTGCGGGCGTGGATGTTTCCAACTACTTCCCTATGGGCGAAGAGATGATTGTCCGTGTCAAGGACGGCGTTCCGACACAGGTACTTGACGACGACCCTGTTTTCTCTCGCATCATGGAAGGACGCTACATCGCACACGGCAAGCTCTATCGCCGTTGGGTTATGGCGCAGATGTTCCACATGCTCCGAGAGATGAACGAGGGCAAGTGGGATTCTCCCAACTTCACGGAGGTCTTGCAGAACCGCGGATACGAGTATTCGTGGAAGATGGTGGAGCAGGAGTTGCTTGCGCAGTATAAGATGCTCAAGCACGGCGACACAGAGTCGTTTGGCGAGCGCAACCGCTGGTTCGACAAGGACGTTGTGACTGAAATGGCAGAGGACTACCTCGACCACCTCCGCAAGGTTGTTGGGGAAATCAAGGAGCGTAAATGCCGCGGTCGCCTCTACAAGCGCATCTTCGGCAAGAACGTGTTCTCTGACGAGATTGAGAACGTTGTGTTCGCTCCGATTGCATGGACTATCAGAGCAATCGGCGATTCCAAGTCCGCATATCAGCTCTACAAGGCTGTCGCAGCGTTCAACCGTGACCGTCACAATCTCCGTTGGCAGACCAAGCAGTCAAAGGCGTTCACCGATGCCTACAAGGGTTCTGGTGCGTACTTCACGATGAAGAACCTCATCCTGTTCCACGGCGCACGCTTCAATGGCTGCACCACGGAAAAGCAGTCGCTCGCACGCATGGAGAATCTCGCCTCGAACCTCGAAGGTTGGGAACTCCTCGGTGCCATGAAGCAGCTTATCAAGGACTCTGGCATCTCTGTCGAAAAGAAGATTGCCGAGTGGAAGAAACAGCCTGCATCTAAGAAGTAGTACGCAGCCAAGAAGGAATTGCCGTTCCGTCTGCGGTGGCTCGGCATCATTTATGAAAGCTTCGCAGAAGAAGGTCCCTTACCCGCCTATCGGTCAGGCAAGGGACCTTCCTTGCAAGCTTTGAAATCACACGCTTACAGACAGGCACCCGTCCGTGAGCCGCAGACAAGCCTAAACCTATCCGTTGTTCGGCAGCGGATAGTCTATCAAACCAAAATTTGTTTATTATGAAGTACAGAATTGTTTTCTACACCTTCGAGTACGAGGGTGTGAACGCAGCGTTGGACAAATCAATGCCTATGTCACGCTATGCCTGCCGTAAGTATCTTCGCGAAAACGGATGGAAGTACGAGAAATCAAGATGGCGCAACGGCTTCGGTTCGTTCGCCGCCATCGTGGAGTACAAGACACGTTCCGCAGCCTAAACCACAAGTGGTTACACATCGTAACCGCTTGACTTATTTACAAACCATTAAATAACAACAGAATTATGAAAGAAGATAAGATTTTAGAGATGTTTTTCGCCCCCGAACGCTGGCAGTACGCAATCGCCAAAGGTGTTGTCAAGGACATATCCAAAGGCGTGCTCTACAAGCTCACCAAACCCGAGGCGCGCGCACTCATGTATCAGCGTATCCGTGACGGCAAGTACAAGATAATGCCGCCACATACAGCGCAGATACCGAAGGACAACGGCGAGTTCCGTACCGTGTATGTGAACGAGCCTGCCGACCGAGTGCTGCTTTCCATAGCCAACGACCTTCTCTTCGAGCTTATGCCCGAGATGGTTCATCCGAGCTGTCGCTCGTATCAGAAGGGAATTGGCTGCGGTAGGGTTGTGCAGGAGGTGTCACGCCGTATGTGTGCGTTGCAGACTTCCGATGTGCTCGGCTTCAAGTCCGATCTGTCGAAGTATTTTGACAGTGTTCCGTTGGGGTTCGTTGACGCAGCCTTCAACAAGGTGGAGGAAAAGTACGGACACTCGGCTCTGATAGATGTCCTTCGCGACTACTATCATTCCGACCTGTACTTCACTCCCGAAGGTGAGCTGCACGAGAAGTATCAGTCGTTAAAGCAGGGTTGCTCCGTAGCCTCGTGGCTCGCAGACGTAATCCTGTATCATATCGACGAGAAACTATCGCAGCTCGAAGGCTATTACGCCCGCTACTCCGACGATATGCTTTATGTCGGTAGTGACTACGTTAAGGCGATGCACATTCTTACGGAGGAGCTTGGCAATATGCAGATGAAGCTCAACCCGAAGAAGGTGGAGTATCTTGACGCAAACCATTGGTTCAAGTTCCTCGGCTATTCAATCAAGGGCAGCAGCATATCGCTTTCCTCTACACGCATCAAGACGTTTCAGAAGGAGATAGAGTCGCGTTCGTGCTGTAGACGGGGTGCAACGCTCACGACATCGGTAAACATGATTAACCGATACCTCTACAAGGGTTATGACGGTCACTCATGGGCAACGCAGGTTCTCCCGATAATCAACGTAAAGGAGGACATCGACACGCTGTCTACGTTCATTCTTGACGCTCTGCGTGCTACCGCAACCGGCAAGCGACGCATCGGAGGTCTTGGCTTTGCCAGGGAGCAGAAGGTGGGATGTATCTCACGAGGACGAGGAAAGAATGTCACAACGAACAGAGCGAAGACACCCGGGCGTATTGACGGCTTTATGTCACTCGGTCTCATGCGCAACGCATTGCTGACCTCGCGAGCTGCATACGACACACTTGTAGCCAATCTCTGACAAACGCCTAAAAACGGATGCAGTCCAAACGCTGCATCCACAACCAAACCTATATGAATTTCCGAGAACACGGAACTGCGCAGAGCAGGACGCCACATTTATATACCCGCCTCAAAGATACGGGATTTCCTCTGGACAATCCAGAGTGTATCCCGTATCCTAAGGCTGGTACAATCAAAACCTTACAGAAATGTTCCACGGCGTAATGCCTGTGCAAGGCGGCGCACACCGCCCTCGGCTTGAAGAATGGCATCCGTTTAGCGCTCAGGTTGCTAACGATGACGACGTCGATACGAACCTATCGACGTCGTCATCGAGAAACCTGACCTACATCGCTCGTTTATATCCATGTGCCACAGCCATCGTTCAAGCCCACTCACGTCAGCGCAGACGTTCGTCTTCCCCGGAGGAGTACATTTGCTGCACCAAGCCTCACACGCGGCGGAACTTGGATTCTCATCCCGCCCGCCGCGTCCCGGCTTGTGTTTAGACCAATCCCTTACAGCCATGCGCCACACTCCTTGTGGAAGACAAGCCATTGCAAGCCTAAATCGGGCGCGATGGGGAGACAACGTTTATATCCCAGTATATAAGGGCTGGGTTGGTGCCGGTTGCAACAACCGGCGCACCCAGCCCCACTACTGGGCTAAATCAAACACCTACAGCAATGCACCCGTCTCCAATCGTGCCCCCAATACAACCAACGGAATTTTGCGGTTCCTTATGACGTGCCGTGCAGCCGACTTTAATGATACCGGCTTCGTATCATCCGCCGTCCACCAGGTTGACACCTGGCTCCCTGCCGATTTCTCAGCCGGTACATATCAAATCCTTACAGTCACGCAACACGGCTACAGGCACGTCATTACTTTAAAAAGTGCTGCATTTATTCGTGAAATAGCGATAAAATCACTACCTTTGCATTATAAACCAATCGCAAACCAATCACGAACCAATCAGCAATGTTTGCCTTAACGACCTCGTATTGTAGAGGTCGCTATTAACCAATAAAATAGATTAAATTATGGCAGTAACAAAATTTGTAAGAGCGCAGGACATTCTCAAGGAGAAAGGGTTCAAAGCGCCACCGTTCGATACGGCGGGATTTCAGAACGCAGTCGTGGAGTTCTTTCGGAAGAACGATGTGTCTGCGAAATTAGTCATATTCGGAGTTCGTTTCGTGGATTATGAAGGCACGCCCAAATGTGGTTTTTCAGATTGTACGCAATACAGCTCCAGCGAGACATGGAGCGACGGAAGGAAAACCTTCTATTACGACCTTCCTGACTATTTGGATTGTCGCTTTGGTTATAGTACCGCTATAGGCTTCAGCTCCCCGTTTTTTATCGTGGACGAGCCGTATCTGACCAATGCCGTAGCACTTCTTAAAATGGCAGGGTTCATTGCTGGAAGAAAACGCAGAGTTTTAGGAGTGCCAACTTACGACATCACCCTCGTCTAAACATTAACCAAGCCCTACGCAACACGGTCAAGCGATACAAAATGCCCAACAACAAGGAACAAGAGCAGATAGACGGCATCCGCAAGGACTTTGCAAAGCGGGTCTACGACCTATATATCAATGCCGCCAACGGAAAGATTGATACCTACGACAAGTTTCTGACTCGTTTGGAGTGGCTTGAAATAGACTACTCCGACGCATTGTCCCCATACGGAATATACGAAGACCTGTGTCCTGACGACTTCGATTTGGTGAAGATGGCGATAGAGGAGGGCACACCCCTCAAGGACTTCGCCTATCAATGGTTGAACATATACAATATCATTGAGTTCGCCAAAGTGGATACAAGTTCGCTCATACCTCCCGTATCCGATAATCAGCCAAGTGACAACGCCTAAAACAGACCCTCGCCGAGGGTCGCAATTTAACCATTTAATTCATTAATTATTGTAAAACCACTGCGCCCATACCGAAGTAATATTATAAATAACATTAACTTTGCGTTGCAGGCGCACTAAATTTCAAGAATTATGACACAGCTACTTAGCACAAGACGCTGGATGGACCTGCTCACTCCCGAGCAGCAGAAAACCTACTCCAGCGCAATCCGAAAAGGTTACTTTGCGACTTATGACGGCTATCGTTGGCGTCACGAGTTCTATGGTGCTTTCATCTGGAAACACCCTGGACGCGTGAAGATCATTGATAAATTCAAGCAGGTTATCGGTCGCGCACCATTGTGGGAGGACATCACGGACGACAATCTGCGAGACGTGAAGGAAGAGCTGGACGCTTCCTATGCGCCGAACTCCGTGCGCACAATATGCGCAGAGATTAACGCAATCATCCGTGAGAACGCAGAGTCGAAAGACATTCCTTCCATGTCCTACGCGCGCGTGCTGCGTGCAAAGAAGGTGGTGGTACAGTCCGTGTTTCTCACCGACGAGGAGATACGCAAGATACACGAGTATCGCCCTAAGACAGTACGCAGACGGCATGCAAAGCGCATCTTCATGCTTGAATGCCTTTGCGGAGCACGTTTCTCCGACTGCCTGCGCCTCTCGCCCGTAAACCTCTCTTCTGATGGTCGTACCCTGACTTATGTATCAAAGAAGACCAACCATGAGGTGACGGTTCCCGTGCACCCGTGGCTAAGAGAGTATCTCGTTCCGTCTTCACCTATCGAACCGCAGTCACTTGCAGTTCCTTCCTACAACGACGCGATACGTTTCTTCTGCCAATCATGCGGTATCGACCAGCAGGTTAAGGTGTACCAGGCAGGTCGCGAGCAGACAGGCCCGAAGTGGAAGTTTGTATCAACACATACGGGTAGACGCTCGTTCGCAACCAACCTGTCGTTGAAGAACGTGCCGTTGGAGCAGATAGCGTTGATGATGGGTCACTTCACGGGCAACGCCCCGGATGTTTCCATGACGCAGCGATACATCGTGACGCGACTCCAGCTGTCGCCCGCAGCGTTCCAAGCGTTTATGATTCCTGGTGCCGAAAGAGCGGCGGCAGAGAACGAGGCTTACAACAACCCGACAAACAACTTCGATGACTTCGACGACTTCGATATTCCCGAGGACGAACAGCTCGTTATCCCCGAGAGACCGCAGACCGAAGCTTCGTAAACACATGACGCACC
>OJAM01000250.1_pt1 | contig 25637 bp, 22 predicted proteins | sample 1589071 | NCBI WGS metagenome assembly OJAM01 (sample SAMN03283243) | human gut metagenome | biome: human-associated habitat; material: feces | host: Homo sapiens | place: Peru | collected 2012
CCGGCGTGCTCGCCTAGGCAAACACCTGCTATCCGAATACCTTTGCCTGCAGCATGGCATACCGGAATACCGATCCGGACTATATCGTTTTCTCGCTCGGCATCAACGATGCGCGCACGGCGGGCGGTACAAACGGCGCGCTGCTCTCCTACACCGAGGATTACACGGCGCTGATCGAAAAGTTTGCCGCGCTGCCGAGCGTGAAGAAGGTGTTTATCACCAGCGCCCTGCCGATGAACACTGCATCGGCAAGCGATGCGGTATCCCTGCGCGGCGTCACGGTCATCCGCCAGACACAGCGGCACATCGCCGGGACATTGGCTGCAAAGAATGCGGACAAGTTCACCTTTGTTGATTTGTATGCGCTGCTGTTCCCGGAGACGATGGCGGATATCGAAAACGGCACGAAGAACTTCTTCTGCGCCACGGACAGCCTGCATCCCTCGGATGCGGGGTATGTCGTCTATGCAAAGTACATGTATGACGCCATCTTCGGCGGCGTCTGCACGCGCGTCATCGAGCGCAACACCACGCTGCCCATCCGGAAGAGCCAGATCTTCACAACGGCCTCCAGCTTTCAGTCGTCCGTCGATATCCACGTTTTACAGGGCGAGCGCCCCATGGCGCACCAGAATAAGGAGCTTGGCCGCTTCCAGCTGACCGGCATCCGCCGCGCCCCCAGAGGCGTTCCGCAGATCGAGGTCACGTTCTCCATCGACGCCAACGGCATCGTGAACGTCTCGGCCAAGGATCTCGACACCGGCAAGGCCCAGCAGATCACCATCACCGCCTCGAGCAACATGAGCCGCGAGGACATTGACCGCGCCGTGCGCGACGCGCAGCGCTATGCTGCCGAGGACGCGAAGCTCAAGGCCGAGGCCACCGCCCGCGACCGCTGCGAACAGATGATCTTCCAGGCCGGAAACGCGAAAAATGTTTCCAAAGAGGACAAAACGCGTCTGGCTGAGGCCGTCAAGACTGCCCGCCGCGCCGTCAAGTCCAAGGATCCCGCGCAGATGAACGGCGCCGCCGATCAGCTGGAGGCGCTTCTGAACGAGGCCGGCGTGCACATCGACCCGAACGCGGAATACCACGACTCGGCCCGCTATGAAAACCCGAACAATGACTTCACCGACAACGCCGTCGACGCGGAGTTCGAGGAAATGAACTGATATCTGCCGTTTAGACTGCAAAATTCCCCCGGTTTTCCGCTTGGAAACCGGGGGATACGTTTCTCCGACGGGGATTGTTTTTTACACACTTCTGTGATACACTGTAAAAGCTGCGCGCTGCGCAGCAGATCGGAGAAAAGACATGAGTCAAAAAGGGCATACAAGAAGCACATTTTCCGGGAAGCTCGGCTTTGTTCTGTCAGCGGCGGGCGCGTCCGTTGGCCTTGGGAACATCTGGCGCTTCCCGTATCTGGCCGCGAAATACGGCGGCGGGATCTTCCTGCTGGTCTATATCCTGCTGGCCATGACGTTCGGCTATACCATGATCGTCGCCGAGACGTCTCTGGGCCGCATGACGGGCAAAAGCCCGGTTGGTGCGTTCAAGGCGTTCGGGACCTCCGGCTGGCTGCGGTTCGGCGGCTGGATCAACGCAATTATTCCGATCCTGATCGTGCCGTATTACTCGGTCATCGGCGGCTGGGTCGTCAAATATCTGGCCGATTACGCGCTCGGGCGGAGCAGTGCGCTGGCCGCCGACGGCTATTTTTCCGCGTTTATCTCCAACGGCGTCCCGGCGGAGGTCTGCTTCGTCGTGTTTGCCGCGCTGACGCTGACGATCATCTTCGCTGGCGTGGAAAACGGCATTGAGCGCGTGTCGAAGTTCATGATGCCGGTGCTGGTCGTGCTGTCCGTGATCATCGCGGTCTATTCCGTGACGCGGCCCGGCGCGCTGGAGGGCGTAAAATATTTTCTCGTGCCGAACCTCGCGCATTTCTCGTGGATGACGGTCGTAGCGGCCATGGGGCAGATGTTCTATTCACTGTCCATCGCCATGGGCATTCTGATCACGTTCGGCTCATACATGAAAAAGGACATTTCCATCGAAGGCTCGACGCGCAACGTGGAGGTTTTCGACACGGCCATCGCCATCATGGCAGGCCTGATGATCATTCCCGCCGTGTTCGCGTTCTCCGGCGGCGACCCCGACGCACTGAAGGCCGGGCCGTCTCTGATGTTCGTCACGATCCCAAAGGTCTTCGATTCCATGGGTCTCGGTACGCCGATCGGCATTCTGTTTTTCCTGCTGGTGCTGTTTGCCGCGCTGACAAGCTCCATTGCGCTGACGGAGAGCGCCGTGTCCACCTTCCAGGACGAGCTTGGCTGGGGCCGGAAAAAGTCGACTGCCATCGTCGGCGTCGTGATGCTGGTGCTCGGCAGCCTGTCGTCGCTCGGCTATGGGCCGCTGGCGGGCGTGCGGATCCTCGGGATGCAGCTGCTGGATTTCTTTGATTTTCTGACAAACTCCGTCATGATGCCCATCGCGGCCATTACCGTCTGCCTGCTCGTCTCGCGGGTCGCCGGTGTGGGCCGCATTGAGCAGGAGATCCTGCTCAGTGAGCCCAGATTCCGCCGGAAGCGGGTCTTCAACGCCATGATCCGTTTCCTCTGCCCGTTCTTCGCCGCGATCATCCTCATCAGCTCCGTCGCAAACGCCTTCGGCTGGATCTCCATGTGACAGCAAACCTGCCCTTATCATGCAGAGCATGACAGGGGCAGGTTTTTGTGCATATGAATTCGCCGCAGATTTCCGAAAAACCCAGTGCATACCGCTGGGCGGAAAACGCTGCATCTGCGTGAGAATTTGCGGCGAATTCGTATGCGCTTACCAGCTTGGTTGTAGGGGCCGACGACTCTGTCGGCCCTGAAAATGTTGCGAATTCGCCGTAGATTTCCCTAAAAGCACTGTGTTCTGCGGGCGGACAGAGTCGTCCGCCCCTACGCTGAAACAGGAACGCACTTACGGATTCACCGTAGACTTTTGAAGAAATTCACTGCATCCTATCAGGCGGAGCAGAACCCCGCCCCTGCCAACAATGAACAGTCTATAATTTTAAGGTGATGACATCGCTTGAAAGGGGAGCTTTTGCGCATCTATTTGATCTCCTGCTCCAACGCGTCGAATTCCGGCGTTGAGAAAAACTCGCCGAGGGTGATTTCAAAGCCGTCGCAGAGCTTTTTGATCGTAACGGCGCCGGGATTTTTGCTCTCGCCGTTCAGAATGCTTTTGATCGTCGCCTGCGGAACCGCAGAGGTCGTCGCAAGCCCATTCGGCGTGATCCCACGCTGACGGCAAAGCTCCCGGATTCGTCTGGCAATGGCTTCGCAGGTGTCCATAGTGATTCCTCCTAATGGTATATCACTATGGTATCTTTTTTCAAAAAAATAATTAGTGATAATTCACTAACCAGAAAAAATGTGCTATACTAAATATTATTTTTGGACAGGAGGTTCTATTATGACCGATTATGCAAAGCTCTATGCCCGCCTCTGCGGGGCGATCGATGAGGTTCTGGACGAGCTGGGAACGATCCCGGAGGCGCGTCATGCGCGGGAACGGCTGCAAGCGGCAATTCTGGACGCGGAAGCGCAGTATCTGGACACCGCAGAAGAGAAAAAGCCCGCGGGAGACGCCTGAGTGCGTCCCTCGCGGGCACAGTTTTATTTGTTACAGTGTCAATTCCTCCGCCTGCTGTGCATCTGCTCCGATCAGCGCGCGGCAGGCGGCTGTCATGGCCGCGGCCTGCTCGGGGCAGCGGCCGATATAGCGGCTGGGCTCAAGTTCTGCCCTGATTTCTTCTGCCGTCATACCGAATTCCGGCCGGGCGGCCAGCTGGGCAACCAGATCCCAGCTTTCGCCGTTTTTCATCTTTGCCGTCTCCTGCATGGACGCCTCGCGGATGATCTCGTGCAGCTGCTGGCGGTCGCCGCCGCGCTTGACGGCAGCCATCATCAGGTTTTCCGTTGCGATAAACGGCAGATAGTCACGAACCAGCTTTTCCACGATCTTCTCATTCACGTGCAGCCCCTTCGTGACGTTCTGCACAAGACGCAGCACGCCGTCCGTCGCCAGAAACGCCTCCGGCAGACTGATGCGGCGGTTGGCTGAATCGTCGAGCGTGCGTTCGAGCCACTGCGTCATGGCCGTCATGGGCGCGTTCTGTGCGTCGGCGATCACGTAGCGGGCCAGCGAGCAGATGCGCTCACAGCGCATGGGATTGCGCTTATACGGCATGGCGGACGAGCCGATCTGCTTGTCCTCGAACGGCTCCTCGACCTGCCGGTCGTGCTGCAGAAGCCGGATGTCCGTCGCCATGCGGCAGGCGCTCTGGCAGATGGATGACAACGCGTTTAGAATCCGGCTGTCAAGCTTTCTGGGATACGTCTGCCCGCAGACGGGATAGCAGCGGGAAAACCCGAACTCAGCAGCAATTTGCCGGTTCATCTCGTCGATCTTCGCCATATCGCCGTCAAACAGCTCGACAAAGCTGGCCTCCGTGCCGGTCGTGCCCCGGCAGCCGAGGAAGCGGAACGCGCGCAGCGTGTCCTGCACCTCCTCAAGGTCGAGCATCAGATCCTGTAACCACAGCGACGCGCGCTTGCCGATGGTCGTCAGCTGCGCGGGCTGGTAATGCGTGTAGGCAAGCGCGGGCATGGCGGCATAGCGGTCAGCGAACTCGCACAGATTCCGCATGGCGGCCTTCAATTCCCTTTCCAGATACCGCAGCGCCTCACGGTATAAAATCAGGTCTGCGTTGTCCGTCACATAGCAGCTCGTCGCACCTAAGTGAATGACGCCCTTCGCGCCGGGCGCGTCGAGGCCGTAGGCGTAGATATGCGCCATGACATCGTGCCGCACCTCTTTTTCCCGCGCGGCGACCACGTCATAATCGATGGGGCTCACGTGCGCGGCCAACTCGTCCACCTGCGCCTGCGTGATGGGCAGGCCAAGCGTATGCTCGGCTCTTGCCAGCGCGACCCAGAGCCTGCGCCATGTCTCATAGCGCATATCCGGGGAGAACAGGTGCAGCATGGTCTTCGACGCGTAGCGCGAGGCCAGTGGGCTTTCATACGTCGGTTTCATGGCGGCTCCTTTTAGCGGTAAATAATCTCGTCGCGGCCTGCGCCGACGGAGACATAGCTGATATGCACACCGATGGCCTGCTCGACATACTCAACGTAATCACGCGCGGCCTGCGGCAGATCCTCGTACTTGCGCACACCGGAGATATCGCAGCCCCAGCCGGGAACGGTCGTCAGGACAGGCTTTGCCTCGTCAATGACGGCGGTAAACGGGAAATCGTCGGTCTTTTCGCCGTTGACCTCATACTGCGTGCAGACAGGGATCTCCTTCATATAGGACAGGACATCGAGCTTCGTAAGCGCGACCTCGGTTGCGCCCTGGATGCGGCAGCCGTAGCGCGTCGCGACCAGATCGATGGGGCCGACACGACGCGGACGGCCCGTGGACGCGCCGTATTCGCCGCCGGCCACGCGCAGCTGCTCGGCCTCGTCGCCGAACCATTCCGCCGTGAACGGGCCTTCGCCCACGCAGGTGGAATACGCCTTGACAATGCCGACCGTGCGGTCGACATGGCTGCCGGGGATGCCTGCGCCGACGCAGGCATAGCCCGCATTGGAGGAAGAGGACGAGGTATACGGGAAAATGCCGAAGTCAATGTCGCGCAGCGCGCCGAGCTGGGCCTCGAACATGATGCTCTTGCCGGCCTTTTCAGCCTCATAGAGGTACTTGCTGGTATCGCAGATGTAAGGCGCAAGCTTCGAGCCGAATTCGCGGCACCACGCCAGCATATCCTCAAGCTTATACGCTTCCGCGCCGTAGACATTCTGAATGGTCAGGTTCTTCCACTCCAGAATGCTGGCCAGCCGCTTTTCAAGATACGCCGGGTACAGAAGCTCCCCCATCATGATGGTCTTCTTCTGATATTTGTCGGAATAGACCGGCGCGATGCCGCGCAGAGTGGAGCCGTACTTCTTGTCCTTCAGCCGGGCCTCTTCCAGACCGTCGAGGGCGCGGTGGTACGGGAAGACGATGGTGGCGCGCTCGGAAATTTTGAAATTCTCCGGCGTAATGGGCACGCCCGCGTTCTGCAGCGCTTCAATTTCGCCGCACAGGCTCTCCAGATCGATCACGACGCCGTTGCCCAGCACGTTCACGACGCCCGGCAGGCAGATGCCGGAGGGGATGAGATGAAGGGCGAATTTGCCGTACTCATTCACGATGGTGTGGCCCGCGTTGTTGCCGCCCTGATACCGGCAGACGATGTCATAATCTCTTGCAATGAGGTCGACCATCCGGCCCTTGCCCTCGTCGCCCCAGTTGATGCCTACGATCGCGCAGTTGCTCATAATTCAAAACTCCTTATCCGTTTTTTACCGCAGTTTTTGTTTTTTTTTTTCATTCCTGGCCGATTATATGCGATTTCTTCCGGTTTGTAAATGTCTGTTTTATAATGTTTATAATAAGCGGAAATTATATGCTCAATTAGGTTTATCTATTTTACTTATTGTATTCCTCTGTTTATAATGGAAAAGTTGACAACGCCGGTTTTCCGGCTATTTTGGAGGATTTTATGCTCATCAGAACGCCTGAACAGGACATTGAACGCGTCCTTTTTACCGAAAAAGCCATCGCCGCCCGCGTCGAGCAGCTCGGCGCGGATCTGACCGCAAAGCTTGGAGACAAGCGCCCCGTGCTGGTGTGCGTGCTCAAGGGCGCATCGTTTTTCTACATCGATCTGTGCCGCTGCATGAACTGCGCCATTGACATGGATTTCATCGCTGTCTCCAGCTACGGCGCATCCGCACAGTCCACCGGCGTCGTCCGTCTCATCAAGGATCTGGACAACAACATCACGGGCCGCCATGTCGTCATCGTCGAGGACATCATCGATTCGGGCCTCACCATGCAGTACCTGCGTCAGCTCTTCGGCGCACGGAACCCCGCATCCATTACGACGATCTCGTTCCTGGACAAGGCGTCGCGCCATCCCGAGAGCTACAAGACCGATATGTGCGGCTTCGAGATCCCGGACGAATTCGTCGTCGGCTACGGCCTCGATTACGCAAATTACTACCGCAATCTCCCCTACATCGGCATTCTGAAGCCGGAGTGCTATAAATAAGCCAAAGCCCCGCCGGGGCAATGTCTGATATGCTCCCTCCATGAGAGACAGCGAAAAACAAACTGTCAAGCATGGAGGGAGCATATCAGCGTTTTGGGCGGCTGCATTGTGCCTTGGGCGTGACTTTGCTATAATGAAATAAATCGGAATTCGGGAGGATCACAAGCATGACTGACAGCAGAGACTTCAAAAAAGAGTACCCTGCGTCCTCGTATTTTTCAAAATGCCGGCAGTTTTTTCCGAGGCAATCATGCTGCGTCATATCTGGTTTGCAGAGGTGATTACGCGGACGCTGTGCGTGCCTGCTTCGGCTTTTAATCTGCCATAAAACGAAACCGCCCACCGGAAATTTCCGGTGGGCGGTTTGTGCTTGTGATGCATTGCTTTATTTCCGGTAACCGGCCCACATGGTGTCTGTGGCCTGACGGATGGCGCATGTCACATCTTCTACCAGTGCTGCTTCCCAGGCGGACGGCTCTGCGCGGAGGAAGGAGGTCTTATCCACACGGTTATCAAAAATACCGATCGGCACATGATAGGTATTTCCGTGCGCCTTCACAGTTACGGTGCCCTTCTGCTCGGACGTGTTTACAAGATACTCCATATCGTCGCAGCCGTATTCTCCCAGCATGACGGCCAGCGGCACGCCATGGTGCAGGTTCGAGCCGGGATCGTTGGGGTCGGCGCGGTCGGCATTTTTGCGGCGGGACTCCTCCGGTGTGACCCAGATGTAGAGGATTGCGGCGTTTTCCAGAATTTCCGGGCAGAACATCGGAAGCGAATACTGGTATCCGTCGGAGCCTGTCAGCGGCATCGACGCGCCGTCCGGTCCGCCGCGCGCGCACTCAATGATAATGGTCTTGCCGTCAAAGGAGTCGGGATAAGCGTCCTGTTTTTCTTTCAGCATGGCGGCCGCCTCGGCTTCCAGCTTTTCCGCCAGTTTTTTGCGGATTTCTTCCGGGAGCTTTCCGAGCCGCGGCGCAATGCCGACGATCTGACCGGCTCTGTCGTAACGATCAAAAAGCAGCTGCGCGCAGGAATCGGGCTTCTGCACGTTGCGGTTGAGCAGATCGTGATAGTCCTCGTTTAACAGGCAGCAGAGCGTGCCCCAGTCTCTTCCATCAATGAAGGGCTCCTCGCCCGGATAGAAGAGTCTGGCCTGGCCCATAGCTTCGAGCTCATTGTCGATGCGGCGCATCATATGGACGTAGGGGAAATCATCGAGCTGGAGGTTTTCGCCGATGTGGAACTCCTTTTTGAGCCGTTCGGGCTCGATGTTCGCCATAAAGTTACGGACTTCGGATTTGCCGGACGCGGGAAGCGCCTGCAGCAAGACGACCTTGAATGCGTTGTTTTCCATAGTTCATTCCTCCTGTGCCGCGTTATGCGGCTCTGTGTTCAATCGCTGCAAAATTGCAGCCACTTGGTTTTGTCGACGGTAATCTCGCGATGCTGCAGCACATACTGTGTGACGAGATCAGAGATTTCTGTCAAATTTTCCGACACAAGCGGGCAGCTCTTGTAGCAGCCGTAGCCGCCGGCGCCGGAGGCGCGGTAATTGTTGAGGCAGAGCGTGAGCGTCTGATCATCAGGCAGCTCTCTGCCCTGGTAGACGATGGACCGCACGCGCCGGCCGACCGGCTGGTAAAGGTCTGCCGTGACGGTAAGCCCGGAAAAATAGTCGTAGTTGAAATGCTGGATGATTGGCCGTAGGAATGTGTCGCTGATGCAAAGGCTTCCGTCCGGCGCAAAATCAAAATAGGAAAGGCTCCGTTCCAGCGCGGCCGTCAGAACAGCTCTTGTGACGCGGATGGTCTGGAGCGTGTTGGGAAATGCGTAGGCCGAGACGATGGCACGGACGGTCACATCCTGCGGAAAATCAACCACACGATTGGAAAGGCTCGTGAGAGAAATGTCCGCGCCGGAAGCTTCCAATTGCACCTGATTGATGAGGTTTGCGAGCAGGGAGCCGTTTTTCGCCAGCGTCAGAGGATCTTCCGCCGGAATCGGCACATCGAGCCGGCCAACCGGTGTATCGAGCCAGCGGGCAGTCTGTGCCTCGGCACTCTGAAGTGCGTCTGCGGCAACCGGAAGCGCGACCGATCCTGCCGGTATCAGCTGGGAAACGGCATGGACGCTTCCACGGTCGGCCGTTACGTCCATGCGGATAAACTTTGCGGCTTTTTCCGGCGGCTGGCAGGTATACGTCCCGCCGATCTGAAGATTTTCGGCCTGCATATGCTGGTGCGCTGCAAGCAGAATATCAAACCCAAGCTCCCGGCAGATACGGCAGCCTTGGTTCTCGCTGGTCTGTGAGAGAATTTCTCCTGTTTTGACGTCCGCTTCGAATCCGCCGTGGTAGATGCAGATGGTGAGGTCTGTTTTGTGCCGCAACTCGGAAAGTGCGGACCAGGCGGCGGCAAATGCGTCGGTCACAGTGATGCCGGCCATATTCTCTGCGCTTTCAAACTGTGTGACAAAGGGCGTAATAATACCGGTCAGGCCGACGCGAAGCCCATTTTCCATGGTAACAACGGCCGTTTTCTCCACGCCGCGGATACCCTCCACATTTGCGCACAGGCAGCGGGCGTTCAGAGCGGCAAGATAGCGCTCGATGGTCTGTTTCCCATAGTCGAAGTCATGGTTGCCGAGCGTTACAAAATCATACCCGCCGAGGTTTAAAAGCGCGGCCGGGAGCGTTGTGACATCGCGCGCTTCATGGCTCAGATAATAGGTGAGAGGACTGCCTTGCAGGGTGTCACCGCCGTCGATAACAAGGGTGTTGCCGTCTTTCCGGAACTGCGCCATGCAGTTGGCAAGGCCGGAGTCTGTCGGCAGGCCGGTGGCATAATCAATCGGCGAGAAGCAGCCGTGGATATCGCTGGTATAGTAGATTGTCAATTTCTTTTCCATAGCAATGGCCCTTGAGGATACGTTGGGGGCGCTCAGAGCGCCCCCAGTTTTTATTCGCCGTGCGCAAGCTTTCTGCGGATGCGCGTGGAGATGAGTTCGATGATCAGAACAAGCACCATCAGGCCCCAGACGAACGAGCCGACCATACCCCAGCGGCGGGAGTTGAGACACTGCACCAACGACGCGCCGATACCGCCCGCGCCGACGATGCCGAGCGTCGTGGCGTCTTTGAGGTTGATGTCAAAGCGGTAGATCGTAGTCGAGATGAAGCTTGCCGTCAGCTGCGGCAGAACGCCGTAGCGGATTTTCTGGAACGGCGTGCAGCCCATGGCGTCCAGACTTTCGAGAATATGCGTATCCAGATCTTCGATGGCCGTGATGTACATTTTGGAGATCATGCCGATCGAGCAGACCGACTGCGTGATAACGCCGCAGGCGGCGCCCGGGCCTGTCACACGGATCCACATCAGCGCCCAGACAATGGACGGGATGGTGCGGATCATCAGAATCAGAATGCGGACAATGTACGCAACCGCCTTCGGCATGATATTGAACGAGGCCAGAAACGCGAAGGGAATGGCCAGAATTGCGCCGAAAATAGTACCGAGCACAGCAATGGCAATGGTTTGCAGCAGCAGATACGGCACATCGGAGTCGCCGGTACCGAACAACAGATTTGTGTCCGGGTGGAACACGCCGTGGACGACACCCTTGGCGACCTCCGTACCGGTGGCGGTGAGGCCCGTAAAGTGGATGTCGTCTGCCGACCAGCCGACAAGCAGTGCGACCGCCAGCACAATCACAAGGTACAAAATCCACTTGCGCGGGCGGTTTTCATACATTTCAAGCGTGGTGAGCTTCCGGTCAAGCGACTGCTCCAGCATGGCGATTTTGTCTTTCTTTTCCATCTTGCAGCCTCCTTTCAGCTCAGCTTCTTGCGAAGGTATTCGCTGAAGAAGTCGATGATGACAACGACCACGAACAGCGACAGCAGCACCGTGCCGAGGCTGTTGTAATCGCGCCAGCCGATGCGCTCGTTGATCGTGATACCAAGGCCGCCAGCGCCGACGTAACCGAGAATTGCCGATGCGCGCACGTTCATTTCAAAGCAGTACAGGCAGTGGCTTAAATAAACGGGCAGAATCTGCGGCACGCAGGCGGACCAGAATGCCTGAAACTTGTTCGCGCCGAGCGCTTCCATCGCCTCAAACGGCCCCATGTCGATGGTTTCAATCGACTCAAAGAGCATTTTGGCCACGATACCAAAGGTAAAGATGGCGATTGCGATGGTGCCGGAAAACGTGCCGAGCGAGAAGATCAGCGCGCACACGAGTGCGATGATCAGAGTCGGCAGTGTCCGGATAAGGCCAAGCAGGAATCGGATGAGCCAGACGACGGGAATGCTCTTGTTGATGTTGCTCGACGAGAGAATCGCAACCGGCAGCGCTATCACGCAGCCGATGACCGTACCGAGAATCGACATTTTGATGGTATCGATCAGAGGAGAAACGACCTTCGGGAAGAACGACCAGTCCGGCTGAAGAATTTTCTCCAGAAGGTCCACCATCTTGCGGAATTTTGTGATGACGACGTGCAGATCAAAGCCTGTCATGCGAAGAGACAGCCAGATTGCAACGGCCAGGAAAAGGACGATTACCGGCGTGCGGCTTCTGCGCCGCTGGACCGAATGTCCATTGGGAAGCGTTACGGTCTGGGGTTTGAAGATGCGGTCGTAGAGTGTAAGCTTCATCAGAGAAGACGTGTTGTTTTCCATGGCTTAGCCCTCTGCTCTGGCAGCCTTCGGCAGCTCGCCCTCGCCTTCGCCCATGGTGGGCGCCTTTGCGCCGTTGTAGACCTCGTCGATCTGTTCCTGGGTAATGGTGCTGGCCGGGCCGTCAAAAACGATTTCGCCCGCGCGGATGCCGATGACGCGGTCACAGTATTTGAGCGCGAGGTCCACGTGGTGGATGTTCAGCAGAATCGAAATTTTATATTCCTTGTTGATGCGCACGAAGTCCTGCATGACCTGCTTGGCCGTGATGGGGTCAAGGGAAGCGACAGGCTCGTCGGCGAGGATGATCTTCGGATTCTGGTTCAGCGTGCGGGCCAGGGCCACGCGCTGCTGCTGACCGCCGGAGAGCTGGTCACAGCGGGTATAGGCCTTATCCAAAATGCCTACCTTGTCCAGACTCTCTAATGCCCGCATTTTCTGCTTTTTTGTAAAAATGCCGAGCAGTACCCGGAAAAACGGCATATCTGGGACATCGGCCGTCAGAACGTTCTTGATCGCCGTGCTGCGGGAAACCAGATTGAAGCTCTGGAAGATCATGCCGACCTTGCGGCGGTAGCGCCGGAGCTCTTTGCCGCGCAGAGAGTCCACCGTGACACCGTCAACGGTCAGCTCGCCCTTGGAGATATCGTGCATCCGGTTGATGCAGCGCAGAATCGTCGACTTGCCTGCGCCCGAAAGGCCGATGATGGCGACAAACTCGCCCTGCTCAATTTGCAGGTTGATGTTTTTCAGTGCCGTGAAGCCGTTTGGATAAGTCTTATACACATTTTTGAATTCAATCATGCTGCGACTCTTTTCTTTCTGAGGATTTGAATGGAGAATATCGGAGATGTGCTTTTTGCTGAGATATCTGTAAAACGAAAAGCGCCCCGTTGACGCGGGGCGCTTTATTCATTTGGACGTTATTTGGTTGATGACGGATTACTCGGCAACAGCCTGCAGAGCAGCGCGTGCGCCGTCGTAGTCAGCGTCGGTCGCCTTGGCGTAGCCGGTGTGGCTGTAGACGTCGAAGATGGCCTTGCCTTCATCGGTGCCGATGATGTTGATGAAGCAGTCCTGAAGGGCAGCGACGATTTCGGGGGTGTAGTACTGGCTCTCCTTGGAGATGGCGACGGTATCGTTGTAGATGCCCTCGGTGACGCCGATGACGTTCATCTCGTTCCAGATGGAGTCGGAGCGGCCCATGCCCTGCTTGCCGGTTTCGTCCTGCTGGTCGGTGGGCAGCGTCCAGGATGCTTCGTAGTCGTTACGGCCGTCGGCGTAGCAGACGATGATATCGACGGATTCCGCAGCAGCGTAGGAGAACGCGGTGCCGTAACCGGAGTCGATGGGCATGACGTTGGACAGATCAGAGATCTTCTTGCCGTCGTAGTTGGCCATCAGCCACATGGACGGATAGATGTAACCGGCAGAAGAGGAGGTCTTCTGGACAGCCCAGGTTGCCTTGTCGAGGTCTTCCCAGGTAAGCTTTTCGCCAGCATTGACCTTAGCAGCGAGTTCCTGACCATAAGCAGACGGAGTAGCGTAGATCAGAGAGCGGTAGTAGGTGACCTGCGGGCCATCCTTCTTGGTGGCGTTGGCTTCACCGTTCCAGTCGGCGGGGTTGGTGGAGTCGTTGGACAGGCCGTTACGGGTAGCGGTCAGGATGACATCCACATCGTCGGAGTACAGCGCGTACGTGCCGCCGGGCAGCCAGCCCAGATCGATGGAACCGGCAGCCATAGCCTCGCCGGTGGCGTCGTAGCTGGTGCCGACCGTGATGTCGACTTCGTCGATGTCGTAGCCGAGCTTGGACATTTCAGCCTTCACGAGTTCGGGAAGGTTCTTCGTGCCAGTGATGATGACGTCGGCGTCCTTGGAGGGAACAAACTCAAGCGTCAGTTTGTCGAAATGCTGGTTTTCGGTGGTTTCTTCGGTCGTGGTTTCTTCGGTCGTGGTTTCTTCAGCTGCGGGTTCCGTGGTTTCGGTGGTTTCCGTGGCCTCAGTGGTCGTGGTTTCCGTTGTGGCGGGTTCATCGGGGGTCTCAGTCTTGGCTGCGCAGGCGCAGAAGCCGATTGCCATGACCGCCACGAGGAGCAGTGCAATGATCTTCTTCATTTTCTATATTCCTCCTGAAACATGTGTCCGCGGCAGTGCCGCGGTGGTGAGCTGAGACTGCGCACAGCGCAGCCCCGCAAGATACCGGTATTTCTACCAAAGCAAATATACCACATCATGTGAGACAATACAAGAAGTCAAATGCAAGAAATATGTCAAATTTTCTTCAAATCTTCTTAAATTCGGCTTACTAATTTGAAACTGTCCACAGTATAAAGACAAATGTTCAAAACGGCGCGCAGCGCACCTTGCCGATGGAAACATAGCCGTTCAGAACCGCGTGGATATCGCTGCCGTCCGTCACGGCGTCTGCGTGCAAAACCTTTGCAACAGGCGACAGATAGCGCACACCGTTTTCCTCGCGGACGCATTCATAATAGTTTTCGTAATACGACTGCTTTTCCGGGAAACGCTCGTACAGAATGCCGCGGCAGTCGCAGAGCGGACAGGTGGGGAAGTTGACGTTCCAGATTTCGCCCCGGCCGAGCGGCTTCTCCAGAAGCTCGCCAAGAACGGAGCAGAGGTAGTGATCGGTAACGTCGAAGGATTTGCCGTCGCGCATGGAAAATGCAATGGCGGGAACGCCGTGCATGGCCGCCTCTGTCGCTGCGCCGATGGTTCCGGAGTAGGCGACGTCAAGACCCGCGTTCAGCCCGTCGTTGATGCCGGACAGGACAATATCCGGGCGGAATGGGAGCAGTGCGTTCAGCGCAACCTTGACACAATCGGCGGGCGTGCCGTCTACGCTCCAGGCGGCCTCCACAGGAACCGGGAAATCATAGCGGTAGACCGCCATCTGGCTCTTTTCAGAGATAGTCAGGCGGACAGACATGCCGCTGCACTGGTGTTCCGGTGCAGCGACCCAGACCGTTCCAAATGAGGCAGCGGCGCGAGCCAGCTTTGCAATACCTTCCGACCGGATCCCATCGTCGTTCGCAATCAGAATTTTCAGCTTTTCTTTCATATGTGCAATACACTCCTTTGTGTGCCTATCTTATCACAGACAAAGAGCCGGAAACAAGCCGCAAATTCGACAAAAAGCCCCATGAATTCAAAAATCTCTTCAATTCCCCAGAAGCCTCGCAGAGTTTTGCTCCCGCAGGCGAATATGCCCGCCATCGTTGACTTTCAGCCCTACATGGGCAAGGGCCGCAAGCCCGGCACGGGCTGCATCAGCCAGATCAACGACCACCTGTTTGAAGGGCGATACTCCCCGACATGGATCGACGGCAAGAAGCACGCGCGGAATGTGTATGCGCATACGTGCGAGGAATGTGAGGAGAAGCTGAAGGTGCTGATCGCGGAGATGAAAGCGGAGCTGGCGGAGTTGAAACGGCAGAAGGCCGACAGGCATTGAACGGATGAACGGGATGCAGCCGTCCGGAACGCTCCGGATGGCTGCAATTGTGTTTTGGCCGCGATTTTGCTATAATAAAATAAATCGGGATTTGTAGGTGCGATTGATGAAAATTATTGAAGTTAAAGAGAATAAAAAACAATATCTTGATTTGCTCCTATTAGCAGATGAGCAGGAAGATATGGTTGACCGTTATCTTGATAACGGCAAGATGTATGTACTTGATGATAATGGGGTCAAGTGCGAGTGTGTCATAACCGATAAAGAAAATGACATACTTGAAATCAAGAACATTGCAACAGTTCCAGAATATCAAGGGAAAGGTTATGCAAGAGCCTTAATTGAGTTTATTGTTAATAATTACAGAGAGCAATACGCTATTCTGCAAGTGGGAACAGGTGATAGCCCACTGACAATACCATTTTATGAAAAGTGTGGTTTTGTCCGTTCACATATCATATCAAATTTCTTTACAGATAATTACGACCACCCAATCTGTGAGAGTGGAATACAACTGGTAGATATGGTGTATTTGCAAAGGCCTTTATAATCTAAATTCCAGTTTGCCGAATCCGCAGCGCAAATCCTGCGCCGCGATAATCAAAGAATAGCGTTTCGCAAAACTCAAACAATTTACATAGGAAACCCGCTGAAATCTTATGATTTCAGCGGGTTTCCTGGTCCGAGTGACTGGTTTCGAACCAGCGGCCTCGTGGTCCCAAACAGGAACCGAAAACTTTTTTCGGACGTTTCCAATGATTTTTCATCATTTCCGCTCGTATTCCGTTACTCTCGTACCCTCTTTTGAACCCCCATTTCCGCCTGTTCCGCGCGCGTCTGTAGTAATCCATGTGGTCAAAAAACGCTTCCCGACAAAAAAGACGGGAAGCGTTTTCTATGTTCAAAGTGTCTGCATTGTAACTCCGGGCAGAGGGTTATGCAAGTGGTTTCTGCGGGGTAGCAACTCAAAGATTGAGCCGCTATAGACAAAGAATAGCCCCATCGCAAAGATCACTTTTCCAGAAGATCCTCCATTGTGCAGCCAAGGACTTTTGCGAGGCTGAGAACCGTTTCCGCACTGGCTTTATTGATATCCTTGTTGTGCTGCTCGTACATTTGAATTGACCGGAGGCTGACGCCGCTTCGCTTGGCAAGCTCTGCTTGTGTGCAGCCGTAGGTCGTACGGATGCGCTTGAGATTGGTATCTGTAAAATACGCACGCACTTTGGCATCGGCAATATCGGCAAATTTGCTGATGTCTGCTTCGTGAAGCGGAGCGTACATCTGCTGCAAATCCTCGAACGAAAGGACCTTGAAAATATCGCCGAATTTCCTGCCGGAGAACCATTGATAGTACGCGATAGCCCAGCCAATCCAATACTCTCTGGAACGGCTGAACGTTACCTGCGGTTTTGCAGTTGGCGTTTTGCCGGTCGTCTCGACAAGAATATCTTCCACGACTTCAATTCCGCTTTTTCCTGACAGATAGGCAGGCTCACCATTCTCGATTCGCTTGCTGACAGAGCTTACGGAAAATAGCTTCACAAAGTCATTTCCCGAAATGTCGCAGGCGTTGACGGCATAGTCAAAAGCATCGCCCAGCAGCGCCTGTGCGTTACTTAGATACATTTCTTGGTATGCGTGGGTCATCGTTTTGAATGCCTCCTCTCAGGATATCCAGCATATACAGACCATCGGTTTCTTCTTCAAGTATGCTCACATAATGTTGATCGGCTTCATCGTTCCGGGCCTTGCGGAGAACATAATATTTTTCCTTTTCTGCGATGGAAAATCCCTCGTAATGCAGCAGCGAGAACGCATATTTGGACTTGACGACGATCTGCTCTCCCAGCTTTCCCAGCCGCATGGCTTTTGCAAGCTGCTGTACGGAAATTCCGTTATTTAAGAAAGACTCAGCATAGTCAAAATAGGAGTCATCAGCGCGATAGCCAATAATCAGGTCATAGGCATTGACGTTGACGCTGAAATTGTCAATCAAGTACCGTTTTGCCCGCTGCGCTGCCGGGGTTTTGATGGAAAACAGGCGGTGCTCCACTAAAACGGCGATCCAGTTCAGAATCGTATAGTCCGGACTGTTCAGATTCAGGATTTTCAGGTATTCCGTATCAAGACTGTAACGATTGGCAAAGCCATTGCGCAGAGAGGACACGGCCCATTCTTTCGCAAGTTCTTCGCTTCCTGTGCAGTAAAAGCCCAGACCGAAGTCATTGTTTTTCTTGCCCAACCCGAAAGTCGGCGTTTCCACAAGCTGCTCGGAGCCGTGATACAGTGTGATTTTCTGATTCATCCGTGTGTCCCTCCTGCATATCTCTATCTGCAATAGTATCACCAAAGTGATATAAAATCAAGTCGTATTTGTAGAGAGACTTCAAGAAAGAACGTTCCCAGCGTGAAACAAATTTATCTGCAAGTGGCTTCTTCAAAAGCAGCAGTTCAAAGGTTGCGTCGCTATAAACAAAGAATAGGCGGTTTACGACTAAGATTATAAATCCCTTAATTCAGGCATAATAGTAAGGGATTTATCGCACAACCCATTGACTATTCCCTTATTTTATTCTAATATTTAAGGGAAACAGAATGGAGGTAAGGGAATGAGAACCTTCAATTACTCTGCAATCAGGGAACAAAAGTGGGACTCGGGCGTTCTTGGTCTGATTGCGGCCATATACAAGGAAGCCGGGAAGCAGGAACTGTATTTGAAGCAGCGCCCGGAGGAACTCGAAAAGCTCGTGGAGATTGCCAAGATACAGAGCACCGAGGCATCGAACGCCATTGAGGGCATTGTCACCACGAGTACCCGAATCCGGCAGCTTGTCGAGGAGAAAACCACGCCGAGGAACCGGGATGAGCAGGAGATCGCCGGTTACCGCGATGTGCTGAGTATCATTCACGAGAGCTTTGACGCGATACCAATTACGCAGAACTACATTCTGCAGCTTCACAAAATCCTCTACAGCCACATGAACAACCCATTTGCGGGCCGCACAAAAAGCGTGCAGAATTATATCACTGCCACCTTCTCGGACGGTCATGTGGAAACGCTGTTCACGCCGCTTGCCCCTTATGAAACGCCGGAAGCGCTGGACAGGATCTGCGAGGAATACAATCGCGTAATCGGAAATATGGAACTGGAGCCGTTGATTGCAATCCCGGTTTTCATCCATGACTTTTTGTGCATCCACCCCTTCAATGACGGAAACGGAAGAATGAGCCGCTTGCTCACGACGCTGCTTCTATATCGGAGCGGCTTCTATGTCGGCAAGTATATCTCCCTGGAAGCCAAAATCGCCCAAAACAAGGATCTGTATTATGCCGCACTTGCGCAGGCGCAAATCGGCTGGCACGAAGGAACCGAGGATGTAGTGCCCTTCATTAAGTACCTGCTGGGAACGATCCTTGCGGCGTATAAAGATTTTGAAGATCGTATGGCGCTTGTGGAAACCAAGCTGCCCGCACTGGAAATGGTGCGCAGAGCCAGCAAAAACAGAATCGGACGGTTCAATAAGCAGGACATCCGGGAGCTTTGCCCGACGCTCAGTGACAGTTCCATAGAGGGCGCCTTGCGCAAGCTGGTCGCAGCCGGAGAACTGAAAAAAGAAGGAAAAGGGAAAAATACCTGCTATTTCAGACTAAATTAGATTCCGTTCAATACGAGCGACTTTTTAGAGGACCGCACCTGCTCATGCGAACAGCTGCGGTCCTTTTTGATAAGAGTGGCGAAGTTGGCATCCCAATAGGCAGTACAATTGCTGTCACGCAATTGCTTTTCCTGGAGAAATACGAAACTTTTAGTTGCTGTTACCATATGACTGCCGCTGCACGATGCAATGTACTAAGATATTGAGTGTCTCTTCAGCTGTTGATCGTTTCAGTTCACATTCCCAAACTACAATCACATTCCATCCGAGTTTGGCGAGGAGGGCGTGGTTTTTAGCATCGCGCTCTATGTTGGAGCCTATTTTCTTTTTCCAAAATTCCGCATTGTTCTTAGGCCACACAAAATAGTGACAACCCTCATGCCCATGCCAGAAACAACCGTTTACAAAGACCACAGTCTTATATTTGGGAAGAACAATATCCGGTTTTCCTGGAAGCCGAGCGTCATTTTTTCTGTACCGGAATCCTTGAGAAAACAAGTATTTTCTGACAAGTTCTTCTGGTTTAGTATTCTTTCCACGGATACGGGACATATTATAGCTTCTGGTTTCCGGAGAATGGACATCGGCCATAAAAATCCCCCGTTTCGATTAGTCTTTGTAGTAGTCTTTCAATTTTTGACAACATATTCTCGTAATTGCAGCTTTATTGGATATGTCAATCTTGCTCCAGATGTCCGGAGAAACGGAAAATACATGCGAGTCTTCATTATAAAAGAAAAAGCCGCTCTCTATTAATGCCTTTACGGGGTTAGAAAGGAGATTTGCGATTATTTGTGCATCGGTCACATCGTCTCTCAGATATATGCACTGTTTCTTTTCAATTGCCAGTCCTTGTGCTTTTCTATTTGAATAGTATTCACGAAAATAAACTGCAGCATTTTCAATAGAAATACAGCCATCTCGGTCACCAGCGTGAAGTAGTGCCAGAATCAAAATCGGTTTATAGGAATATGACATTCGCATAGTTTTACAATATTCAAGCAAACAGGAAAGCTTTTCAACTTGGCTCACTGTCGGACTATAGCGAGAAGACTGGATATGTTCATTTCCTTTTTCAGAAGTAAATGTCGCCCGGCCGATAGCGGATGCAATGCTTTCGATACGATATATTGCCGAAGAATTACCCTCGACATAAAAGTCTCTGACAGCAAGCTTTAACTTATCTTTCAACACGTCTATCGAGTCTTGATGCACAGGCTCAGAAGATAGCTGAATACCAGCGGCTTTTAATATATAATCGTAGGCTTCTTGGGACAACGGGCGAATAGAACTTTGCCAAGGAGGATTGAGGCTCTTTCGAACTGTTTCGAAACCAAGTTGTTCAATATATCCACCGTCAGGGAGATAAATCGGAACCTTCCGTTCAAACTGTTGGCAATCCAGAAGTTTAGCATAGTAGTTTTCTCCATCTGTAGTCTGAATTTCGCCAACAGAGCCTACTCCAAAATAGTACCGCTGACTCTTGTCGTATCGATTGCCTTGGTAATAAATGAAAATATCTCCTTTGTGAAGTTGATTTTTATACTTGGCGGGATAATGGTATGAGTTGAACAGTTCATCTGCGTAGGAAGACTCACTATCCACCTTTTGAGACAGGATAACAAGCATACATTCACCTCACTGTTCCAGTAATTCAGCAAAAAATCCAATGGATTTGTTATCCAGCGTGCCAACGACTGTGCCGCGATCCAGCAGCCTGTTGCCGCATTCGCAACAGGTTTCCGGCAACAGCGCACAGTTATGGCATGCTGCCAAGTTACAGGATTCCGGACCTTGTCCGTAAGACTGAATGCAAACTGGGTCCGAAGAACACCATGCGGCATTCCGTACTGCATCACGGATCGTATCCTCTATATGATCCTTTGTACCTTGGCGAACCAAGCCGCCGAGGGAACCTTCAGAATCACCGGAAGCTGTGTAAATAAGGACACCGTACATACCATACTTATTTTCTGCTTTTTCACAGTAAATTCTTTCCCGAATAGAGGAACTGCCATAGCCACATTCAAAGCTGAGCTGGTTGATGATCAGGTGGGCAAAAGTATGAATCAAAACGAATTCCGGGCGAAGATCTCCGGTGACATTTGCACCAAACTTTGAGTTCCGGTAAGAATCCTGAAGGTTACGCAGCCGTGCCAAGACAGCAGGCCGTTGCGCCCATTCTTCCACCGCTTCCTTGTTGAATTCAAAGAAAATACCTTCGCCATGAACCTGAATAGCTGGGAGCCAGTTTTCACTGCCCAGTCTAAGCATTTTCTTTCGCTCAGAGATAGGCATCTCACTGGGTTCCGCACGTGAGAATCCAACGAAAGCACGGGTCTCCTGAAGCTTATGTACAAGGGAAATGCTCTTGAAGTATTTGCTGATGACTGGATCGTAGTAGGAAATCGGATAATTCTTTGAATGGAAGCGCTGTGCATCGCCGCCACTGGATTTTATCAGCACATTGTACTCTGCAAGCCGATACTCGTCTTCAGATATTTCTTCTGTAACATCCGGTAACCCTTCCAACCCCTGATCCCGGCGAATAAATGCATTGTAAAGAGCTTCCCGGTCAACATGTTTAGCATCTGCCAACATATAAATAAAGCTTCGGTCCAATTCGCCGTTAACCCGACGTGCACTTACTGAATCAAAAAACTCATCCAGTACAGCGAGAATTTTCTTTGTTGCCTGTTCATCATCGGTTGGAATGTAAATGGAACTTCTGGTATCAGCAAACCATACATTCGTAGCACCCCGGAGAACCACTCGTACATCGGCACGGCCACAAGGATGCTCTTCATCGCTGTCCATACCAAGCCATGGCTTAGTACCTTTGCATCTGTATCCAATCTTGGATAATGCTCCGGGCTTAGTAGCACCAGCAATGTTTTTTCTTGCACCGCAGGTACACTCATAATACACACCACTCAGAGAAGCAGATGAACCACCGGTACTTCTTCTGATTTTGCAGGTCTCCGGATTATACCGGTATCCGGGGTCCTGATGAAGCCATTCTGCAACAGGAAAATCATCAATATGACCGTCCGGGCAAATAACGATGAAACGCTCCGGAATCAGCTTCCTTCTGTGTCGAAATGCTGGATTGCATTTTCTGCCGTTAGGCCATGGATAGCACTCACATTCTGGCTGTTGCTGATAGAATGTTGTTTTTTCCATAGTGCCGCAGAACGGGCAATAATGCCATGTAGGAAATCTCACCGCCGGAATCTTCAGGAAACAGTTCTGCGGGTCGGCATTATTCTCCCGAAAATCAGGGGGCCAGCGCAATTCCTGAACACCCAGTCGGCGCAGAAGACGCTCATCTTTTATTACAAAAGGTGTTGCATCATTGTACCGCCACATATCCAGGCCGGCAATCATCAAAGATTCGTCATTGGGAAATGGAACAATTGCGCCAACACCCCACGGACCAATCAAGGCACTTCTGCGCATAGGTCTGTTATTATGTGCCATTACTTAGCCCTCCTTCGGTACATAGCGGTTCGTAAGTACTTCGGCCTCGCAGGATGCATCTACGCTGCGCATGGAAGTGGGAGTCTCAATTCCCTGTGAACCCCATGCCTCATTTGGATGACTTCCTGAAGAATACATTAAGGGAACGGGATCAGCATAAGACCAGTCAGGATTTTTCGCAGGCTCCCATTTCCGGGGATTCCAGTCCTCCCAACACTGCAGGATGTATTCCATGCGGTCCAGTGTTGCATCCAGTTCTTCGCTATCGATATCATCCACACGGTTTTCAATAACGCTGCGGACTTTATCAATCAGGCCATCATCAGGGAAACGGGGCGGATCTTCATTGAATCTGTCATCACTTTCCAACCGCATCATGCCTACCATGATTGCGTGCAAAGCACGCTCACGTACAGGTGCTGAGAAGGGCGTAACACTTGTCGGTTCAACATTGCAATATACGCGGGAGTGATAGGACCTGAATTGTTCGTAGTGGGATTTGTCCCTTGGACGGCCGGGCCGGTACAAAACAAAAACAAGACCAGGAGCATTTTCTGCATCACGTCCAACGCGGCTGGTTGCCTGAATATATTCAGATGTGGTTTTGGGCTGTCCAGCCACGGTCATCAGGCCAAGTCTGGATACATCCAAGCCAACGGAAATCATGTTTGTGGCAAGGCAAATATCGATGGGATGTTCCTTGATTTTCCCTTCAGAATCCACTTCGCCGGGATATCGAATTCCCAGATTTGCCAGGCTGGCAGTTACTTCGCTGCCGGAGATACGACTGGTAAGTTCCTCATCCCGCCAAATGTATCGTCTGTTCTTGCGGTACTCTTCTTTTGTCGGGTACCGCTTGTCTTCGAACCGACGTTTATACATAACGTCCAGATGCTGATCAATGTCCGCCCGAATCCAAGTGGCTGCCTGTCCAAGTTCACGAATACTGTTATAGTAACCCATATTGGTCCAGTAGGGATCACGATCCTTTTCCGAGTCAACCCGCATCGCTTTGGCACCATACAGCAATGATGCAAACAGCCGGATTGCGGTAGTTGCATCGGACGAAGAGCCCGTAGCCAATATGCCTACATAACGCCGCCCATTTTGATTACGCTTTTCCTCTGCAAAGAAAGAGTTTCCTGCATCGAGGCCAGAGGGGGGAAATTGGAAAACATCATCCCGGTCACAGCCGTACAGAGCGTGGCATTGTTCTTTTGCACGGCTGATAGTTGCAGTAGAAGCAATAATCTTTGGATGAATATCGCCGGATGCTGTTCTTGTGGTACAGAGTTCGTGAATCAGTGTTTCATAGTGGCCTACCATGGAACCCAAAGGGCCAGAAATCAGATGCAACTCGTCCTGAATAATAAGATCCGGAGAAGTCTTCTTTACCCCGTTTTCATAACCGAATATTTTCTGCGCATTCGGGCGGAACGGAAGCATTGCGAACTTATCCACGGTACCCAGCAGCAATGTGGGGGTCTCTTCATAAATAGATTCATCCACAACAAACAGCGGCAGATCCTCGGTCGAGAAGTCGCATTGATGATTACGACACCGGAAAGCAAAACCAAACCTTCTCCGGCCCAGCGGAACTTTCCTGTAACCAGGAAGTTCCCACTGATTCTTGCCCTTTTGTACAGGCCCCATTTGTGCACCACACCACGGGCATTTCAGCATAACAAAAGGATTGCTACCTTCTCCACGATACAGCTTTTCATACGCTTTTACTGCACCGCTTACTTTGTTGGGAGTAGTGGAACTACCAACCCACAAACCAATGGTAATTCTGTTCCTGCCGAACAAGTCTTCATGACTCTTTCGGATGAGGTCGCAGGCGCATATCATAGCGGATGCACGCTCATACTGCTGTGCAGTCAAAAGGCGAAGTGTATACCGCATCAGAATAGCAGTACCTTTGTCATCCTTGTTCATAAGGCGGCGGATAAAGATGGTATATGCAGAAAGACCCAGATATGCTTCGGTTTTACCGCCACCGGTGGGAAACCAGATCAGATCGACGATTCCGCGCTCATTACAGTCACGGTCGTACATGGCGCGAAGGTTCATCAACACAAATGCCAGCTGGAAGGGACGCCATTTGCCATAAACCCGCTGTTCTTTGTTGTGCCAGGTACTATCATCAGTTACAACAGGCATAGAAACCGGATTTACCAGACTGATATCACCTGCACCATTATCTTCCCATTTCTGCAATGGGAGGTTGTAATGCAGTTGCTGCATCAGCATTGCTAAGTTCATATACTGGAATGCGATACGAATATTTTCATTTTGCTCCAGCAGCTCCACGCCTTTTTCCATTCTGGACAGGCAGGTTTCGCAGTTTGTTATATGTCTGTCTGCAGTAATTTTATACTCCGTAGACAGATCTTGTCGGATTGTGCGTAATCCATTGATCCATTCGCGGTATTTTGCACACATCATTCGGAGCTCGCGGATTGTATCGGCAAAGCTTCCATATGGGCTCATTTTCAGCATATCAAGGGATACTCCCTTAATCGCGCTGGGCACTATGGGTTTGATGTCATATTTCGGAAAAATTGCCGTAGTAATCCACAGTACAGATTCGCTGTCATCCCAATCAGCTGCACAACCATGACCGATGGCATAGTTCCGCACATTCCGGTAGAGAAGCTGATTGGACTGGTAGTCCTCGTCCTGTGTAATCCGTTGTGAGTCAGACAGCGGAGAAAAACCTTTTTCGGAGAACAGCTTAAACTTGCATTGGAAGAAGCATTCCTCATCACTGACATTTTCTTTAACCTTGGGTTTTGCATTTTCCAAGGTAAATGTATAAATACAACTGTCATCTGTGCGGTAGCGATAGGTAATATCAAATTGCAGTCCGGTTGTTCCTATCGGAAACTTTTTAAGGCCGTCAGTAGGGGTAGGCAAAATCAGCGGAGCATTATCATTTTCCCAGGCCAGTGCAGTACGGGGATACTTATACTTGTTTTCCAAGCGTTCTCCAGTGGCGGGGTCCATGGCTGGCACTTTTGTATAGGTGCCTGCAGATACCGCCACACGAATAGCATCGCCATCTTTAACGGATACGGTAATGCTGATGGCAGATTGTCGGTATGCATTGGAACGGTTTATCAATTCTTCTGCATCCTCAAGAAATTCTACTGTACCATCGCCAAGCTTTTGGGGCTTGAC
>OJAM01000253.1_pt1 | contig 25538 bp, 19 predicted proteins | sample 1589071 | NCBI WGS metagenome assembly OJAM01 (sample SAMN03283243) | human gut metagenome | biome: human-associated habitat; material: feces | host: Homo sapiens | place: Peru | collected 2012
TCTTGGTGTGACTCGCCCGTGCTTGCCGTGAAGAGCCGCGACTGGTTTACGTCGCACCGACTTGACCTCTGCGCCTTCGCCTCGTACATCGAACCGATTGTGCAGAAGGAGTGGAAAAGAAAGGAGTTTTCCGACTTCAAGTATCTTTCGGTAGAACTGAGCGACAAGGAGTATTGGGCCATTATTATCATCATGCTCTTGCTCAACATCGGATTGAGCGTATGGGTAGTAACCAACAATTATAAAAATTAGTATAAACAATAACAATTAAACAAAAACAATTATGAATTTCATTTTTTCAACACTCATCGTGATTCTCATCATCCTGCTGTTTTCCATCTTCGCCGCTTGGCTCAACAGGTTTGGACGGAAGGGCAAGGAGGAGCTCATGGAGAAAACCATCGACAAGGTTTCCTCGCTTCTTAACTCCAAGATTGCATTGGTGATGGATCAGTACAAGACCGGACCGTGGTATCTCGTGGTCTACACCCAGGAATCCAACCACCCGATATGGATCTCTAACAACAACATTCGCAGCGTACACCCCGACGCCCTGCTTCGCAAACTAATTATCAAGCAGTTCAATGGCGAGGATATGGTGATTGAGAACGTGGAGAACTACGAGTTGTGCCCTGCCAACCAAATGTGCGACTACGACATATAGGCAGACACAACGCTTATCATATACATACGACTGAATGATTGATTAACACATTGAAAATTTGAATTTGTCAAGCTTTGTTGTTCGTGAGGATAGCAGGGCTTTTTTATTCACATCGGATTGAACGAATTTAAGCGGATGCAGATACAAGCAAGCGGACAACTTCCCATCCGTTTCATCTGTTTCATTCGATGTAAAAGAAAGCCGCCGAGGATGATCCATGTCCGCCCCACATAAAAAAACTCCCCTATCTTTGTTGTATCAAAAGTGGGTGGTTCTCGCGTGTGTCGCAGACGTTTCCCATATCTTTTCACAACACAACAGATAAGATGACTAAAGTATCAACCATCAATGAGCTCCAACAACGTAGTGAGGAGTTGAAAGCGGAAGGTTTTGTGGCCGTGCGCCCTGGGGCGTTCGGCATCCGTAATGGCGACGGAAGCAAGACCTTCTCGTGGGGCGACTATGCCCATTCCATGCTCATATCGCAAAGTGGACAGGCCAGCGCAGACGGCGCACGGAACGAAATATCAACCATCTTTGCTTCAAGCGGTGGTGAGAATAAAGCCGTGCCGCAGGGTGTGGGCACACCTGGGCTTGGCTTCATGGAATGGGGACTGGGCAACCGTCTGCCCAACATGATATACCTTCTCTCGAAGATGTCGCCATTCACCGCCGCTGGAATTGAGTTTGTTAAGAAGATTCTCGTTGGCCGTGGCCCTTCTCCCAAATACCACTACACCCAGTATGTGGGAGGAAACATCACCGAGAAGTACATCTCTTTCGCCTCGGCTGGCGCATTGCTCCGCGGACAGATAGCCGACCTCAAGGCGCAGGAGCAAGCCGCACAGCAGAACAATAACGCTACAGACGACCCGCTCGATAATTTCTTGCAGAATCAGCCGAGGGAAGACTCCGACGAGATGAAGGCTCTCAAGGGAGCCCTCGACACATGGGAGCAGACCAACAAGGAGCTGCAGGTGTTTCTTGGCAACAACGACTTGATGAAGACCTACCTCGATATGGCAGGAGATATGGCGCTCATGTCGCAATGTTTCTGTGAGATACAACTCAACCAACGGCAACTGGATGCCGACGGCCATCCCATCCCCACCTCACAATGGGACCCGAAAGCCATTGGTCTAAAGCATCGTAGCATCTTCACCACACGGTTGGAGCGTATGGATAGCCAATACCGCATCAACTATGCCTACACCTCTAACCAATGGCTCGACTCGTCGCAGACCCGCGCCACTCTGTCGGCAGAGGATATGCGCATAGCTGCCGTGCCCTACCTGGCAGCCGATACCGCCGTGAAAGACCTCGACCGCCGTGTGCGCGAGGCCCGCCAACAACGTGTGAGCAAGAAGAACCGCCCCACCCGCTTCATCATGTCGCCACGCGATTTTGGAGGCCCCTATTATGCTGATGCCCTTTGGCATAGCATCTTTGCGGGCAGCATTTTTGAGTATGCCTTTACCATCGTGGACGACCGCCTGACTCGCAAGCGCAACTCGAACACCATTGGCTTTGTTATCTACATCCATCAGGAATATCTCATGCGACTTGATCAGCAACAGAAGAACGAGGAGAATAAAAAGACCATTCAGCAGTTGCAACAAGAGGTGTTTGAAGACATCAACCGTTGGCTCTCTGACCGGAGAAACGCAGGCCAGCCTCTTATCTCTGCCGTGTTCACTGGTTTGGACGGTAAGGAGCATAAGGCTTGGGAGATTGTGGAGATTGAGACCAAGGCCAACTCGCAAGCGCAAGCCGAGAAGACCGAGCTTCAGGAAATTTCGTCTATCATCTTCTTTGCCATGGGCTTGGACTCGAAGCTCATTGGCAACACACCCGGCGACGCCACATCATCGGGCGGCACAGACCTGCGCGAGCGTTTCTTGGTAAAGCAAATCCAGTTCGCGCCCATGCAGCAACTCATGCTTCGGCCTTTGGAGGTGATAACGCGTAGGAACAACTGGGACTCGCACCTGGTGTGGCAAATCGACCGTGAAGTGCTCACTACGCTGGATAACTCGAAGACGGGGGTGGCGAAGCAGGATGTGTAACAAGTAAAGCGTAGGGCATGATAGAGCTAAACAAGATATACAACGAGGATTGCCTGTCAGGGATGAAGAAGATTCCTGACGGGAGCGTAGATTGTATTATCTGCGACTTGCCGTATGAGGTTTTGAACCGAGGAAACGAGAAAGCCCAATGGGATTGCATGATTCCCATAGAGCCTCTTTTCAAGGAATATTGGCGTGTTGCAAAAGAGAATACGCCCATCATCCTTTTCTGCCAAGGAATGTTTACTGCCAAACTCATGATGGCCGAGCCTAAGAACTGGCGTTATAACCTGATATGGCAAAAAGACCGACCCACAGGCTTTCTGAACGCAAGGCGTATGCCGATGCGATGCCATGAGGACATAGCCGTGTTCTATCGAGCTTTGCCAACGTTTAATCCGCAAATGCGCCCAGGGTTCCCCAACCATTCGAGAGGGCATAAGTATGGTAAGCCGAAAGGTAATGTTTGTTATGGACGTTATAACAACGAGGTTTACTCAAAGGAAATGACCACCGAGAAATACCCCATATCTGTGCTCTTCTTCGACAAGGAAAAGGAAAGGGACATGCACCCTACGCAAAAGCCGGTAGCTCTTATTCAGCACCTCATCCGCACCTACTCCAACGAGGGCGACACCATCTTAGACAACTGTATGGGCAGCGGGACCACCGCCATTGCAGCCATCCGTGAGAAGCGCAACTTCATCGGCTTTGAGCTCAACAAGGAGTATTACGACAAGGCTTGCAAGCGCATCAAGCAGGAGCAAGCGCAGCTCACGCTGTTCTGACAACTTGTGAAAATCGTGTAATTCGTAGTAAAAAACATAGCTTATGATCATTTCAACCACCCAGGAGCTTCGGCTTCATATCCCCAGCAACGCCATCGACGAGATAAGTTCTCTTCAAGGCATACTCGACAACAGCGAGAAAGACTTTTTGCGCGATAAGTTGGGCAACAGCCTTTACGATCGCTTGTGCGAGTTTTACCTCACCATTTCGCCCGAAGACTTTTACTTGTCGGTCTGCAATGGTGAGCACACCCGTCATCCTTGGCAGCAGCTCTTGCTCTACGCACAACGGATGGTGGTATTCGATGCCCTCGCCCGTTTTGCCTATCAGCAGGCCATATCCATTAACGGAGTGGGCGTAAACGTAGCGTCGAGCAACGACTACGAGAATGTGTCGAAAGACCTTCTCGACAAGGGCGTGCAGGGCTACAAACGAGAGGCCATGGCGTCGCTCAACCAACTGCTTGTAATGCTCGAAGACTGGGCAAAGGGTTGTGTTAAGAAACAGGCTTCTGACGTACAGAAAACAACCGAAAGCGTACTGAATACCGACAATAGTGTACCGAAAACGGACGAAAGCGTGCAAACAGCCGAGATTGAGGAAATCACAAATCTATGGAAAGAGAGCACCTACTACTACCTTCACCACGACCTCCTCATCGCCACATGTGCCGACCTTCAGCACTATCTCGACATCTACGAGAGTCGTGAAAAATTCATTCGCCTCTTGCCCGACCTCCACTACATCCAGGAGGAATATATTGCCGATGCAATAGGTGAGGACACCCTCAAACATTTGCTGACCTCGACCGACGCATCTGACGAACTGCTTCTTCGCAAGACCCGTAGGTTGATGGTGGCCTACCTTGAGGAGCGTACCTCTGTTCTGACCATTGACAAGACCCGTCGCCAACGTGCCCACGACGAATCCATTTCTTTACGGGCCTCCATCATGAGGCTCATGGAAAAGCGCAAGGCCGAGAATGCTCCCGCCACCAACAATACGCCTTCCTCGACAAGCACAAACGAGGAGCAAGGCTACCAAAACAACCAACCCGGCAGCAAGATGTTTGTTTCCCCTTTGTTGTACTAATGCTTATTGCGCTTATGGAAGATATTATTCGCATATTGTTGCCCGCCATGTCCTCACGCATGCTCACCACCGAGCAACGAGAGGCTTTTGAACGGGGCTTGGAGCTCTTGGAGCAAACGCCACGAGCAGCATCGTTCGTAAAGGAGAGCCGCCGTTTCCGCGATTATCATCGTCGTGTACGCCAACTCCTCACCTACCTGCAAACCATGCCAACGACCGCCGTAACCACCTCCAAGCGTCACGTGGGCCGTCCCTCACGAGAGGAGCAAGCCGCATATAACGAGGCGCAAAAGGAAAAGGTGTTGGAGGAAACACGCCGCTCGCTCTTTCCCGACCTACAGCCCGACCTCACCTTGCAGCCTCTTACCTATGGCGGCATCGTGGCCAATCCAAACGGCGAGAGCATAGCGGCCACCATGCCCAACCTCATGCAGCTACGCCCATTCCTGTCGAAACCTTTGCAGGAGCGGGTCAACGAGGTGCGCTCGCTTCGCAACGAGATGTCTTCTCTTTCAGAAAGGGCTAAGACCATGGCCGAAGCCAACGAGAAATGTTTTGAAGGTGGCAAGGTTGTCCTCTATAAAGATGAAGAGATAGCAGAGCTTTCCACCAGGGCGGCGAAGATAGAAAGCGACATATTGCCTAACATCTATATTGCCGTAGACCGTGAGATTGGCGAGATTTACTTGCGCCTATCCCCCAAGACCGGCGACCCGGAGTATATCGCTTTTGTTGAGCAGAAATGCAACATATCGCCTCAGAATCTTCGCACGCAGTTTCGGCCTTTCTATGAGAAGGCGCTAAGTCGTGACCCGCTATTTGCCACACAGGTGGCCGAGCGTATAGCCTCCGACCGCCCAGAGGTGAAAGCCGAGCGCGACCGCCGTGCCAAGCACAAGGCAGAGGCCGATGCGTTCATCAAGTATATCTGCCGCAAGGATAAGCCGTCCACCAAGGCACGAGTGAAGGGCATGACCGAGCGCATAGCCACCCTTCGCAAGCAATATGCCGACATCGTTAGCGAGGAGGAGTTGCAGGGCTTTGATGCGCTGTTGGAGAAAACAAAAGAAGAAGCAACCAACACTAAAAAAGACAAATCATGACTCCATTTGAAACATTAAAGGCCGTTTGCACCCAAGCCTGCCACGACCGCCACGCTTGCGTCGAAGGCTATCGGGCCATGCTCGCCGCCGAGAACGTTAGTCAGCTTATGGCTGTATGGCGGGCCAACTGGGAAGATCTTGTTGAGAGCAAATATGCCGACATCCTCAATGAACGGCTGCCCGAATTGTACCCATCCCTGAAGCGGGAAATGAACAAAGCCGGCATTTACGTGAATGAGTGCCCAACGGAGGCACCCGAATTTGTCTTGGTGATTGTGACCGATACGGATAGCGTTGTTCAAGTGTTCGATTACGCCAAGTGTTATGTCTTGGGAGCAGCCAATGTGTGGGCGTGGGGCCATAGTCAGGTGTATAGCGAGAAGAGCGATGACGCTTACATCATCTTGAAGCAACACGCCTATGGCTATATCAGCAAGGGCCAAGTGCTGGCTTATGACTCCTCGCGTTTGTGGTCGTCGGTGCGGGTTTGGGTTCACGAGAACGTTACTTGCGAGGCGCATGGAGGAGAGGTTCACGCTTCCGGCTATCGCAAGATAGAGGCGAGCGGCGACACAAAGGTGTATTCGCCTTCCATCCGCAACATTACGCTCCATGGCAACGCCCGCATCATTGAGTAACAATTTTCAATTTTGTTTTTCATTTTTCAAATTCGTTAAAACAGCATGAACAGCAAATTGACAATGCTCGCCAATGGCAAGCCTCTTACCTTAAAGGAAGACGCGTCGATCAGCATAGAGTTGAAGAACCCACTCTTCAACGATGTTGAGATGTTCTCCTATCCGGTAGAGTTGCCCATGGAAGGCAATCGGCATATATTGAAGAATGTTGATGACGTGAGTAGCGACATACGCCCAGTGAGCTACGAGCATACGCCCATGCAAATCATCGCCGACGGAGTGCCCCTTGCGTCGGGCACAGCCATTATCCAGGAAGATGAACGGATAGAAGATGCCCTCTCTCTCAATATCGACGCAAGCACGCAATCGTTCTCTGACCTCATAGGTGACCTCAAATGCAATGAGGTGCCTATACCCACACGCTATCATGACCAGCTCTTGATAGGCGAGAAGATCGACGAGGTGAATGTGCAGGTTGATTACAAGACCGATGTGGTTATCAAGTATTCGGGAAAGAAAGGCAGTAAGAAACAAGGATCGGTGGGAACCTATAAGGCCTCGTCTACAATATCACCGCAAGCGCTGGGCTTTTCCTATCCTGCCCAATGCGAGGAAACGGGGACGTTGCACGAGGCCGTTTTAGAAAAGACCGTCGCTTACCCCAATGGCAACAACGTGAAGGTGCCCAAGGTCACAACCTCTTACATCAATGTATCGGATCCTTACCCCTTGAAACCCTATTGCAACGCCAGGGTGTGTTATAAGCATTACGACATTAGCGAAGATGGAACGACATCGGATAAAGTGGTAGAGTCGGCAGCGAAGCGCGGTGGAGATTCGGCGGAAGGCAAGGAAATGTATGAGGACCGTGGTCCGATATGGGTATTGGATGCCGACCGCCCACAATCGGGCATCTGCTTCTACGTTTTGTTTTTCCTCGATTGCCTCTTTGAATACCTCGGTGTGCAGTTCGACAAATCGGCGCTTACGGCCATTGACGACATGAACCGTTTGTGCTTTTTCACAACGAAGTGCGCTTACGACATAGAGCCTCTTTATTACGGCTCCAAGTATGACAAAAATGATGAAGCCGTGAAAGCCGGACTGAAGACGATCGATGATGTGAAGTTGGGCTTCTTTCAGAAGGTGGTCACGGGCGAGAAAAACATCAATACGCTTTTTGAGGATGTAAACAAATGGCTCGACTCTCGTGGGTGTGGCGGCAATTTGAAACTCGAAAATCCGAAGGATAAGAGCGTGCAGCAAATAAGCTATTACCCCGTGACCTTTACGTTTGAGGAGGTGGAAGACCCCCGTTTCCCCAACAAGACCTATCGGACCGGAAAGCTCATTGAGATGAAGAGCGATACGGCGACCACTGAGACGGTTGGAGAGAATGGCGTGGCGAGCATCACCACAAAAACATCCATCAACGGAGCGCAAATGAGCGCCAGCATCTTTCGTATGTATGCCAATGGCGAGAATTTCCCTGCCGAGTCGGTGTCGGACGTGATTGATTCTTTGGAGCAGCAGTTTGGCATTAAGTTTTATTACGACTACGAGCGGCGCAAGGTCACGGCCTATCTCATCCGTGACGTGTTTCGCAAGCAGAACCCTACCCCACGCACCCTTCACGCCCAGTTGCTTTCCATGGTGCCTGTCACGGGGAAGATTACGGGTGTTAGGGCGTGCTATTCGGCAGAGAGCGAAGCGAAGGAACAACGCGACAACGTGAAGAACAACGTGAAAGACTACAATACCGATTACGATTATATCGACTATAGGAAAGACCGCACCATCACCAATCTCACCTACAAGGACATTATTCATAACGTGAACAATGGCCAGATGAACCTGTTTGTTGACTTGCAGACGGGCAACAAGTATCGTGTGAAGATCGACAAGGATTTCACCAACGCAGGCGATATGAAGCCTCGTTTGTTTGAGGTGGGAGCGTTGAAAGGTGTGGAGGTAGGCGATTGCTCCACGCTTAACGAGGATTTTGTTTACGAAATGAAATCGTCGTTTGTCCCCGTAGGTATGGTCGATGCCAACTATCGTAAGGCTTTGTCGGCAAGTTCGGGCAAGGTCTTTTATAACGATGCAGCCGTGCAGCCTACAGAAGGCGTGATAGAGGGACACATGGCTACGGAAATCAATGGTGGTTATGCGGAGACGCAGATGGTCGCACTCTTCGATGAGGATATGGAGCATGAGTTTGTTAAACAATATGTGAAGAACACCATATCCTCGGCTGTGGCTGACTTCTACGTTACCGAGGTGTTGTCGCTTCGTGAGAGTTACGATCCATCTTCTACCGATGATGGCAACTCGCCCTTGCAAAATCACGATTGGGGGCTGTCAGTCGCCATCATGCGTGGAGGTGGAGTGGATTCGGGCCATGAAGCTTATGATTACGACTATGATGGCTTTGGTAACTCCAAATGGCGCACAACGGTCGGGAAGTATGCCCTTACCACCGATTCGGTTGACAACTATGCACATGTGTACGACTATAACGGCACAGAAGTGGGCATAGGCAACGAGGAGCGTTTCTCCTTGAAACCACGTGCATGGGTGCAGCCCGAATGGGCGAGCGCACCCCTTGTGGTGAGCGATCCGCTTATCAAAAACAGGGGATGGGTAGACACGTTCCTGATTGATTACATCTATTTCTTGCTCCATCGCAAGAAATACTATGTGACGTGTTTCACCTCTGTTGCCCAAATAGCCGACATTCAGAACCATTGGCGTGAATGGTGGGTTCTTGATGGGAAGAAATTCCTTATTGACAAGGTAAACGCGGAGGTGTCGGCAAAGGACGGCTTGGGAAAGGTAGAACTTGAAATTTACAGTTTATAAATCAACGAACAATTTGTTTTTATGGCTTCGAGAATTGCACTAAAATCGGGTTCAATCTTTAACGGGACCCCTATTACGTTTGAGATAACACCAACCATCCTTGATACGCCTCCATCGTTTCATCGTGTTGTGGTGGAAGTGAAATGTGGCATGATGGGTGGAAACTTTGAGACCATCAAGATGTTTGAGCCTGTCCTGGAAGAGAAATCGGGAACGACTGTCGAGGTGGATGTTTCGTCGGCCTTGCGCACTTTCCGTGATGCTTACGTTTACACATCCGAGCCAACGGTTTATCCCATGGTGAAGTTTCGTGTCAGCACATACGATGAGTATATGCTGAATGGTGAGGTCCATTCCACAGCCCCCATTACCTATCCTGTTGCCGACAAATACCTTTGCACCTTGTTTGGAGCCTTTTCCGACATAGAGCGTTTGTCGGCGGGCGAAACCAAAGGTGTGACTCGTTTGTCAACCAAGCCTACTTCTTCTCCTCACTTGGTATGTGTAGGTGAGCCTTTTGCCTATACGTCGTCTTATGTGTCGCCACAAACCATTGATGGGAGTGAATCGCTTGTGGCTCCCGAGTCGAAAGTGACGGTTATCACTAAGGAAGGCCAACAAATTTTGGGAGACCAGTCTGTTTACGCCATGCCGGCCACCGAAGGACAATACCGTGACGTTTTCCGCTTTATCAATTCATTTGGTGTATTAGAGAGCGTTAGCGTCCCGAAAGCGCATAGGGAAAAACTCGCCATATCATCATCTTCCTACATAAGGACCGTAAAGGAATCTTTTGCGCGTTTTTCACGCGCCCTTGTGAAGAAGTCGGGAAATCAAGAAACGTGGACGTTTGAGACCGACCCATTGAATGAGGATTGGTTGCGGTGGTATTTGCACGAGTTCTTCATGAGCGAACACGTTTGGATTTTGGTCGGCAACCGCTATTTGCCTTGCACGATCGAGACGGATGATGAAATAGCGTTTGTTGATCATACGCAAAGCGCTATGTACTCCTTGTCGTTTTCGGTAAAGTTTGGCATCTATGGCAACGTAAAAGGATAACATTCTTTTCCATCTTTCTATAAATCTTATGGCCTCAAGGAATGTTTTGGGTTCCTTGGGGCCGTTTGTGTTTCCACCTATGTCCGTATGAAAAAAGTTGTTTGTTGTAATTTCGCTATTAGATAAAACGAATAAATGACAACACAAGCAACACCAAAAGATTACTGGATCTCTCCCTCGGCACTCTATATCGAGCTGAATGCCCTGAATAATCCCAATTTTATACAGGCATCGTGTGTAAGCGGTGCCCTGATACTTGTGTACGTTAAGGGCATCATTGGTTATGATGCGGGGCACAACTACCGCCGATGGCCCTTGCAGGCCGCACCTACGGTCTTTAATACGCATTCTGAAAAATACATTTATGCGGCCATCCCGCGTGATCTGAATAGCGCCACGACGGCATGGGTGGTGTTCCCCTCTGAGGAAATTGACGTTTATGGAAAGAATCATGCGGACGAGCAGGTTGGTGACGAGAGATTTTACTACATCTTTTTGCAAGGTGTCCTGACATCATCGGGCGATAACGGTACGGAGAAGCGCGATTGGAAGGCCGATGTCGTTACGGGGTATTTGTCTTCCGACGAAGCCTTGGCGGCGGGGCCTACCGATACTGCTTGGTACGAGTATATCCAAGTGAGCCAACTGGTGACATTCCTCAAGGATCTCACCATGAAGGCCGGAACGAAATTCCGTAGTCTTTACGCACAGGTTCTGACCGTAGTCAAGGGTGGTAGCATAACGTTTGAAGGGCAGGGAGAATTGGGCGGTATTGCCAACAGCGCAACACCTGTTGATTCTGAAGACCGGATAGTTACGCCTAAGTATGTTGACGATAACGCCTTGTCGAAGCGCCATGACGATTCTACCGAGTTCAACTTGTCGATGAAAGACTTGCAGGTGCGAGGTCTTGCGGATGTTTTTGGCAACACTATCCTTCACGGCAATGTGCGGATGGATGGCAACGCCACCATAGGCGGCGACCTTAATGTCAAGGGCAACGCCACCCTGACCGACGTGGTGGTTGACCGTGTGCATGATGCGAAGTCAACGCCTGCCGAGCGTGTCATCATGGGGGCGCAGGGCTTCGACCTCTATATGGGTGAGGATGGCAAGAGCCATCTTTACATCGACTACCTCACGGCCCGCACCAAGTTCTTTGCGGCCTCTGCCGAGGTGCGCAAGGTGAGCTATTCGGGCGGCACAACGCTCTTCTCCAACGCGGGCAGCACCATCATGAAGGTTGTGGATGTGCTCAACGAGAGCAAGACCGTTATAGCCTATAAGTGTTACGCCTTGGCAGACGACGGCACGACCAAGACGATGAACTGGTGGCATCCGGGCATGATGGCCCTTTGCCAGACTTTTAATGTCAAGGCGGGCGATACGGCCAACCTTGCCAACCGCTATTACTGGCGTTTGGTTGTTGGAGTAGGCCAAGAAACGCTCAACGATGGCAAGCTATACGATTACGTCATTCTCTCCAACAAAAAGACCTTCGTCGGCAACGAGGCCGTGGTGCCCATTGGCTCTACGCAGGTTATTGGTTGGAACGGCAAGCCTTTGGTGTTCGGCAACGTGTCGATTGAGGTGGGTACTGAGAGCGGCATGGAGAGCTTCGCTACAGTGGTGGCGGACTATGAGGGTCTGACCAACGACGAGTCGGGAACGGCCATCGCCTCCCGTGTGTTCTACGGCTATGAGCCTGCCGCCGATGGTGGAGAGCCAGACGCTCCCCTGCCCTACGATGTCATCGTGCAGGCAGGCGATCAGGTGCAATGGGGCAAGTATGGCAACCTCATTAAGCTCACAACCTCTGTGGAGGATGGTGTGGATGCTGCCAACGCGCCCTCCATCGCCATGTTCCACAACATGGGAGCGCCCTACAAGGTGGGCGGTGGGGTCAATCCATATCAGTGGAAGACGCTAACGTCGCTCGACTCGCCCCTGCTGGTGTTGAAGAACGCCAATAACTTCAAGTTCTTCACCGACGACGACCCCAACAACATCATCGACACCATCACGGTTTCGTATGAGATAAATGCGAGCGCCGATTTCATCATTCGCAAGCCTACCACGCAAACGGCCACGCCCACCGACATGACCTTTACCGTCACAAAACGGATGGGCAACAAGACGGAGGATGTCACGGCCACCGTCAATCTCTTTGCCGACTACACTACGACCGACGGAGCAACTAAGGCTGATGTGCCCATCAAGCGCCTGTCCGACCTTGGCGTGAGTTTCTACACGCTTGCCTCTGTTTCCGTCAAGGCGAAGGATAAGAGCGGTGGCGATACGCTTGCCACTCTCAGCATCCCTGTCTTGTCGGATGGCGCACAGGGTAGCGCAGGAGCGCAAGGAAAGCCCGGTCAGGATGGCAAGAACGGTGTTGACGGAAAGCCGGGGGTTGACGGTAAGGATGGCAAGACCCCATCGGTTATGTCAACCACCTACAAGTATGCGGTTACGGCTACTGCCGTAAAGCCTGCCGATAACGCTTGGCAAACCACCATGCCCGACCCTTCTAAGAACGAGGGCAAGTTTATGTGGACCAAGACAACAACGACTTGGAGCACAGGCGATGCGACCGACACCTTCACTTGCACCTATGTCGGCAAGGATGGCGAGAATGGAACGAGCGTCACCATTAAGGGTACGTTTGATAGCGTTGACCAACTGCCCACCACGGGAAAGGAGAACGAGAGCTACATCATCGCTGGCGACCTGTGGGCTTATACAGGCACGGATAAAGAGGATGCCGAGAACCATAACGGATTTACCAACATGGGCCGCATCAAGGGCGAGGATGGCAAATCAGCTACCCAATACTATATTCATACAGCATGGATGAAAGATGCGGATGGCACAGGATTTACCATCGCTAATCCGCAGGGCACGGCCTATCCATATATCGGCACACTCATCGACACCAACGACAAGGACTCGTCTAATTGGCGTGACTATAAGTGGACCTACGTCAAGGGTGACACAGGTTCAAAAGGCGACAAGGGCGACCAAGGCGACCAAGGTGAGAAAGGTGAGAAAGGTGAGCAGGGTGAAAAAGGCGAGCGAGGCGAGCAGGGCTTGCAGGGTGTGAAAGGCGACAAGGGTGAGAAAGGAGATAAGGGTGACCAAGGCTTGAAAGGAGACAAAGGAGAGCCGGGCGAGCAGGGTATCAAGGGTGACAAGGGCGACCCAGGTAACGATGGCCAGCCCGGCAAGGATGGCACCAATGGCACCGACGGCAAGGATGCCGTGGAGTTTGTCATTAAGGATGCGCCCATGGTGTTCGACACGGCAACCGATGGAGTTGTGCCCACCGGCACGAGCAAGACCGCAAAGATTTACGTCTACCGTGGTGGCGCGAACGTCAGCACCCAGCCTATCGCAGGCATCGTTGACCAACAGGGATGCTCTGGCGCAAGGGTGACGAAGTTTTCCGACCATTTCGAGGTGACGCTTGAGGGCCGCTACATCAAGAAGGATGGCGGTGTGAGCGTGACGAGCGGATATGTCGCCGTACAACTCACCTACGACGGTAAGGCTTATGTGCAACAAGTGCCGTTTCTCGTTAATGTGGCCAAGTTTACAGGCATGGTCAGCTCCAACAACGCGGAGCTGAGCAGCAAGTACACCGAGCTCACGAATAAGCAGGCGCAAACCGCCAAGGATGTGACGAACTTACAGACTACGCTTAATGGCGTGCCTATTAAGAGCAACGACGACCTCACTAAGTACACCTCGGAGATTAAGCAGACCGCACGTGAGATTTCCGTCGAGGTAAGCTCGGAGGCCGTGCGCACAGGCCGTAACATGCTCTTGGGTTCCGATTTCCACCGCCAGGGCTACGGCTATGCGCCCAACGGCACGGCCTTCACGGAGAGCAGCCTGAAGATACGCACCTACGATGGTTTTTCCGATTGTAACTCACTGTTCATCGAGCAGACGGCCATCGGCAACAGCTATGCTGGCGTGAGGTGGGCCGACGTGCCCGTTACGGGTGGCAAGACCTATGTCATTTCCGCTTGGCTCAAACGCATGAGCGACACCTTCGGCGAACGATGCTCCATCATCGTGCATGAGTATGCTGGCAACGGCACGACAATAGCGAAGAACAACTCCTTCACGGCGCTTGATGCCGATGCCGACCCGAAGGGCACGTGGCGCAAGAAGGCGGTTACTGTCACCTTGCAGGCCACCACAACAAGGGTGAACGTCATTTTCTGCCTTGGCTCAACGGGTGCGTTCTCGCTCTGTCAGCCTATGATGGAGGAGGGCACGGAGAGCAACGGGTGGACGCTCGCTCCTGCCGACTACGGTTACATTATGGGCAACCGCATCGTGGGAAGCTTGGCGCTCACGAAGAACGCCGCCGCCCTTGCGCAGGATGGCTCTACGGCAAGCATCGCTGGCCTTTATGGTTCTGTGGTCACGGGAACGGATGGAGTGGCTATGGTGGAGCGTGACGCACAGGCCACCAAGACGCAGCTCGCCATTGTTGTGCAGGGCTACCTGAAGGCCAACACCGACTATGTGCTCTCGTTCGATGTTCGTCGCATCGACGGCAAGGACGATGGTTGCGCCTTTGTGTCGTTTGTGCGCAAGGTGCTCTATTCGGAGCTTTACTCGGGGAAGGTCTCTATATACTCGAAGGAGAACGGCAACGCCACCGAGAGCGGCTACTTGGAGATCAAGCCCTCGGGCGACTGGCAGCGTGTGTGGGTGCATTTCCGCTTGGCAGCTGATTGGACGGACGCGACGGGAAAGAATTTCAACATCGGTGTGTTTGGAGGCAACGGCACGGGCAACAGCATCCGTGCGCAGTTCCGCCGCCCGAAGCTGGAGGCGTGTGCGGTCATGACGGAGTACACCGACGCGCAGGCCGACTATATCGAGGACGAGGACATATCCAAGAAGTTGCGCCGTACTGGTATCGACATCACCAATGGGCGCATCACGCTCGATGCCGAGAAGACCATGGTCACGGGCGACCTGACGGTGCAGGGAATCATTACCGACTCCACAAGCTATGTGGATGTGGACGGCACGCTTTGGTCGCCCAACGACGTGGGCGAGTTGGTGAACACGAAGAAGAACCTCATGACTACGGATGGTGGCGTGTTCGCTCCCATCGACATGACAACCATTAAGAGTCTGCAAATACAGACCGCCGACCCATCGGCCTTGGGTGCAACAGGCATCAATCCATCGCCTGCCTTGGTGACGCTTCCTATGTACGATGCTGTTGACCTCGGTTGTGGCATTACTATTCCTGCCTACCGTCGCTCGGGCACGCATGTGCTCATCCGTAACGGTTTCTCGCTCGCTTACAGCATGTGGGCGAAGAGCGCAAGCTGGGGCGACGCTAACAACAAGTACGCGGCCTTGCGCAATGAAATAGCCAATACCGCCGTCTACATCTGTACCGACCCTCGATTGCTGTCTCTCGACAACTACAAGTACGCCTATCCTACTATCACGCCAGATGGAGAGGCTGCAAACGGAGTGAAGCCAGACTCCAGTTGGTACGAAGGAGGCTGCTACCTCAACGGTCGTCGTGGCCGATGGATTGCGCTTCTGCCCGGTCAGGAGATAGAGCTTGTGTCGGTCATCACCATGTGGAAGACAGGCACCAACACCGCCGTGCCTTACCTCGCTTGGTATGTGGTTGGCGGCAGCAATATCGACTGGCTCGACAAGCTCATCTCTATCCGTCCGGCTGACAGCGCCTACAATGGCTATGAGGGCTATTTTGAGCAGGAGATAACAGGTGGGCAGAATTTCGGAGTGGGTTCTATCGACAAGTACCGTGACGCTTTCTTCGGGCCTCGCCAACTGAGCGACGGTTACGTTGACGGTCTCGCCGCCCAGACGGTTTCCGTCATGCTGTCGTCAAACGAAGCGCCCTTTCTCTGGGTTCAATAACAAGCTTAAAATCCTATAAAGTATGAAGAAAATAGTAAAAGGCAACGATTTCACGCTTCGCATCCCCGTGAGCCGCATGTTCAATGGGGTGGCCGAGCCGTTTCCCTTGCCGGGTTGCACCGACATCGTGGTGAACGTGGTTAGCAGCTACCGCCGTATCTCCCTGCCTTTCTCCATCGACGTTTCCGACGACCACATCATCAATGCGCGTGTGGAGGGCGACGCTATTCCCCGTGGCATTTACGCCTTAGAGGTGAAGGGAAAGTTCTTGGGCAACGACTGGCGAAGCAACGAGTATGAGCAGTTTAGCATCGTAGACAATAACGCCTCGGGCGACACGGCCTTCACGCCACAGGAGGGTGAGGACAGCGTGCTGATGAACACGGCACTCATCATCCTCGCTCCCGATGTGGCGCTTGGTGGCCTGATCACCGATGCCGAGAAGGCCATCGCCAAGGTGGACGAGAAGCTGACCGAGGTTGACTCCACGGTTGACGAAGCCGTGCGCAAGGCCGATGCCGCCACCGAACAGGCAACCACAGCGGCAGCCAACGCCAACACGCAGGCCGAGCGTGCAAAGGCCGTGGCCGAGGCTGGGATGCGCCTGAACCAATCCGTGCAGACGGCTGAGAACATGCGCATCCAAGCGGAGAAGGAACGTGTGCTGGCCGAAGAAGGGCGCAGCACGGCAGAGTCAAAGCGCCAGGTCGCTGAGAGTGGGCGCAACGATGCCGAGGCGTCGCGTGTGTCGGCAGAGAATATGCGCAAGACCGACGAGGCAACACGCATCCGTCAGGAGGCCGAACGCAAGACATCGGAGGAGGAGCGCATAGCCAACGAGACCGCCCGTGTGAGAGCAGAGGAGACGAGAGTTGTCTCTGAGCAACAGCGCGTCTTAGACGAGCAGGCGCGAAACGATGCCGAAGCCGAGCGTATCAAGGAGGCTAAGGCCAACAAGGCGGCCACCGACCAAGCCGTGAAGGACTGCCAGCAGGCCGTGGCCGACGCTAAGGTGGCCGTGGATTACGACCCTGACACTTTTTCCATCGTAATAACAACAGGAAAGGAGGAGTGAGCACATGACAGATTCTTTGAACACCGTTAACGTCGTGGCCCTCACCGAGGCAGCCGACCTCAAGGATGGCGACACCCTGTTGCTTATTCGCGACGATGGTCAGGGCAACAAGACCTGTTACCGCATAGAAGGCCGTTCCTTCCGTGGAAAGAGCGCCTATGAGGTGGCGAAGGAGAATGGCTATACGGGTACGGAAAGCGACTGGGCGGAACAGGCCGCCAAGGTCGCCAATTTCGACGTTGATTTTGACCCTTCTGATGGGAGTTTAGTATTCACTAAGTAAAACAAAAACAATCAAAACAGATAAGATATGGCAAAGACACAGACAAGGGTGAAGGTTATCTTCACAAAGGTTGGCACGGCCTACGATGCCACGAAAGCCTATCGGCTGCACGATTATATCGTGTTGAACGGTGTTACGGTCTACGCATGCAAGAAGGTGGATAAGACCACCATGACTTGCGTTGGGCACCCGTTGACCGATACGGACTACTGGGATAAGTTCATCGACATGGAGGAGTTCAAGGCCGCAGCGGAGAAGGCCACCACGGCGGCCACTACGGCGGCCAAGAGCGCAACCGATGCGGCCACGGCGGCCAACATCGCCAAGACCAACGCTGATGCCGCCACGAAGAAGGCCACCGATGCGGCAGGTGCGGCCATCACGGCAACCACCAACGCCAACACGGCAACGCAAAAGGCCAACGACGCGGCAACGGCTTCCGAGAAGGTGAACGCCACCATCACCGCCGAGAACGTGCTGGAGGTGACTGACCGAACCGGCGCGAAGAAGACGCTGGCGCTTGCCGAGCAGACTGCTACGACCGAGAAGCTTGCAGCCTTGGAGAAGACCGATGAGCAGCAGAACAACCGTCTTGGCAAGTTGGAGCAGGCCGTAGCCGACCTTGGCGGTACATCCGACGCTTACTACTACGCCTCGCAGGACACGTCACAGGCCAGTCCAGACCTCGTGAACCCTCAGACCAATGCGAGCATCCAACTGTTGCAGGATATGTACCGCCCGTTCCTCGTTGACCACACCGAGGCCAAGGAGGGTGTGGAGGTAATGCCAGCCGATGAGCTGAAGCGCAACAACTGGCTTCGCTACGCCAATGGCAAGTTCGCTCCTGCCGTGGGCATCACCGAGGAGATGCGTGCCGAGTGTGACGTGGAGCTTTACCTCGACGCTGAGCACACGCAGAAATATTGCGACGCTGGCAAGTTCGATGCCGAACGGTTCTACAACCAGTATGGCATGGCGCAGAAGCTCTACGACGCTTCGGGCAAGGCTGTGCGCATCCTTCGTCCTTGGGAGACGACAAGCAAGGACTACTCCATCATGGTGGGCGACCCTTCGGGCACGTATCTCGTTGACGGCTACTCCACCAAGGAGGGCGAGCAGGACATCATGTATAAGGGTATCAGCAAGAGCTATCGTGAGGTGTCGGGCTGCAAGCCTCGCTACCTCGCCCCTACGCTCCTGGCTCCCTGTCACGCCACGAGCGTCACGGGTTCTGACGGCAAGATTCGCTTCCGCTCGTTCCCGTTCCTCTACAACGCTGGCGACAACAACACCAAGGGTGGTTTCAACGCCAATTTCGGTGTGAAGATGTTTTACGACAACGGATGCTACCCTCGCGTCAACGATGTGTCGCAGATAACATCTATGCAATACGCCCGTAACAACAACGCCGACATGACGAAGCCTTATCCGTTTGCGGAGGCTGGTTTCCATGCTTACAACACGTTCCTTATCGCCCATGAGCTGCTTTACGGCACAAATTACATCAACAACCCCGACACACTGTTCTCAACGGGTACATCGGGAGTCGATTATGTAGCTTCCAATAGCGAGGACGGCTGGAAGAAATATGGCGGCATCAGGGTTAAGGCTGGCAACGATGGCGAGTGGACACACATGCAATGGCAGACCGTCCCGGCATTCATGTGCAAGGATGCCAATGGCACGAAGATTGGCACAACCATGACGGTGTTCGTCAATAACGAGTTTCCAAAATGGAGTGAGATGGAGGCGCAGCTCGTCCTATCATTCGCTGCCGAGCTTGGTGTCCGGGAGAATACGGAGTTTGAGGTTTACGGGCAGAAATACCGCTACATCACGCCTTCAAAGGCCAAGGGATTGGCAGATGGCTATATGAATGCTATTGTGTATAAGGTGGTGCCCGCAGAGTGGCAGGGCTACGACACCAACGGAAACGCCGTGACATGGAAGATGGAGGCGAACCTTCGCCAAGGCATCATCGACGGTCTGACGACCTCTGGCGACATCCAACATTACCGCGGAGGTGGCTATGAGCAGGTGGCAACCAACCACTACACTTCGACTGGAGGGCAGACAGGACAGAACGAGATGGATCTCTATATCGAGACCGACCAGCGCAAGTGGCATTCGGAGACTGTGGATAACAAGTTCAACCTCGGCGTGTTTGCTTTTGAGGGTCAGTATGAGAAGGTGGCCCATGTTTCCAATGTTGTTAGCGGATGGCTCAAGCAACGTGTGCCGCATACGTCGTTCTACAAGATGATGGGCGGCCAACGCAACACGTATGTTTCGGGCTATAATGCCAACGAAAACTATTACTCCTCAAAAGATAACCAACGAGTCCGATTGGCCGTGCGTCTTGGCGGTTTTGCTTTCTGGGTCAGCGCGGGTTCGCGCTCTCTGCTTGCGTACGCTTCTGTCGGGAATTCTTTTCGCTCCTTTGGCGGTTCGTCTCAATGTCTTTTCACGAAACGCAGTTAGGCGCAGCCTCCGCTGCAAGCGGAACGAAAGGGCGGTGCAACCGCCCGCCCCTCGTTTTCATCATGCCATTCATGGTGTGCGCTTGCAGCGTGCTGACATATCTCCAAATCCATTCGCTTCGCAACAAGGCGCACATAGGGATGCGCTCCTCTGAAATGCGAGAGGGTGGTTGAAAGAGCGGTGGTGGCGCAGGCCGTGCGTCTTGGCGGTTATGCTAACTGGGACAACGCGGGTTCGCGCTATCTGAATGCGAACAATTCTGTCAGGAATACTAATCGCAACAATGGCGGTTCGGCTCAAACCTTGAGCAATTTGAATAAACGAAAACATACCGAACAAGTGTCACCATCGCGCCCATGAGTGGCGAACAAACTTACAAGACGAAGGGTGCGCCCGATGCGCCAGTTGTACGGAGCATAGGGGCGCATGTGGGGCAGGGGCGCAGAGCGTCGCTGCCAGGCTCAAAGACTTGAAAGCATCAACAACAACGATGATGGATAACAGGGTGACATGGCAAGAGGTGGAGCAAGCGGCGAAAGATGCCGTGCGCCACCACATGAATAAGGATTTCGTGCAGGATTTCTGCTTCTACTGGGAGGAGAACCTGTCGTTCATCCTTACCATGATCCTCGATGGCTCTTATGTTGAGCACATAGCGTACCGCCAGCTCGTTAAGACAAACAGGAACGGAAAGGTGCGGAATGTTGACTCTCCTACTCTCGTCACTCGCATACTACAGTATGTGTTTATCAACCGCGCCCAACCGCTCTACGACGCGCTCGACAACCATGTGGCGTTCAACTGCAAGACTGGCTGTGGACTAAACGCAAGCGACAAGCGCCTGTCGGTGCGCCATCATGTGAAAAGCCTGTTCTACGACCGACGCGACATCCATTATGTGACGCTCGTTGACCAACGCAAATGCTACGAGCACATTCACACAAGGGTGTTTCGCAAGGCGCTCAAGGCAATGGGCATCCGTGGATGGCTGCTCGACTACGCTTGCCACGTGACGATGGTTGACGGCCATCTGCCTATCGGCACTCCAGTAAGTCCGTTGGCCCATCACATCATCATGCTTGACTTCGACAAGGCTATGGCCGAGAGTTATCCGTTCTACTTGCGCTATGCCGACAACATCATGATAGGCACGAACACCAAGCAGGAGGCGCAGGCCGTCCTATGGAGGGTGAAGCAATGGTGGTGGTATGGCATGGGTGTCAGGGCGAACCGTTGGGACAGCAGGGTGACTCCCATCGACGGAGTGGCCGTTGACTTTTGTGGGACGGTGTACCACCGTACCCCCGGAAAGTCGTTTTTCGACCACAACAAGGGTTACGCCACCATCCGTAAGAGCACGGCGAAGGCCGCAAAGAAGGCCAACCCCAACAACTGGGGATGTTACTTCGGGCAGCTCATGGGTGCGGACACGTTCAACTTAATAAACTCTATACAACACAGAAACATGAAATTGGCGGACTTGGTTGCGAAGGTGCGCATCGACCGCAAGATGGACGCTCCACAGGTGCAGCCGAAGGAATTGCAGGGCATAACGCTCAATGTGCTCGACTACGAGATAAGGAAGAACACGAGGGGCGTTGACAACTGGATAAAACTGCTCATCTCCTACGACGAGACGGATGTCAACGGTATGCCAACCGGACGAGAGATTGTGCGTGAGATACATGGCGACTATGCCGGACTCCATCGCTACATACGCTCTGCCGAGCGTGCCTTGGGCGGCAAACAAGCCATTCTGCCCATCGAGGACGCTGAGATCATCAACTCATGTGGGTATATCTTCAAGGGATCCACCAACATGATGGAGTATATCGAGGATTTCCACAACCAAACAACTCTTCAACAATCATTTTAACAAATAGGGATATGATAGCAATGAATTACATGGAGTTGCCCACCGAAGGGCTGACGAGAGGGTGTATGCTCGATGAGGGCAACGCAGTAACGGTGTACCTCGATGTTCGCGAGGAGGAGCGGCCTGTTGGGTCTGGCGGTCCCGAGGGGGCCGACATGGCTATGGAGAACGTGAAGGTGGGTTATGCCGTTCGCTGCCTGAAGCCTTTTACCGAGGACAGGGTGGTGGATGCCGCCATACAGACGGTCTTCGGCTTGCGCGATGGCGAGGTGTCGCGCTTCAACGCCGACATGGCGATGAAGGTTGCCGACGGAAGCGACGACGCTACGGTGGCCGAATCCAAGGGCTTCGTTAAGTGGTTGCGTCTGGAGCTGGCCAAGGCGCTCGGCACCATGGACGAGCTCACGGCTGCCAAAGAGCAGAAGATAGCGGAGATTGATGCCTACGACCAGTCGGAGGCCGTGAACGGCTTTACGCTCAACGGCTCGCTGGTGTGGCTCGACAAGGCCACACGTGTTGGCCTGATGAACTCCACCAACATCGCCAAGGCCACGGGCAGCGCAAACACGACGCTATGGCTGGGTGGCGAGCGCATGGTGGTGCCGTGCGACAAGGCCATACAGCTTCTCTCGGCGCTTGAAATGTACGCCCTCGGCTGCTTCAACGTGACGGCCTCGCACAAGGCCGCCGTGGAGGCGATGACAACCCTCGACGAGGTGCTGACCTACGACTACACGAAGGGCTACCCCGAGCAGTTAAAGATGGAGGTGTAGGCGTATGATGGTCGTCTGTCCTATCTTCCTCTACGCCGTGACGCTCCTGAACATAGCGCTCTACTCGCGCAACATGGGGCGGCCCACGATGATCAGCGAGATCTACTACGGCACGGGGCGCTCTTTGCTGCTGCCCTGCATGTTGGTGGCGCTCGCCCTGTCGTTCCTGCCTCTCATGCTCGACCTCGGAGGCCAGCAATGGCTCGCCTTCCTGACGTGCATGGGACTGGCCTTCGTGGGCGCTTCGCCTGCCTACCTGAGCGATGGTGAGCGTCCCGTGCATAAGGGGGCTGCCATCATGTCGGCCTTGGCGGGCACGCTCTGGTGCCTGACGATGGAGCCATGTGTGGTTGGCGTGGCCGCCCTCATAGCCGTTATAGCCTCGCTCGCCGACCGCCGTTGCTGGCTGTTCTGGTGCGAGGTGTGCGCCCTGTCGTCGGTGGCAGCCACGGTGGTGCTCAAAACGCTTGGCGCATGAGCAGGCTCTTCCAACTCAACAGGCGCGACTGCATCGGCCTCGCCTGTTGGCTTCTTGTCTCCCTCGCCATCGGTCTATGGTCGCTTCCACTGATGATAGGCCGTGAGCTCTACCAATGGCGGCGCTACCACCTACCACGCTTCGAGTGGGAGGACGTGGCGAGATACGCCGTGGTGATCGTTGTTGGGTATGTGGTGCGAAGCGCACTCTGGTAGCGCCCTACCCCATCATGCGCATCTTTTTCCTTACACACAGAAAAAAGGCCTGCTACTCTCACGAGCGGCAGGCTTGATTATAACATTTCAATACTTTATAGAATATGAATCTAAAAAGTATTTGCAAAGGTACATATTTTTTCTTTCTCCTGCAAGACGGTTTGCGTTAATTGATAAGCATTGATCCTGTATCGCGGCCTGTAAACGATATGTTGATGTCGCGGGCATAATCGCCGTTCTTTTCCGTCATTTCGTCAACGTGTAGCTTTACGCGGAACGTCTTATACCCATATTCGTCGCCCTTATCAAGAGTCTTAATCTCCGCCCAGGCTCCTTTTACGGGTTGGTTGTTCTTCCAAGTGCTTAGTTCGTGCTTCTTGTATTCAGATTGCCATTGCTCCTTCCATCCCCACACCGAACCGCCGACTTGCTCTATCTCGTAACGACCGTCGTACATATCGTCAGCTGGGGCGTTGTAGACGGTAAAACTGATAGTGTAGTAGTCGGTCTTGTAATTACCTACCATCGGGTCGCTTTCAAGTCCGAACGATCCTGTACCGCTTTTGCTATGGGAATAAGACAACTGATGCACAGGCTTCTCTTTGAGAATTTTTGCATACGGCGATTCAACCGGCTCATACTCCGGCTCGGCATCGTCGCTGCTGCAACTGCCCATACTTACACATGCTGCCGCCATCATTGCCAATAGCAGCATCATTCTAAAGATTTTCTTCATACATTGATATTTTTAATACGTTAATACTTTCGTAGGTTTATATTTTCATCGTCCAATGACACGAATTTCACTCTAAGTTAGTTTCATCCGCTTCGTCCGATGTTGACCCCCACTCCCTACTATTTCCGATGTTTCACGCGCCTTTTTTGTATCTTTACAATCGGAAAGCTCGATATGTCGGGCAATAGCTACATGCGCTCCCTCGTTACTGACGACCTCAAGGTCATCCTTGCCGGCAACGACCTCACGGGTGGCGTGAACCCCGGCGGTTCCACCACTGAAGGCGGCGGGGGTCAGAAGCCTGGCGGCGAGCTGGAATCGTAACGGCCGCTAAATGCAAGGCGTTTTTACATTTCCCATGGTAGGCACACGGCTTGCCATGGGATTTTTTATTCTTCGGGCAGGAGCACCACACCGACACGAACCTTTGCACCACAATGAGGACAGAAAGTGGTGGTATTGATAGTAGGCTGCGCGTCCTCTTGTGTATTCTCTTTTTTCTCCTCTTTTTCTTTGTCGGATGAAAGAACGTTTTCTTTAGCATCGCTTGAATTACCTATTGGATAGAACAAATCAGTGATGTCACAATCCAATTTTTCACAAAGTTCTTCCAAACGCTTTATTGTTGGATTGCCTTTGATGTAATTCTGAATGATGTTCTGCGTCTTTAGGTCGAATTTCTGGCAGAAAGACGTAATGGTGTAACCGCGCTCTGTTATGGCGCGACGAATGTCGATTTTCGTTCTCATGTTTATATTTGTATTGTTTTGACTGCAAAGTTAATACATATATTTATGTTTTGCAAGTTTTCTGAAAATAATTATTATATACGTTTATTTTTATTCAAAAGAGCATAGTTTTATCTGTTTGCAGTGTTTTCTTTTGCTTTTTTTTGCAAAAAGAGAGGTGTTTAATTTTTTTTATTATATTTGAATTATTCTTTTACCCCTATAAATGGTTAATAATCAATGTTTTCCCGACATACCACTTTGTAAAAGCCATCCCAAGAGGGGCACCTAAATAATTGATAATTAGAGCAATCGAATCCATCAAACACTCCCTGCAACTTCGATTCACAAGCAAGACTGCCCACCGCGCTGAGGAGTCTTGCGTGTGCCCGTCTGGGTGATCGGCTGCGAATATGCGGGCGGGCACCGGGCACCACCGAGGAGCACTCCACCGATCACCGATGGCGACACCGACACCGAGGACACCAGGGAGCAGCCACCAGGGAGCAGCACCACCAGGACACCACCGAGGAGCACTCCACCCATCACCGATGGCAGCACCGACGCCAGGCACCACCACCAGCCACCAGGACACCACCGAGGACACGAGGACACCACCGAGGAGCACTCCACCGATCACCGATGGCGACACCGACACCGAGGACACCAGGGAGCAGCCACCAGGGAGC
>OJAM01000254.1_pt1 | contig 25490 bp, 18 predicted proteins | sample 1589071 | NCBI WGS metagenome assembly OJAM01 (sample SAMN03283243) | human gut metagenome | biome: human-associated habitat; material: feces | host: Homo sapiens | place: Peru | collected 2012
TATCAGCAGATAACAGATGAATTGGAATATGTGTCATCAAACTATTTGTGCTCCATCAAGTACTTCCAAAAAGAATTGTTTGTTGATTCTACAGTTTCTTATGATACTGAATTTCCTGTATTACTCATGGACTGGGTAGAAGGAGTTACGCTTGATAAGTATGTTCATCAACACATATCCGATAAATATGCTTTGCAGCTTATCACATATCAGTTTTGTAAAATGGCTGCCTGGCTGATGTCACAACCATTTGCTCATGGCGACCTTAAGCCCGATAATATCTTAGTTACTGAAGATGGGGCCTTAGTACTGGTTGACTATGATGGTATGTACGTGCCCGCTATGCAAGGACAAAAGGCGCGAGAATTGGGCAGTCCTGACTATCGCCATCCATTGCGTACAGAAGATTGTTTCAATGAACATATCGATGATTTTCCATTGGCGCTTATTGGCATGTCACTGAAAGCAATAGCTTTAGACACCTCTTTGTTGCAGAATAATGATAGGTCAGATTCACTTCTGTTTTCAGAATCTGATTTCAAGGACATCGGTGAATGTCTGATGATGAAATCACTATGTGCGCTTTTGAATGATGCGGAATTTTCGAAATTATATGCATTGTTCACTTTGGCGCACTCACAGCAAGAACTATCAGCCGTGTCATTTCGATTGTTTTTATTGAATAAGGTAGAAAAGCCAATTGAAGAAGTTCTTTCTACAGAAGCAACGGAAGAGGATTTTAAGTATGCTATTGAAGATGAGTATGGAGTTAAGTATAGTCGCGATGGGAAAAAGCTATTAAAGGCTTCTCCCTATTTATTATACGCGAAAGAATATGTTGTAAGAGAAGGAACAGAAGTTATTTGCGATGGTGCTTTGCAAGATACTGGTATTAGAAGTGTAAAGCTGCCCTCTACGATAATATCTATCGGTTCTGTGGCATTTGCTAACAATTATGATTTGGTTTCATGTAATATTCCAGCATCCGTAAAATATATTGCCCATAACAACCCATGGAGCGGATGCTTGCATATTATGAATATGGATATTCAATCTAAAAACTTCATCATAAAAGATGGGATTTTATATTCTTCTGATTTTAGAATTGTTTATGGTGCTATTTATTGGAAATCTGTTTTTAATATAGATAATCGATCAAAAAAAATATGTGCTTATGCATTTTGGTCTAATTCTTTCAATAAAAACAATTTAAAATCTATTGGACTATCAAATATAGAATATATTGGTAAAGAAGCCTTTAAATGGTGCGAATCTCTTCAAGATATCACCATTCCAAGTTCAGTAACCTACATAGGAGACAGAGCTTTTAGTGGCTGCAATATAGGTTTTTTCATTTGTAACTCAACATATTTCCAAAATGATGATGTTTGCTTGTTCAATAAGGATAAGACAGCTATTGTTAGTAGAATAAAAGATTGCGTCAATTATATAATTCCGAACTCTGTAACGAGCATAGGAGATCACGCCTTTGGTGGCTGCGAATCTCTTCAAAGCATCACCATTCCGAACTCAGTAACGAAGATAGGAGATTACGCTTTTGGCTGGTGCAAATCTCTTCAAAGCGTCACCATTCCGAACTCAGTAACGAATATAGGAGATGGAGCTTTTAGTGCCTGCGAATCTCTTCAAAGCATCACCATTCCGAACTCAGTAACGAGCATAGGAGATCATGCTTTTAACTCGTGCTATTCTCTGCAAAGCGTCACCATTCCAAACTCTGTAACGAAGATAGGAAATGGAGCTTTCTGTTTGTGCAAATCTCTTCAAAGCATCACCATTCCGAACTCTGTAACAAGCATAGGAATAGGAGATGTAGCTTTTTATGGCTGCGAATCTCTTCAAAGCATCACCATTCCGAACTCTGTAACGAGTATAGGAAATAGAGCTTTCGATTTCTGCGTATCTCTTCAAAGCATCACTATTCCGAACTCAGTAACGAGCATAGGAGATAAAGCTTTCTATTTGTGCAAATCTCTTCAAAGCGTCACTATTCCAAACTCTGTAACGAGCATAGGAGATGACGCCTTTAGTTGCTGCTATTCTCTTCAAAGCATCACTATTCCGAACTCAGTCACAGGCATAGGAAATAAAGCCTTTATTGGTTGCAAATCTCTTCAAAGCATCACCATTCCGAACTCTGTAACGAAGATGGGAGTTTTCGCTTTTAGAGGCTGCGAATCTCTTCAAAGCGTCACTATTCCGAACTCTGTAAAGAGCATAGGAGATGAAGCCTTTTATGGCTGCGAATCTCTTCAAAGCGTCACTATTCCGAACTCTGTAAAGAGCATAGGAGATTATGCTTTCTTTTTGTGCAAATCTCTTCAAAGCGTCACTATTCCAAACTCTGTAACGAGCATAGGAGATGACGCTTTCAGTTTGTGCATATCTCTTCAAAGAATCACCATTCCGAACTCTGTAACGAAGATAGGAGATAGAGCTTTTTGGGGCTGCAAATCTCTTCAAAGCATCACCATTCCGAACTCTGTAACGAAGATAGGAGATCTCGCTTTTTGCTCGTGCAAATCTCTTCAAAGCGTCACTATTCCAAACTCGGTAACGAAGATAGGAGATCTCGCTTTTTGCTCGTGCAAATCTCTTCAAAGCGTCACCATTCCGAACTCTGTAACGAGCATAGGAGATGGAGCTTTTAGTGGCTGCAATATATGTTTTTTCATTTGTAACTCAACATATTTCCAAAATGATGATGTTTGCTTGTTCAATAAGGATAAGACAGCTATTGTTAGTAGAATAAAAGATTGCGTCAATTATATAATTCCGAACTCAGTCACAGGCATAGGAGATTACGCTTTTAGTGGCTGCAAATCTCTTCAAAGAATCACCATTCCGAACTCTGTAACGAAGATAGGAGATAGAGCCTTTAGTGACTGCGAATCTCTTCAAAGCGTCACTATTCCAAACTCTGTAACGAAGATAGGATATTGCGCTTTCTATGGTTGCACGCATTTAGATGAGCCTTCCCGACTACGACTAAAAGAATTAAATTATACGCAAAATTAGGATTAAATTTCTTTACACGGCCTAATGACCGATTTGGGTTAAAGCCACCGCCGTAGTGTCGGCGGCCACGTCAGTGATGTTCGTGACTTGCTTTTGGCTTCGACACGAGCTGAGCAATACCGCCGCAAGCATTACGGCGGTTGCTGCGAGGAAAAGTGTGTGTTTCATAGCGATTTGTACTCGTTATAACACAAAATAGTAAGGGACGCGATAGTTTGGATTATCGCGTCCCTTACGGTATATCATGTGATGTGGGGGTTATTTCTTTTGTGCTGCTTTTGCTTTGTGCTTGGCGGCAATTTTTTCGTATTCGGTGTTGCCGGTGGTGAGCAGGGTGTTATAGCGGGCATCGTCGTTGATGAGGCGTAGCGCTTCTTGCAAATCCTTGTTGCTGTGGCTCACGATAATGCTGTAGGCACTGTCGTCGCTAAACACATCGCGGCAAATCAAACCCTTCAGGAAGGTGTGGAACACATTCTTGCTGATATTGTATTGCTCCTCGTTGTATTTCACCTTTTCCTTTTCACCAGCAGCGATGAAATCTTTCATGTCGGCATCGGTAAGGTGGAATTTCGCATCAAAATCCTTCACGCTCTTGTAGTTGGCTTTGAGTTCGGCACGGTGCTTGTCCACATAGTCGAGCGCGAATTGGTAAATCACGCCCTTGGCAAGCATGTCGCGGTAATATTTGCTGTATTCAGTGGTGTCGACCGGCACAAACACATCGGGCATGATGCCGCCACCGCCATACACGGTGCGCTTTTTCACCAGCGAGGTGTATTTGAGTGAGTCGTTGAACTGTATGCTGTCGATGTTGTAGTATTCGCCAGCGTTGTAGCGGTCGAGCAAATCCTCGTCGTAGCCTTTCTTGTTGCCCTTGGTGTAAGGTTTCTGAATGCAGCGGCCTGATGGGGTGTGGTAGCGTGCCACTGTGAGGCGCATCATTGAACCGTCTTCAAATTTGATAGGGCGTTGCACCAAGCCCTTGCCAAACGAGCGGCGGCCAATCACCAAACCACGGTCCCAGTCTTGAATGGCACCAGCGAAGATTTCAGACGCGCTTGCACTATATTGGCTCATCAACACCACCAGTTTTATATCTTTGAAATTGCCGTAACCGTTGGCTTTCGCTTCGTTGCGAGGCGAGTTGCTACCCTCGGTATATACAATCATCTGATCCTTATCGAGAAATTCATTCACCATCTGAATAGCCGCATCCATATAGCCGCCGCCATTGTCGGATAGGTCGATAATCAACTGCTTCATGCCTTCCTTTTTCAACTTTTTCAGCGCGTCCATCATTTCCTTGTAGGTTTTTGCGCCGAAACTTGAAATCTTCACATAGCCGGTTTTGCTGTCGAGCATGTAACTTGCATCTACGCTGTGCAATGGAATACGGTCGCGGGTGATTACGAAGGTAATCAACTCTGGATTTGAACCGCGCTTCACCTTCACTGTCACCTTTGTGCCTTTTTTGCCACGGAGTTTTTTCTGAATGTCGGTGTTTTTGAGTTTTACACCGGCAATGGTGGTGTCGTTCACAAAAATGATACGGTCGCCAGGCAGAATGCCCACACGCTCCGATAGACCGTTCACGATGGTTTGAATCACATAAAGCGTGTCTTGCTTCATGTTGTACTGTATGCCGATACCGGAAAATTCGCCCTGAAGTGGTTCTTCCAATTCCTTGGTTTCCTTAGCGGTGGTGAAAGAGGAGTGAGGGTCGAGTTTTTCGAGCATACCCACGATAGCGTCTTCCACAAGTTTCTTTTCATCCACGGAATCGACATAGAGCGCATTGATTGCATACTCTGCGTTGAGCAGTTTTTGCAAGTTGGCAGGCATTCGTTGGCCCACCATGCAAGTGATGGCCAACGCCGCAAATGCGAAACAGATAAGTCTTTTTTTCATATCTATACGGTTTTTATTGAGTGTAGATTGATTTGTATGCCTATGGTTTAAAAGTTTTCACTTTTTCCAGCATCTCGGTGCTGAGGTGCTCAGGCATATAATCCTTTATTTCTTTGTCAAATTTTAGCAATTCTCTAACAATGGTGGAACTGATGTGGCTGGTGGCTGGTGAGGTGTAGAGCAGCACGGTTTCGATTCCCGACAGGCGCAAGTTTACCTCGGCGTTGCCTTTCTCGTATTCGAAATCGATGGTGTTTCTCACGCCACGGAGCAGACAGCAAGCGCCTACCTCTTTGGCGATATTCACCGTCAAGCCCTCGCTGCACACCACTTTCACTCGACTTTCGCCCTTGAACGCATCTTCAATGAGCCTTACACGCAAATCCACAGGCAGGAAGCCGTGCTTTTGGCTGTTGTGTACCACGGCAATCACCACCTCGTCGAAAATCGAGAGGGCGCGCATCACGATGGATTCGTGACCACGGGTGAAGGGGTCGAATGAGCCTTGAAAAAGGGCGATTCTCTTGTTTGCCATATCGCTATGCAGTGTTGGGTGATTAATGCAGTGTGATATCTTCCTCGTCTTCAATCACGAGGTTGTCGATGATAAATTCCTGACGCTCCATGGTGTTTTTGCCCATGTAGAATTCCAGCAATTTGTTTACAGTGTCTTCCTTGCGCAGATGCACGCGGTCGAGCCTCATCTCAGGACCGATAAAGTCGGCAAATTCCTCAGGGTCGATTTCACCAAGACCTTTGAATCGTGTGATTTCCGCCTTGTCGCCAAGTTTGTTGATGGCGGTGATGCGTTCCTCGTCGTTGTAGCAGTAGTAAGTTTCGGGCTTCGTCTTTTTCGACTCCTTTCCACCGCTCTTGCGCTTCGCCTCCTTCTTGTTGCGAATACGGAAAAGTGGCGTTTGAAGGATATAGAGGTGTCCGGTCTTCACCAGTTCGGGGCAGAATTGCAGGAAGTAGGTGAGCAGCAAGAGGCGAATGTGCATACCATCGACATCGGCATCGGTAGCCACAATCACCTTGTTGTAGCGCAGTCCGTCGATGCCGTCCTCAATGTTGAGAGCGGCTTGCAGCAGTGCAAATTCCTCGTTTTCCACCACCTTTTTCGCTGCCAGTCCGTAGGTGTTCAGCGGTTTACCACGAAGCGAGAACACGGCCTGAGTTTCCACATCACGGATTTTGGTGATAGAACCACTTGCCGACAGACCCTCGGTGATGAAGATGGAAGTTTCCTCACGGCGGTCGTTGTCTTTCGGTGCGCGTGTGTCGTTGAAGTGCACACGGCAGTCGCGCAGTTTGCTGTTGTGGAGCGCCACTTTCTTGGCACGCTCACGAGCGGCTTTCGTCACGCCGGCAATGGCTTTACGCTCTTTCTCGCTTGCCAGAATCTTCTTCAGCATGATTTCGGCGGTGGTGGCATCTTTGTGGAGATAGTCGTCAAGTTCCTTTTTCACGAAGTCGTTGATAAACTTGTAGATTGTAGGACCGTCTTTCCACATCACACTACTGCCGAGTTTGATTTTGGTTTGTGACTCAAACACAGGCTCCTCCACCTTGATGCTGATGGCGGCAACCATACCGTTGCGAATGTCGCTGTATTCGAAGTTCTTGCCGTAAAACTCCTTGATGGTGCGCGACACCGCCTCGCGGAACGCAGTTTGGTGCGTACCGCCCTGCGTGGTGTGCTGGCTGTTGACAAACGAATAAAATTCCTCGCCCACCTGTGCCGCGTGTGTTACCACGATTTCGATGTCTTCGCCACGGAAGTGCATTATGGGGTAGAGAGGGTCGTTGGTCATGTTTTCCTTCAGCAAGTCGCTGAGGCCGTTGCGTGAATGGTAGCGTTTGCCGTTGAAAATCAGCGTGAGTCCGGTGTTCAAGAACGAATAGTTCTTAATCATCGCCTCGATGATATGGTTGCGAAACTCGTAGTTTTTGAAGATGGTGGCATCGGGGGTGAATTTCACGAATGTGCCGTTTTCCTCATTTGGGTCGGGCACGATGCCGCTCTCTTCCACCACAAGTCCCTGCTCATAGGTGACAGAGGCACTTTGACCGTCGCGTGTGGAGCGAATGTAGAAGTAACTTGAAAGTGCGTTCACAGCCTTGATACCCACACCGTTCAGACCCACAGAGCGTTTGTAGTTCTTTGAGTCGTACTTGCCGCCGGTGTTCATTTTGCTTGATGCGTCCTTCACTTGGTCGAGCGGAATGCCACGGCCATAGTCGCGGATAGTGACGCTGCCATCTTCCACATCAATGCTGATGATGGGCTGCTTGGCGAATCCGGTGTTGAATTCGTCGATACTGTTGTCCATCACCTCCTTGATGAGCACATATATGCCATCGTCGCTTTGCGAGCCGTCGCCAAGTTTGCCAATATACATACCAGGACGCAGACGGATATGCTCACGTGGGGTGAGCGTAACCAGTTTGTCGTAACCGCCATTGTCGCTGGGTTGTTGTGCGCTATCTTTCAATTCAAGTTCTTCAGCCATTATTGTTGGATTCTGATTTTAGAGAAGCCCACCCATTGTGGGCAATTAACCTACAAATTTACAAATTTTTCCGCACATTCGCAACTTGCTGGTTTTTTTGCAGAAATTACTACAAGGAAAAGCCCTACTGATTTCCCTATGTGGGGGAGATGCAGTAGGGCTGATGAACTAAATAGACGTTTTTTTATGAGCCCAAAATCTTGGCGATGAGCGCTGTCACGTCGGAAATGTCGATGTCGCCATCATTGTCGATGTCGCCTATTTCATAGTTGACAGGGTCTGAATCAAGTACTTTCATAATAAGTTCTGTTGCATCAGTAGCGTCCACTAAGCCATCCCCACTTATATCTCCAACCAGTGGTGGTAATTCTATTATCTCTTCGAACTTTTGCCAACCATCGGCATTTTCATAAGACTCCTTGCAACCATAAGGCACATAAAGAGTTATATCATAACGACAGAAAGTGTTATTTGGATGAACAATCATTGGTGGATTTTTTGCAAGTGATGTGATTTCTTCTAAATAATAACAGCCATCAAAAGCAGTCAGTCCTATCTGTGAAACTTTGGGAGGAATTACTATGGAACAAATTCCACTATTCTCAAAAAGACTACTCATTATGCAATCAATAGAATTTGGTAGTGTTACAGATGTTAGGTTTTTGCAATTTATAAAGACTGAATAGCCAATGCTCGTTACCGAATTTGGTATCTGAATAGACTCCAATCCCTCGCAATCGGCAAATGCTAATTCCTGTATTGATGCAATACTATTTGGAATAAAAGTCGATTTACATCCAACTAATAGGCAATTTGTCTCAGTTTCAACAATCGCATTACAGTTATCTCTTGAATCGTATTTAGGATTTGCATCGTCAACAATCAAACAATTGAGATTTGTACAACGGTTGAATGGCATAATCCCTAAATTTGTGACAGAATTAGGAATAATGACCGATGTTAATCCTGTGTTTGAAAATGCATATTTACCGATGGTTACTACAGAATTAGGTATGGTGACTGATGTTAATCCAGTGCCACAAAAAGCAAACTCTCCGATAGTTGTGACGGAATTTGGAATATCTACATCGGTTAGCGAATCACAACTAAAGAATTTATAACTTATTGTGTACCAATTTGTTTTGATTAAAACGGTAGGAAAGTGATTGCATGGATTTAATGGAGGATGAAAAAGTCGAAGATTTAGAAATATTAACTTTTGTAAACCACAAAAATGAAAACGGTGTGCAAATTTTGTGCAGAAGTTATTCTTGCAAGGAATAACTCTGGCTATATCAGCTCTTTTATTGCCTACAAGGCACAAAAACTCTTAATAATCTCAAAAACATATTCATAAACGTTATTTTTGAGTGAAAGTTCTTTTATCGTCTATTATTTTGTGTATCTTTGCGTTCAAATTAAAGATATTTGCAAATGAAAGATCTAAATCGTATCAAAGTTATGCTCGTTGAAAAGAAGCGAACGGCTAAATGGCTTGCAGAGGAATTGGGTAAAAACCCCGCAACTGTGAGCAAATGGTGTACCAATGTGTCTCAGCCAGACTTATACACATTAGACAAAATAGCAACATTACTTGACATTGATAAGCGAGAACTTATAACGGGCAAAGATTGAAAGCATGGAAGATATCATACTGATTCAACAATTCGAATATGATGCAATTCTGCGACAGCTGTCGCAGTTATTGACCACTCAAGAGCTATAGTCTATAATTATATGTTCGATGACTTTACAAGAGAATATAAAATAATATGATGGGATTAGACGATATAATGATTAGTTTTGCTGTGTCTGTCGGAGCAGGCATTGTAAACAATCTGATAGAGGATATCAGAAGCAATAAGGACTTAGACGCAAGAATGAACAAGTGCTTTAATAATGCTTTGAATAAATGGGAGGTCTCTCAGGAAACTCGTAATATTTTACATAGTGAGTCTCTTAAATACTATCCTGATCTTGCAATCTTTTTATCTGAACCTGCAAAAGGGATAAATCCTAAGATTAAAGATTTACTTCGTTTGTGGATTAAAGAAATGCAGAACGACGAGGTTTGTACAAATTACATAATTACTCACAAACAGGATGTGGCAAACTGCAAACTCAATGATGTGTTAATCTTACTGAAGAACGATATTCAGACGACTATTAATAAAATAGCGGAAGAACAGAAAAGCATGTTGAGAAAACAAGATGACATGATGGAATTCTTGCGGACACAAATGCAAGCCTTAATAAAAGATGGAACAATTGATCAAGCAAAGAAACTTATTGCTCTTTTACGTGGAAGTATTGCCGATTTGATTGAAGATCTCAAATTAACAACAGGCAGAAGGGTCATTGAAGAAATTGAGGAACAGTTTGCTTCTGTGATAGAAAACAACAAGGCGTTAAGGTCTGAAATAGCATATAGAAAAGGCTTGACTTTATTGTTCTCTCAAAGTCAAAAGGCTATAGAGTTATTGCATGAAGCATATGCTATTTGTCAAGATGAGCCTATTTATATCCAGAGGGAAATACGAAGATGTTTAACAAAATGCGATTATGAAACAGCAAGTAAACTCTCTCAAGAATTAGGAGACGAAAGGTATAAAGCAATTGTTGATGTAGTAAGTTCTGACAACAGTTCTTCTGTATTCGCAGTAATACCAAAGAATATTAAGAGAGACATGGAAGTGCGTCAAATCGTGCTTGAAGGTCTTGTTGTGAAGAAGGATGCGAATTGTGCATTTTTGTTTGATTGCGAAGATGTGGCTCTTCCTGAATCATTAAAACTATCAAATATCTGTCAATGGTTATTCTTACTTTCAAAAATCAGGTATGAAACAGGAGACTTTATTGCTCTCTCATTTGATGCTCCTCAGATTGACAATGTAAAATCAGCACGAAAAGCGGTTAACCTCTTTTGGAGGAAACTTGAAGAAACTGAGATAAAAGGGTGTTTTCCTCTGATAGCTTGTTTACATAGTTATTGGAACCTTGTATGCACACAAGATAAATCATGGGCAGATTCATTTCTATCAATAGACCGAGCACATTTCGGTGATCAGAAGATTGTGTTCAATTTGATGGAAACATCTGTTTATGTGCTATTAGGAAGACATGAAGAGGCATTTACAGCTTTAGTATCTGCAAATACGGAACTTGATATTAATATTATTCGAGTTGCTATTATGTTGTTTATTCAAACCAACAACATAATGCATTTGGCTTGGGTTCTCGGGAGGATGAAGGAGGTAGAGATAAAAGTAAATGATGAGATAGCTGTGCTTTTAGCCCATTCCATGCAAAGGAAAAATGCAGAGTTGATAAGAGGACAATTGGATAATATTGAATTTGAGAAGGAATCCGTTAAAGAGCTCTTAATACAACTTACCAATTTCAATTCTGGCAAAGAAGTCATAATAGAACAGATTAAGAAAACGATGTCCGAATTCTGTGACGAGTTGAAAGCATATGCAGCTAACCTACTTGCCTTTGTAGGTGATACGGAATTAGCATTTGATATGCTGAAACCGATTGTTGACGAAAGTGCGCCAGATCTGAAACGACATATATTTCTATCTGTGCTCGAAAAAATGCAAGAAAAATCACCAGAGCTGTATCGTATTCTTATAAAAAATCGACAAGCAGGCAACTATTGCGATGATCATTTGTTAAAAAAGGAATATCTGCTCGATTCTCAAATTGGAGACTACAATAATGCCCTTGCCGCAATTACTATGTTATATGAGAGATATCCAGAAAATACAGAGATTTTTGTCCATTTCATATTTACTGCAGGTCATGTATGTTCAGAGTCGATTAAGCAATATGAGCAGACTGCTTTGGATTTGAAAATTCCAGATTCAAAGTTAGTTAAATTGGCGTATAGGGCTTTTTCTGAGAATGGTTATATTGAGACCGCTGCAGAATTGTTGTACAATGCAGCTAAAGCTAGTGATGACTATGAACTCAGAACCTTTTATCACAATGAGACTCTTGATGGTATGATTAGCAATATTACTAGAAAGGAGTATGATGTGGCAGAAGATGGAAACTATGTGCTATGCGATAAAGATGGACAACGCTTGTTCTACCTTGCATCAGACAACGGCAGTAGTATTTCAAAAGCAATGCTTGGAGCGAAGAAAGATGACGAGATTGATACGGAGATAGGCTTTAAGCCTATAAAACTAAAAGTTATCGGCATATATAATAAATACTACAAACTCGCAGGAGACATAATGCGTGAATCTATGGATGGTAGCAATCCTGGTCTTGTTCCTTTTGAGATTGATATGGAACATCCTTTGGAAAGTCTAGAGAGTTTTATACGCAAAATGTCAAAAGACACTCAAACTCCTGAAGAGAGACGAAAGGTTGCATATGCAAAGTATGAACAAGGGGAGATAGGGCTACTTCAATTAGTCGATGACAACAATATGTTATCCAGTTACTACAAGTATCTTTTTACTCCGTTCCGTGTACATGTTAACATAAGTTCTGAGGAAAGACATAAGATTACAGAAATACCTGTTGGCACTCAATTCGTACTGGATTTGCCAACGATAATATCATTTGCCGAGTTCACAGCAAAAACAGGCAATCAAATCAAAGGTCAGAAAACAATTACAAAATTGCTACACGAGTATCTTAGATTTGCTAATAAATCGGCAATTCATATTGCTGATGGAGATTTTTATGAGGCAATGAGTCGAGGAAATCTTATTAAGTATAGCGAATATGTGGATGTTGATGCTAAGGAACATATACAAAAGTTGTTAGAATGGACTGATGCTAATTGTACGGATGTAATTGCTGATAAGGCTTTAGGATTATTACAACAAGGAAATAACACTCCTTTGAAAGATCAATTGTTTAGTTCGTTGTCATTACTTTTGGATCAAAACTATTATTTTGTTACTGACGATAGCAAAATCGCTTCAATGCTACCAATGGCAAAAATAATAACAACAGAAACATATGTGAGGTTGTTTAATGACGAACAAGTTTCTAAAGAATATTCTGAGTTCTTGCTGGATCATAGTTTTGTTGGTGTTGAACTTGATACTGATTATATATGTAATGAATATCTGAAGGCAAGAAATGGAAAGACGAATAAATTAGTAACTGTAATGCAGAATATGAATAATAATCCTTTTCAATTATCTGTTGCCATAACCGCATGTATGAGTCTTGCGCATAAAGAGATTGATACAAATACTTTAAAGATGACATTTACCAACATGTTTGCAATGGCACTAAAAGGCTTTGTTCCAGATTTTAGAAATAACTTTGTTAATAACACGGTACAATCTATGAATCTTCCCTTTGGTTTTGTTCAAATAACCAGACAATGTTTAATAGATGCGCTAGTAATTGCGAATTCATGAGTACAGTGTTACAAGAATTCATATAGAGTAACAAATAATATGGAGATGTACTAACGCTTGTATCTTTTTGGGGGGCGAATAACTCATGCCAAATTATACTACTAATTGAAATTTATGCATCTACGACATCCCATATTTCTCTCAACTCTTGACAGTCTATAGTGTGAAATCTATCCTTTTGAATGGCGACACATAACAAATACCGAGGCCTGCTCATGCCTACATATACCACTCTTAGGCTTTTTAGTGTATCATCATCAGTTCCCATGTACGCAATACCCTTAAACTGTTCTTTTAGTCGTTCTGACTCATAATACTTGTTGAAAAAGGTTTCAAGGTATAACGTTGCAGCATGTGTTTCACCTTTCACAGCATGAACTGTGGCAACTTCAATCTCAACGTCATCTTCTTTATAAATATTTCCATGCTCAAGATTTTGTCCGCCTTGGTTCCCTTCTGCAACGGCATTAAAGAAAGTATTAGCTGCCACTGACACCTCATTTTTATCAAATAGAGGCAGAAGTGTACTCGACAAATACTGATAAATATCCTCTTTTAGATGTTGTTTATCTTCTGCGTTATTTCTTGTTGCTGCAAGCATAGCCCAACTCATCACGTTGCTATGAAATAATTCCTTAGCGTCTGTTGATGCCAGATAGTCAAACAGTGATGTTCTAGTATAGCGCTTGGCATCATTATTTACATTACACAAGTTCAAGAATTCAATAACACCTTGTATAATAGATGATGCACAATCTTTTACTGTTCCTTGAGGATTATTGTATAAGAATTCATCAAATGACTCTGCCACCATCCTTGTTTTAGCATTCTTCTTTTCATATGATGGATAATAAGATTCTATATACCTCTTTTGCTCATAGGCTCCTTTCTTACCCACCCATCCACATGCTTTGATATTTACTCTGTGCAATGGGTCTTCGCTCTTTTCTTTATTGGCCAAATTCAGCACTGATATGTTATCCAACTCAGGAATGGTTATCGTTCTCAGTAATTCTGCATACTTGGGTAGTACGGTCAACGGGTCTTCATAGGTAATGATGATTGGTTTTACCGAATATACATCTTCATTTCCAACAAGAAGACGATTGTCTTCCATGCACAAAGAACGTAATGGCCGGGCAATTTTCTCTCCGAATCGATTACTATTATGTATGTATAGTACATTCTCATCTCTCAATTCAGTAATATCGCTCCCATCGCTTCCATCTCCTTCATAAATTGCTTGGCAATAATCCCCAAACCGCTGAACAACAACTTTATTATCTGAAAACAAATGCTTTATCAACTCAACCTGCTGTTTGTCACAATCTTGAACTTCGTCAATAAACAAGTATTTGAACCTCTTATCTGAGAAGTTGCTGAAATCAAGTCCTTTTTCTCGAATATACCGAAATGCCAAGTCATATGCATCCTCAAAAGAAAGAATGCCCTCTTTGAACATTTCCTCTTTAATCTTAACAAATTCATTGCCGGATTCTGAAACAAAGCCTATTACGTGTTGATTTATAATAACTTTATTATTAAACCAATCTATCTTTGTGCTAAGTATGAGTTCTCTTTCCTCCTTATCTACGATGCTTTTATTCTTCAAGCGAATTGTCTTTTGAATATCTGTGGCAATATTTGCAAAATCATAGCCTTTTAATTGAAATAGATATTTTTTTGACCTGGGGCCTTTCTTTTTAATGACCTTAGCCGCAATCATAGTATCCACGCCTCCCCATGCATTTATTTCATCATCCGTTGCAATATGCTCCCTCGATTGAATTTGACGGTAGATAAAACCCTTCAATTTGTTTTTCCACTCTAACTTACCAAACTTTTTCAACAACACAGCCATAGCAATATCATTATCCACATACTGAATCTTACTACCATAGAAATAATGAAGGGCCGCAGCTGCAACATACTTATGCAGAAATGTTTGTATAGTTCCGAAGAAATTAGGATAATTGAAAAGTGCTTCTGCCTTAGGTCCAACCTTCGCTTTTATCTCATCTATAGCAACATTAGTATGAGTCAGTACGCATACACCTTTACCATCGGCCAAAGGAAGTTTATTTGCAAGAATAACGAGTTTGGCAAGCAAGGCTGTCGTCTTGCCGCTTCCTGGGTTGGCCTGAACATAGCAACTACTATCATTCTTGATAATATCTACCCTCGTTTTATCAAAAGGATCTTTCCCTTTCAATAAAACTTCATGAGCCATTTTTATTTCTTCATCTGTAGCAAACGCCATACTTCAATCATTTATTAAGGATTATGCAGTAACATGTTCTATCGCCTTCTTAATATATTCCAGCCTTTCGTCGTTCTCAATAATGCCTTTTACCTTCTTTTTTAAGTCATCATTCCCTTTTATTGGTGGCAACTGACCAGTAAGCATTCCCGCCAAATATTGTGCAGTAATTGCCTTGCTAACAGTACCATCATTAAGTGGCGCAAATATCTTATAAGAGTCTTCTCTTGAAGGTTTATGGTCATCAGGATAGTTTTCCTTTACTTCGCTCCACAATTCAAGCAACCGTTCATCTGTTAACTCAGATTCAGGGTTGTTCTTTTCTATATAAGCAGACTTTATAGCCAATTCAAGGAACCTGTAAAGACCGCTCCCAGCAATTTCATATTCCAAAGTCCAATCTTTGGGCAAGAATATCTCTGTCTTTCCTATATTTATCTCTTTCTCCAAACGCTTGATCTTTTCATCCCTTATAATCATGAGAATTGTTTCGTCCAGTTTTGTTTTTTTATCCTCATTCAAAACCGCTTTCATGCGATTGATGGTATCTTCGATAGGTGCAAAGTTATCCGTCTTGTTTGCTCGCACCTCTTTTTCAAAAGCACTCAAACTACGAAAAGTATTTGCCATAGAGTCATAATTCACTTCATTTGTGATAGCTTTTAAATCCTGAAGAACAGTATCTTTCAACCAATATTTTGGAGTCTTACGGTCTTTACTATTGTCATCGTAATACTCAAGCGCCCTTTCATCGAGATCTGAGACAACAGCTATTGGCATGTCAAACGTCTTTCCATCCTTACGCTTAAAAATACTCACATACCGTTTATATGCCGTACTACCCACATTGACAATAGAGACGCCATGCTTATGCAGGTGTTTATCCAAAAGTTCAGCAATGGCAGGAATTAAAAGGTTTTCAGCATCCCCCTCAACCATAATAAGGCCTTTTGCAAAGAAAAGATTAGCCTTTGTAGCATCCAAAAACCTCTCCAGAAATTTATAGTCTGCGGGATTCATCATCGTGTAATCTGCAGCCATTGGGTATGCCTCCTTGTCTTTCATAACAATAAGGTTTTCTAGCCGTATCTTCGATGCCAATGTGATGCTATGTGTAGAAAGAATGAATTGCTCGTTATTCTGTTGAGAGGATATATAATCAATCAAGCGTAACTGATACTGGGGATGAAGGTGAGCTTCTAATTCTTCAACCAGAGCAAGTTTTAAACCTTTCTTTTGGTTGTTGAACAAAAGCATTTCTGCTGCAATACAAAGCAAATTAAGAGTCCCAAGCCCCGACTTGTTACCCTCCATAATCAGGTCGAGTAATCTTAAAATCTCTGCCAACTCCCCTCCTGTCAGTTTTATCTGGGCATTTCGCGGGTCACCTTTTAGCAAGAAGTGCTCTTTTAGAAAATTATTTATATCCCCAATGATAATGGCTCCACGACCGCCATCCTTGAAATAGTTTTCTATCTCGTTTTTCAAATGCTTATAGTCGGTCTCCAGTTTATGCTTTGTATTGTTTCCCTGTTCATCCTTCAGTGTCTTAAACAATTCGTGTGCACCAAGTATCTGAGCTAGCCTAGACTTATAGCCGTGAGTCATATCTGTAAGGGCATCCCTAAGCGGCTTTAAGTAAACCACCTTCAGCAAATCCCTTGCCTCGGAATCCATTCTTTCTGCCAATCCTTCTATACCAGCAGAGAATGTTGGTATAATAACATTGTCCTTCCTCTTTGCATAAAGCCATACCTTCAACAAATATCTTGTCTTGTCATCGTTCCAAGATAACCATTCCCAAAACAAACCAGAATCCTGTTCGTTTAGTCCATCAAACACACACTCTATTTTGAATTCATCCATCCTGTTGCCTTGGACATCTTGATAAAAATCTTTGTCATCAAATTGAATAAACTCTCCACTTTGCGTTTTCAATGCATAACGGATAGCATCTACAATAGTTGTCTTGCCAGAATCATTTTCTCCAATTAGTACATTCACACCCTCATGAAAGTGCACTTCAAGTCCAGGTGCATTATCTGCCCCAGTTCCATACTTTCTGAAATTCCATAACCTGAGTATTGAAAGATACATATTCCTTTTTATAATATTATGTGATTGTAATCTAATGTCTGAAAACCTTTCCTTTTAGATGATAAAAGTCCGTGAACCACACCGAGCTAATACGGATACTGTTTTTCTACAGTTCGTACAAATCGTCCAGTTGTATTTCTGCTTGAATGTCTCCCCAATATTCATTCCGAGTTAGGCCATCGGTGGTAACCATGATGGAATGAATGGCTTTTTTGGTGCCTGTTACGGTCTGGAAAACATCTCGTTTGCGGGCAATTTCATTTGCATAATCGGAAGTGATGGTGTATGAATCCTTTGAGTATTTCATCTCGCACACATCAATGATTCCATCGCTACGGTCTATAAGCAGGTCTATCTGAACTCCTGGTCTACCGATGCTCTCATCCAGCAGACAACGCCATGCATATTCATTTGTAAGGATTCCGCTGATACCAAGTTTCTTCTTAATCTGGTCAACATGCCATAGGCAAGTGCGCTCAAATGCCAAGCCGCACCAAGTATTATACTTTGGGGTGCCCAACATTGATCTCCAATAGTTTGAACCTTGGCGTACTCCATCTATGTATTCGTAATAGAATAATGTATAATGGTCTATCAACTGAAAAATATCTGATTTTGTCCGATACCCCATCATAGTGTAACTACGAATAAAGCCACACCACTCCAAATCTTTCAGGATGTCAGAGAATGCTCCGTTGTCTTCAAATCTTCCTGCCGCCAACAACCCTTGTCGAGTCATGCCCATTTTTTTCTTGGCCAACAACTCAATAACACGAACGTATGGTTCAGGCTTTTTGAACAGGGAAGCATACAGCATCTCGAATTCGTCATGCAGTTCTCCGTCAGGCGAGAAAACAAGTCTGTCAATCTCGGCAGTTATGCTTGTACCTTTTTGCAACAAGCTCCAATAATATGGAACACCGCCAAATATCATATAGGCTTCAAGTATCTGTTTGCGGTTCAGCACAAGCCCTCGTGACTGAGCTAACTTTTCGCACAATCCCAATGGGAATGGATTGAGAGAAATACGGTGGTTCAGACGATTGTGTAATCCACCTTTATTCTTAATGATTTTCTTGACCATCCATGAGGTACTGCTTCCGCATACCACAAAAACGATGTCCTTTCTAGCGGATGCCCATCCATTCCAAAAAGATTCCAGCTCTGATAAAAAGCCAGAGCGTGGAGCATCCATCCATGGAAGCTCGTCAAGAAAAACGACCTTTTTGCCTTCAGGCAGATTCATGATAAATCGTTTGAGTTCACTGAAAGCATCACCCCAGTTGGTTAGTTCTGGAGTATCTTTCTGCCCATGTTCTTTGAGGGCACGACGGAAGCGTACCAACTGCTTTCTTGCAGTCAAATTTGCAGCACCGGTAAATTGGAAGTCAAATCGGTTCTCAAAGGCTTCTCTGATTAGAAAAGTCTTGCCAACACGACGTCTTCCATACACTGCAACAAACTGAGAGTACTCTTCGTTGAGAGCATTCTGTAATACTTGTTTTTCTTTTTCTCGACCAATCAGCATGGCATCCATTAATTTTGAATTTCGCCACAAAGATAATACTTTTTCGTGAGAAAACAAGCGGAAAGACATAAAAAAGAAAAGATTCCGCTAATTTATTAACGAAACACCACATTGGTATGTGATTTTAGTCCAGTTGAATGTTATATTTTACCGAAATGTGCATAACTGGAGAAAAAGAAGGTTGGATTCGATAAAATTTGCGACTTCACAAGACTAATGGAATAATAATTGAAGTTTTATAACAGGTGAAACCATGTATAACAATTCGGGCGGAAACTTGCAAAATATCGCAGTTTCCGCCCGAAATAATATTACAGAACTGAGTTGTATTCTTATGGCTTTGTGAATATATTCCACAACTCATCATAGTTCTTTACGGCATCGTATGTGACGTGACTATCTGAGATTGTGGCGAAGTGCCGACTTGCGCATTCTATCTTCACGCTTTCGGTTCGACGGTAGTCTTTTAGACTATCCTTGTCGTAGCCTTTCGTTTCAGCCACAAAGTAGATGTGCTTGATGTCGCTGCCCTCATGGAATACCACGGCCCAGTCTGGATTATAGTGACCGACAGGCGTATTGATATAGAAGTCATTGGGAAGTTTCGTGTAGACAGCAACCTCATTACGCGATTCCAACTGATTAGCGAAGTCCATCTCAATGCCTTTTGAGTCAACTACCACAAGGTCGTAGATATACTTGTGCGACTTCAAGGCGTGCATACACCCTAGCGACCTTTCAGAGCCGATGCTTCTGTTTAATCATGTAAATCACACAGGTTCCATATATATCCATTCGCTTTGCTCATCGGTAATTAAATGTTTTGTCTTTAACAACAACCAGCCACGGTCTTAGACCGATGTTATGATTACCACATTCAGCTTCTATACTGCCTCAAAAACTCTATCACAGCCTCATGCTGCCGCTGTTGCTGCACCATCCACTCGTTATACTCATTCAATAACCGCATGAAATGCTCCGTATTTTCTTGCCTAACAATAGCAGAACACATCCTCTCTGCTATCTGCGGAGGGAAATTGTTTCTAATAATCGTTTTCTGTGTCTCATTAGAAACCTTCTTCACTACTATATTGTATAAATCTTGTATTGTTATCATTTCCTTAATTATGAGCCATAATTGCCTTCGTTTGTTCTGCTGGCAAATATAGTGCTATATTTTGCTTACCGAATATTAATTCTTATTTTACCTTGCAAAGGTACACTTTTTTATTGAGAAGATGGCATAAAATCATCGTTTCGCGCGTAATTTAAGCAAATTTTATCTTAAAACACATCAACATGAAGCTAAAAGTTGCGATAATTGAGGATTTTTTGTATATCTTTGCAACGCATAGAAGGCAAAGCCTGCTTTGCAAAGACATATTGCTCACATCCTGCCAAATTACCACGCCGAAAGGATAAAAAGAGCAAACACCAATCATCGTGAAGTCGCGCCATTGGCGCAGACTTCCCCGTAGATGATTGGAGACTGTGGTAAGCCTGGCAGGATTATGGTGGCGGTCTGCGCCTTTTTAAGCATAAAAGACGTAGTAAGTATGTAATAAAGAAAGTGTTAAACATCAAGACATATCCGTATGAAAATAAAACTCTTTTTTCTTCTTTTGTTAGTCTCGACATTGAGAACGTGGGCACAAACAATCGTTTCACCTACTTACTCCAGAAGAGATAATATATCTTTAAGAATTAATGAGGTGGAGAGGACGACTCAATACACTATCATTAAAGGGGTATGTGAAAATGTCATGCACTATGGATGGGCATGTATCAATAGTACGACTTATCTGAGAGATAGTAAAAGTGGGAAAAATATAGGAACAATAATAAAAAGTGAAGGTCTTCCAGTAAGCCCTTCCAAATACCAGTTTACTAAAAAAAATGAAAGCATTTCTTTTAAATTCTATTTCCCGGCTATTTCAGATGACATCGACATGGTTGACATAATTGAGGATGGCACCTCCACTTCTGCTTTCAATTTCTATGGTGTTGCTCTCAAAGATAACGTAAATAGACCTTTTTCCGTGTCACACAATAATGGGCACAAACTATCTCCCAAGCCTTCGTTGATTTCAAGAATAAATGGTGTTGAAGAAATTCAAGTATATGTCCCCTCAAATGTGACTGAATTGGACAGGTACATTTTCGGTAATTTTATATCGTATTTACAGGAGTTGGACATTAGAGTCGATGTCGTTCAGGCCAAATACGAGAATAGTGCAGTACAAATGGGAACGGTTTAAGGTTTCTATCGTGTATTTAAAGAGGATGTAGGTGACTACCTAAAAGATTCCAACACATTGGCTGCAGTATTGAATTATGTTTGTACTGCAGGAAACTATGTCGGCGGCACAAGCATAAATATCACATTTATTGATTATATCAGTGGATATACATGGAATATTTCACAATTTGAACTTTCGAACAAGTCTGACAAATATATAAATAAACTGAAGAAACTCATTACAAGTACATATAGCTATTCCACGCAGTATTCTTATGTACCGCCATCAACAACTACTACGTGGAACGAGAGTATTCTTAGAGAATACCTATCAAACAACACTAGTAATCCTTTAGAAGGTATTTACCAAGGAGACCAATATACAATCGGAGTGAAGAAAGGTAATGATGGGAACTATTATCTATTATATCTTGCGGGCGCAGAGAATCACGGAGACTGGAAAGAAGGCGATGTCAAAGCGATGTTGACTTCCACATCAACGCCTACATTATTCAAAGCTGATTGGCTGGGAAAATGGAAACAAAACATGGATATGACTATTTCATTTGTAAATGGTGCTTTGATCACGATTGATAAGGACAAAGACCAAGAGACTTATATCAAAATGTTTCCTGACGCTCAGACTATCGTTCAAAACAGTGCTTCATCTGGAACAGGATTCTTTTTAAGCAAAGATGGTTATATCATAACCAATTACCACGTTGTAGAAAATGCGCAAACAATAAAAGTATCTGGTATCAACAATGATAACAAGATTTCATATACGGCAAGAGTTGAGATTTCTGATAAACAGAACGACTTGGCAATCCTAAAAATAACGGACATTTCGTTTACGCCATTAACAAATATTCCATATACATTTAAATATACAACTTCAAGCGTCGGTGAAGATTGTTTTGTATTGGGGTATCCTCTTATATCAACAATGGGATTGGACATCAAATTAACAAATGGTATAATCAGTTCAAAGACAGGTTTTGAAGGAAATATCGCTGAATATCAGATGTCTGCTCCCGTACAACCTGGTAATAGTGGCGGACCTCTTTTCGATAAGAACGGAAATATCATAGGTGTCGTGTGTGCAAAACACCGTGAAGCGGAAAATGCTGGTTATGCCATTAAAGCAAGTTACATCAGAAACCTCGTAGAACTTTTACCCACGGGTATTACTATGCCTCAAACCAATCTTTTGGCAGGCAAGGCATTACCTAAACAAGTGGAATTGGCAAGTAAAGCTGTTTGTATGATAATAGTTAACGGAGATTGAAAATTGTATAATTGGCGACCGATAAAAAGAAGTAGGAACTATAAATGTTTCAAGTTACGCAAGTTATTTTCGCTAATGAGAATCAGATAGTAATGCATCTATTTTCTCGATAGCGAGAGATTAAAAGCTCAACGTTTCATTAAGCGAGAGCAGAGGCTAAGTTTACTTAGACTATGCCGAGCGACAAGAAACGAAGAATAAATCTCAACTTATAGGCCTAAATATAAGTTAATTAGGACTTGCGAAACTTGAATAAATATTATAAGAATATGGATTTTGCAACTGAAATAAGAGAGGCTTTTGAAAAGAAGTACGTAAAAGTGTTTCTAAAAGAGTCCGATGATATTGAATTGGTCAAATCTACATTGGAGCAAATAAAATCTATCCATAAAGTGAATATCACGGAAAGTCATAGTGGTGGAAACGATTCTTTGACACTTACAATATATCCTAAGAAGATGTGTACCGCAGAATCTGTTGAAAAGGATATAAAAAAGTGTTTGTCAGGTATAGATTTAGGAAAACCTAATATGGGCGAAGTAGAGAAAATTCAAGTTCTTGGCAAATTAGATAGTTGCCCAAAAGCAAAAAAGCTATTTAATCAGGCTATAGAGAAACGCAATATGGGCTGTTATGAAAGAAACACTTTAGATGATATGCGATTGAGTTTAGAACTTTTCTTAAAGCAAAAATTAGGAAACAATCAATCGTTAGAAAACCAAATTAAGCATATCGGCCAATACCAAAAAGAGAAAGGTCGGTCTGCAGAATTTACAAACATGTTTTGAAGTTTGCTTGATTACTATAGTAAATACCAAAATGAGCATGTAAAACATGATGATAACATAAATCAGGGGGAAGTGGATTTCGTTATCAAACTAACATCTGATTTCATAGATTGTTTTTAACAAAAGCAAAAAATCCATATTCTTGGGTATGTAATAATGAATATATCGTACTAATATAGGTTGTCTTTTTCTGACAACAAGGGCTAGACCAATTGATTGTCTGCACATAATGAGCTCATTTGAATTGGGTATTACAACGCCACTAAAACGGTAAGCAATCGTTTTGTAAGGAGACGATAAAAATGCTTCGCTCTTAATAATAGAATCAGATTCTCCGTTGTTCAGACCTAAGGCATCGAAGTACCGTATTGACGCAATGACATGCCGGCATAGCTCAATGAAGAGGGGGGCAGAGGTTATTATTGATTTCAGAGGAAATGCATGTTCGGCATTATGCGTTTTGTCGCAAATGTAGATGTCGTTGGATTGTTGTTTATGCTCTAATACAAGTGTGGAATCATGCCCTTTGCTTGCTATTCAATCTGGCAGCCTCCCCAGTATCGAAAGGGTGTTGGGGTATTAGGCTTCCCGATGCCAGAATAATCTGGCACTTGGGCAAGCCCAATGCCCGAAGATATGGAATACAGCTAACCTGGTGTTGCTAATTTGTCTGTACGATAAGTACCATTGCTGAACACAATTTTCTTGACCATCTCATTGAGTCTGTCGGCAATACGGTCACCATAATGCTCTCGGATTTGTTGCGGCGTGAGGTTGGTTGTGATGATGGTGAAAAGCTGCTCTTCATAACGCTTTGTCAGCAGGTCAATGACAGGTGTATAGATGTTACCATAGTCCAATACCTCTGATGGTTCCGTGCCAAGGTCATCGATGCCGAGCATATCAGCACTGATGAGTTTACGGTATGCCTCATAGTTGTTCTTGCAGAGGTACGCAATGTACTTTGCATCCACAATTCGGATTCCATACGTTCCTTCGTTGTATGGTTTGGGAATATGCAGTGTGTTCAGCAATTGTTGGAATGCTTTAAGCATTGTACTCTTGCCATTTCCACATCCACCGCACAGCAGGATGCCGAAATGGGATGATGGTGTGGTAAGCCAATGAGCCATCTCCTGAAGTTGCTTCTCCATATCTTCGTTAGAACAGAAGACACGGTGTCGATATTCCACCTCAGCCATAATTGCAGCCAACAGATAGGCATAAGCCTTATCCTCTGACATGGGTATTCTAAAACGAGCCTTCATAGGACGACGCTGTAGCATGGATTTCTTTAATTCCTCTACGTCGATTTTGAGTGTTGTTTTCATTATTCCTTTCCCTTTCTTTGATTGAAAGATTTTTTGAATCGCCTTTTATTAAATTGTCTTTGTCTTTATCTTTTATATGTGTCAAGCCATCTGTCAACTCTACTGTCAAGTCATCCGTCCAATTTGTGAGCGTATAGGTTGACGGTAGATGACGTGATTTGCCTTCGGTGAACGAGATAAGTCTGCGCTTGACGAGATGCTCCCTTGCCGTGATGACCGTCTGTCTTGAAACACGGAGGTCATCACTTATCCTTGTAGTGGAACAGGCAAAGGGCATCTGCCAGAAACGCTTGTTGCATTCGTTCACAAGATAGGCAAACAAGGCAATCTCACTTGCTGGCATTGGCGACTTCATGGCCGAACGCCACATTTGATTCATCAAACCAATGTAATTCATATCTCTATCTGTTAATCATACCAGCAGGACTTGTTCGGCTTGCGCTTGTGCGAAGAGAGAATGGCATCGTTCTCTTCGTCTGCTGTCAGCGGCACGGCATTCTTTCGGTTCGCCTCCAGCCACTTGTCAAGTTCGTCCTGATAGAGGACGTAACGTTTGCCTGGCTTGGTGGCTGGTATCGTCCCATCACCGAGTTTCATGTACAGCGTCCCTAAAGGAATGCGTGTGTACTCAGCCGCTTCCTCCACAGTCATGGGCTTGTGACGACTCTCGCGAACATGATGTTTCCGATTCTCTTCCTGCTGTTTGATAAGCAGTATTTTCATACCCATCACCTCATTCCGAAGCTGGGCGACGACCTGTGGGAGGTCGTTGAATGTCAATTCATTTTGTTCCATTTTCAGGGTCTTTGGTTAGAGACCGGGTGCAAAGGAACTGAATGAAGCATTCGTGCTGATGGGAACTTATGGTAATTCGCAAATCACTTTATAATAACTTGAAAAGGTGTGATTATCAGATGATTATTGAATGACAACAAAGACTTTCTCCAGGTATCTTCATGATATTAGCAAGTAAGCATAAATAACCCACTGCAAAAACTGTCGTATGATTCGACTATTTTTGCTGTAGGACTATGAAGGCAGACGAAGTTCTATATACTGGCAGGGAAAGATAGTCTGTTTTGTGAAAGGTACATGAATACAGG
>OJAM01000258.1_pt1 | contig 25171 bp, 36 predicted proteins | sample 1589071 | NCBI WGS metagenome assembly OJAM01 (sample SAMN03283243) | human gut metagenome | biome: human-associated habitat; material: feces | host: Homo sapiens | place: Peru | collected 2012
GAAACATTGATAGTAATGTATCCACTACCGCTAATATTAGTAGCGTCTACTTGGAATGGTGAACCGAATATAATCCCGTATCCGCTTTCAATATTTCCGTTTGCATAATTCATTCCGTCCACACGATTAGCACACGCCGATTTCAATGCTCGCGCGTGTTCGTTTTGGTCGTATGGTCGTTCGTTTGTAAAGTCTACATTATTTGCCATTTGTTTCCTTTCTTTTATATGTTTATTTATTTTCGTTTGTTAAGGTTGCACTTCGTCCATTTCGGGGAAAAATACGTTCGTTCTTTGCGTCATGTTTTCAATACTAAATTCTAAGTATCCATTATTGTGATTACTCGCTAATTTAATGCTATCAATTTGAAATGCGACATTTAATTCAGGTAACGGAAAATTATAACATGCAATTATATCTCCTGGTGTAAAAAACAATAACGGGATTTCCGCTAATTCTATTTTACATGAAACGTCAACACGTTTTGCCTTTTCTCCCATAATTTGATATGCTTTGGTTACTAATGGTGTTAATGGATAGTTTCCTTCTTCAGCCGCCGCATTAGTTTCAATCGCTCCGTCTGACGTAAAGAGTTGATAACGTCCACGGTCTCTATTGTAATTGTAATAATATGTATCTTTACTACTTGATTTAATGCATTGATTATCTATTTTATCAAGCACATTAAAATTAATTTCAATATCACTAATTAAATTGTTTGCGTTTGCTTTATAATCTAATTTAATTGGTTTTTGTTTGTAGTAGTCTACAATTATTTTTTTTTGGTCTGTAATATAAGCGTGTACTTTTGGTTGATTTGTATTGTATTCACTATCAATTCCATAAGTCCACAAATCACAATATTTCTTACGCATTTCAGCTAACGTCATCGGGTCTTCTATAAAATGTGGTAATCCTTGATTTTTTAATTGTGGTTGAAAGTCTTGCAAAAGCGGTATTTGTCTGCTTTCTCGTCGTGTTTGTCCTGCTCCTTTGCTGGGTTCTATCCCTTCAAAAATTGAACGGCGATAACATTCGCGGAATACGTCGTTAATATTTTCGCCCAACGTCCAACGCAATTTATCAAAATCGTTATCGTCTAAATCGTCGATTAGAACGTTGTGTGGAATTAAACGACGTTCTTCTACAAATCCTTTCCAGTCGCTCGCTTGTATTGCAACACTGAATTCGTTCTCTCCGTTGTATTGCTCGTCGTAACCAGACATAAAATACAACTCTACTTGTTGATAGTCGCCTTGCGCATTTATTAAAAGCATTTCAAAAACGAACGTATATTTTTGCGAGTAATATTTCTTAATCTTTTGATAATCATCATAATTCTTAAAATCAATTGTTAGCTCATCGCCGTCTTTATGCGATTTAGTTAGCTCAATATTAACGTCGCTTGCTTTAATGAATGGTAAATCGCTAAACTCTATTAATTTACCAATTTGGTTGTCTACATAATAAACGTTAAATAGTTTTTGTTCTGGATCAATTTCATATTTTCCATAAAACATTTTACTCCTTAAAATATTGCCGTGTAATTGTTAAAGTATTCAATTGAGAATATTTTCTCGTTATCAATATCTTGATACCCGTCATACGTAATGATAAACTCGTTTTTTCCGGACTGTAACCACGGGAAAACTTTATTTGTTTGTTGTATTCTATCTTCGCCTTTATCATTGACAACAGTTTTGGCGATAGGGTCAATAATGAAATACTTATCGTTCGGTTGCGGATTTATTTCCATTGTTTGCCCGGTTAGTTTATTTTCAATTGTAATCTTACCACGAATTGTTGTTGCTTGATTTCCTACTTTAATTTTAATAACTGTTGCGTCGTTAACTGTATCTACTACTAAACGCAATTGATTAGGTTTGACATTGCTCGGTTGTTTTTTATGAAGTGGAATGTATTTTAATTTTTTGATAATGTATCCATTATGTTTAGGGTCGCTATTGTCATTGACATATTTTGTTGCGGTTTTGATAACGGGTTCGGTGTCGTGCCAATATATACCGTCTCCGTCGTACGCACTTATCATTTGGATTGTTCCATTTTCAGTGCTTGTTTCTTCGCTTGGGTAAAAGTCTTGCGTAAACATTGCATTATTAGTATATACGTTAATTGTTAGTGGTGTGTTTTTACTCATTAATACTGAATTTAAAAAGTTAGCACTTGAACCATCTTTAAGGTTTCCATACGTCGCATTGATAAAATTCCATTGAACGGTTTTATTCTCAAAATTATTAGTTTTAAAAACTTGCCCGTTAACCGCTATACCATTACGCGTCCAACTTACAATTTTATTGTTATCATAAAAACCTGAATAATTAACTAATATATATCGTTGTACTTCTTCTTCTAAACGTTCGTCGTTTACAAATTTACCATAATTTTGTGGAAGTAAAGTCCAACCTTGATAATTCAAGCGTTGCCACGCCGGAAGATCACAAAATTGAGCGGTACGTCCATTTAATTTGTTTACTATTTCTATTATCATAATTTCGTGCCTTCCTTTCTATCTTAACATGTTGTTATTAAATCCGTAGCCTTGCCCACCATCAACAATTGCTTTTTGATTAGCAATAAATGATAAATTCGGGTCCGCTTTTGTGTAAATGTTGTAATTAATATTTTGAATTTTATTTATAGAACCGTAGTTACCATCTGGATTATTTGTTAAATTAAAACTTGGTTGAAGTGCTTCTAAATCACGTAAACTTAAACCAAACCAACCTTTTACAGTATCTCCTATCCAACTACCCCAACTTTTTATAGCGTCTCCAACTTTACTTGGTATATCTTTAAACCAATTAATTATTGGTTGTAAACAGTTGTCATTTAACCATTGCCCGATATTTTTAAGTGCTCCAAATAACATATTTAATAAATCTAAGTTTTTGAACCAATCCCATAATCCATTAAATGCGTCCTTACACCATTGAGCCGCTTGATCAAACCATTCCCAAAACTTGCTCGGTAAACTTGCGAACCAATCGCAAAGAGATTGCCATACTCCCCACAACCAATCGGTAATTGCTCCCCAGTTTTGGATAATCTCTATAACACCCCATACAACTAGTATTATTGCAGCTATCGCCGCTACAATTAAAAGTGCTATAACTTCTATTGGTGCCATTGCTAAACTAACCGCACCTGATAATACCGCCCAAACTCCTGTTAAAATATTAATCGTAGTTTGAACTGCAGTTAATGCGAACATCGCAACTTTCATTGCTAACCATAATCCTGTAATTATTCCAATAGTAATAGCAACCGCTTCTAACGCCGGTTTCCATTGTTCAATTGTGCTTTTCATTTCTTGTATTTTGTCCGTTTGTACTTGTTGATTGCTTAATGCTTCAAGTTGTCCTTTTAAATTATCAACTTCATCACCCGTAGTAATTCCTTGATCTGCTAACGCTTGAAGTTTAGCGTTTGTTTCATCTATTTTTTGTTGAGTATTAGCGCTTGATTGTGCTAATTGGTCGTCGCTCATTGTAATAGCACTTACGAACTCCGCAACTTTAGTTGTAATATCAGCAAACACCGGAACTAATCCAGCACCGATAGCAACTTTTAAGTTTTCCATATTTGCTTCTAATTGTTTTTGCGAGTTTGCTAATCCGTCACTAGTACGTGCGAAGTCACCTTGAATAAATCCGGTTTGTTGCATAATGTATTGATAACGTGCGATTGCTTTCTCGCCGGCGGTCATTGATGCCCACGCTTTACCTTGGTTTTTCGTGAACTCAGCCATTGTCGTTTCATTTGCTACGATACCGAATTCTTTAAGTGCTTCTGTTTCTCCGGTTAACGCACCTTTTAACGCTGTCATTGCTTGCTCAGTAGATTTGTTATAGAACGAACCTAAGTCGGTTGCTAATCCAGTTAAGTTTTCAGACATTGTCATTAATTGGTCGTTTGGTATATCCATTGCTTTACCTATCGCACCAAATAACGAGATACTTTCAAGATATTGGTTTTTACTCATACCCATGGCCGTTGCCATTGATCCTGACATATCAATAAAGCGTTGTCCGGCGTCACCGAATACTGCAAGCGTTTTATTCATGTTTTCGTCAAAGTCCGACGCAGCACTTACACTGTCTTTTGCGAACCCCGCAAATGCTTGTGCTCCTTTTTGTAAAGCACCAATAACGCTATTCATAATACTTGCGCTTATTCCAATTTTAGCACCGAACGAAGCAATGCTATCTTTTGCGCCGCTAGCACTACTAGATAATTTATCAAATGAACCTTTTCCTTTATCACCGACGTCGCTTACTTGCTTATTCATGTTTTTAATTTCGCTTATACCATTTTTAATGCTTGTAGTATCCGCAACGTATTTAATCGTTACCGTTTGTATTGTTGACATTCGCCCCCTTTCTTTCTCTTAGCCTATTCATAACCATTTGTTGAACGGCTACGTTTTCATATTTAAATTTACTGTCTAAATTTTCTAAATTGTTTTTGTGATCCCTACGTTTTATATATTCATTAATCTCAGGCGTCATATAATTCTTCGCCCATTTTTTAGTTTCTTTGTCAATCCCTTTTGGATTGTCAATTAAGATAGTACGTGCTTTGCATAATTCTTTGAAATTATTTTCAAGCGCAACCATTTTTAATTGGAATGAATAAAAATCTAATGTTTCGTAATCTTCCCAAAAGCAATTGCCATAACATTTTTCATATTCAGGATATATAAAATCGTAATCGTTGTTTATATCAAAAATGGCGGGTTTAGTAATATCTACTTTCCCGCCCCTTCACCTTTGACTTTCATTTTTTGAAATTCAGTTAATGTATCATTAATAACGACAACTAAATCGTTAATGCAATTAGAATATAATTCGCTACCCAAATCACTATTTTCATAAACGCTAGCAAAGTGATCCTTTAAAGCGTCTAAATCCATATTGTTAATAGCGCCTACTAATTGTTCGTTGAACGTGAATTCAGTTTCAACTATTTTTAATAATTGTTCGTCATTCAATGCCGATATCAATTTCATTGGGTCTTGCAAATCTTCAACGTTCTTAACATTCATTTTTTTAATTTCTTTAACTGCGATATTTTGTATTGCACGGTCCTTTTCTTTAACGACGTCTAAAACACTTTGAGTTAATGGTTCGTCAATCTTAACACCGTATTTTTTTTCAAACGCTTTGTTTGTTTTAATTGTCGGTGTTTTTTGTTGTTTTAAAGTTTTAAATTCAATTGCCATTATTTCTCCTTAAAATTAAATTATTATTTTGTATTTACAATTGTACTATTAACTGGCATATTTTCAGCTACGAAATAACCTAATACAATTTTATAATTTTTCGTTGGGTCAAATGTACCATTAATTGTTGCTACGTTTCCGCTTTGTACGGTAGCACTTCCGATTAATTCGTCTAATGCATTATCAAATACTTGAACGTAAACGTCTTGATTGATAGCGATATTGTCATTGTTTGTTAATGTTGGCGTTACTGTTAATGTAGTTTTAGTAACATTAATATCGCTTGCTTTAATTGTTGGTGATTTTAATCCAGGTGGTGTACCGTAATCTTTAGGCACTACATAATTTTTAATAATTGGATTTAACCAGTTTTGAAACTCCATTTCAAATGCTAATTCGTCGTCACTCCAATTTTGTAAAATTTCGTTAGGTAATTTACTAGCGATTAAGTTTACGTATTGAACGTCACGTTTTAAGTTTTTACCTTCAGCTCTGATTGTAGCGAAGAAACCACCGTTCATATAAGATTTAATAATATCACCGTTCGCCATTTGCAAAGCATCTTCGGCGTAGATACTACCTAATCTATTCCATAATTTAGAGTTTAAATCCGGTTTAATACTAATTTTTAATGTTTCTTTAATTGTGTTGTTTACTGCACCTTCACGAGAGTTACCACTAATTGTTTGATCATCCATTGATCCTTCGATAATGTTTTCCCCAATTTCGGTAATGTCAAAGTCAACACCTGATTTAAACCAAGTAATGTTTTCGTATTTACATTGTGGTTCGTCCCCAATTCCTAAAAATACAGTAATTTTTTGAGTACTTGAAGTTGTTAAACATTTTTGATATTCTAATAGATTATCAAGTCCGTAATTTTCTTTTGCCATTTATTGTCCTTTCTATTGCACCGCTTTTAAATAAAGCGTTACATTATATTTTGATTTTTTTTCTGATTGTTCTATTAAATCAATATCAACGATTTTACCGACAATACGCGTACCTTGTAATTCCTTATCATGTGTTAATACTGGTATACCATTAACGTGATATTCGTTATTGTCTTTATCAATTAACGTATTTAATGAATTAACACTATTAAGCATTTCATACATTTTTTTAATTTTGGAATTGTCGGGCGTCATTTTACTTTGAGTTACTGTTAAAATAACGTTGACGTTTTTATAATTATTATTTAATAATAAAATTTCGGGTGGTATAAATATGTTGTTGATTAATCCAGGAGTATCAGGATCACTAAATGTAATACCACATCCCTGATAAAAATGCTTAAAGAATTTTATCATTGCTTTATCTATTTGTATCATTGTAAACTCCAATCAAATCTTCCTTTTATTTCTTCGCTCGCACGATTAAACCAAAACGCTTTGTTAGTATTTTTGCCAGCCGGTACTAATATCTTGTGTCCGTATCCAGCATACGCTTTATATGTTTTATTCGCTTTACGTCTTGCATAACGTCCACGCGTCGGGTCGTTAGTTTTAGCACCATAATTATTGCTTGATAATGCATATTCCATTTTACTAACTTTCGTTGCTTTACAACTAGTCATAGTTTTACCAGTTGCAACGGGTACATATTTAGCACGTGCAATTTGATTAGTTTTATCTGTAAATTGTTTTAATTTAACGTCAACTTTCTTATTAAAATTATCAATATTTAAAAATGTTTTGCTTTCCATTTTATAAAATAATTAATCCATTGTTTTTTAATTTTAAATATACAGCTAACTCAAGTTTGCGTAAATCTTCGCCGTAATCAGCAGTAGTATAATAATATGTTAATTCAAATATATACTCTATGATATCCAATTCCTTTGTACGCACACATACACATTTATTAAAATTATCGTCACCTATCCAATTGCGTATCTTTTCTTTTGCCAAATGCATTTGCGTCATTATTTGCGGAATTTCACACGTTGTTTCATATCCGAAGTGATCTAAAACATATGTTCGGTAATCGTCAATATAATTTATTACTTTCATTTTTTGTCCTTTAAAAAAAATACGAGTGGGTATTATTTACCCTACCCGCAAATTAATTATTATTTAGATTGAGTTGCTTTTGCTTTTGGATGAGCGTGTTCACCTTCGACGTGTGCTTCAAAAGCAGGCGTCATACCTTTACCATAACAAAATGCGCTAGTGTTAAATAAGTTAGCACCAATGAACGCACCAGTTACTACACGATAATATGGTTTGATTGCTGTTGGGTCGCTTCCTAACGGCTGGAATACTAATTGTGTTGGAGTTTCACAATACACTTTATATAAAGCGTCGTCTTTACTTAATCCGATAATATCAATGTAATCCGTTTGGTTAGCATTTGAACGTACTTTACCGTTATTCATTAATTTACCTTCAAGATGTACTACGTCACCAATTCCAAATGTATCAATTATGTAACCTTCAATACTATCAAATCCTAACGCACGTAAACTTGTTCCTGTTGCTTGTGCAAATCCATTTGTTGATACGTTTGTAATTTCAAAACTTAATTTTTGTAGTAATTGTGGTGTTACGAATAACACGATATCACGTGGGTCTTCAACTCCGTTAACTAATAAAGTTTCAACAATTTGCCCTACAACTTTTAATGCGCTTTCAATTTGTAATCCTGTTTTGTCTACCGCTTGCCCTTTTAATTTTTCAATTGCTTTAATAATTTTTGAGTCAGCCATTGCAGTAGATACAGCATATAATGTAGCGTCGTTGATTTGTGGTTCCCATACTCCGCTAATTCCATTAAAACAAGCAGGAATTCGTAAGTTTTTCGCTAATGGAGTATCAGCAGTTACAGTAGCGCTCATTGTTTCTAAACATTCTTGGTCTACTGAACCACAACCACCAATATTAGTGTCTCCGATTTCAATGTTTTTTAATTTGTAAAATGTAGAAGTTTGAACGTTAGGATTTTGGTCGTTAGTGTTAAACATACGATTAATATCTACACGTTCATTTGCCATTTGGTCTAATAATCCACCAAAATAATTTAAATCTGTTGCCATATATTTATTTCCTTTCCTTTATATGTTTTTGCTTTATCTTTTACTTGCGAAATTTATCTAAGATACGTTGCGCTTCACTTTTAAGTTGTGCTTCGTTTGCTGTATCTAATGTATCATTTTGAACGTCTTCTTTTTGCTCAACAACGATATCCGTTTTTTTAAAGTTTTTTAAAGTTTCTTCATTAAACATTGATACGTCCGCATTACTATTTATTAATGTATCAACAATAACAGGATCAACATTTAGTGCTTTCGCTCTATTTTTAAAATTTTCAATTTCGCTATTTCTTTTATTTTCCGCATTTAAATTTTCTAAATTATTAATGCGTTGAGTTAGTTCATTTATTATTGCGTCGCTCGCTTCATTGTTCGCTTGTGTTAATTCGTCAACTTTCACTTGCGAAATTTCATTTGCTCGCTCTTCAACTTTTGCACGTTCTTTATCACGTACCGTTTTAGCAACCTTTCCAATTTCGTTGTTAAACTCATTATCAATTACAGTGTAATCAATTTCGTTTACGTTTAACTCTCCATTTTCATTTGCCATATTTTCTAATAATGTTTTTATATCCATTATCGTCTCCTTATTTTTAACCGTGTAAGTAACACGTAAATTTATTCTGTTGTTTACGGCACAACATTAACCTAAGTTAATTATAGCGCATTAATTTTATTTTGTCAAGTCTTTTAGATTTTTTTCAAAATTAGTGCGCAAGTTTTTATTCGGTATTTTTTTATCTTCAAAAAGTTGACTGTAATCCTTAGCGTCTTGTGGAATTAGAACACAACGACATCGTTCGTGCATTGGTGGTGTTTTTTCAAGTTCATTTAATAGATAAATTTTACCATAGTACTCACGACACGTCGGACACATTCTACTTGGCATTGTGTTATCCCATTTCACTAATTGAACACCATTATCTTTATAAATTGTTTTAATGTTTTCCCAAAATAAACTACGCATATTATAAACTAACGCTATAACTAAATAATCCGATAAATTATATTTGCGTTTACCGCTTTCACTTTTAACTTGGCGTTGATATTTATTTAAACTATCATATTGATATTTTAAACTATTAAGTTTTGTTTGCGCTAATACAACATTTACATTTACTAATATATCATAAACGCTTTTATTGTCTTGCTCTAATTTATTTAATAATCTTTTAAAATTAAATTCGCCGTATTTATAAGAATATTCAGTTAATAAATTAAGAACATTATCATTTAAAGATACGTCCGTTTGTTTTTTTATATTTAAATATATATTATAATAATAGTCTATCGTTTCATTTATTTTAGTTTTGAAAAGTTCGTACAACTCGTCGTAAACTTTCTCATTGGTATATAAATATAATTCGTTAGCAATTTCTAAATCAAATGTTTTTGCCGTGATATCAATTTGTTTTTTACTTTCTTTTACTAAACTATCAAATATATTATCTAACGTCTTGTGATCCAAAAGTGCTAAGCATTGTAATTGGAATTCGTTATAACTTAACGTCGTTTGATTATCTACATTAGTATAAACATAATCAGTAACTTTATATTGGAATTCATAAAATAGTTTCCGTGTTTTATTTTCAAGTCTAACAATTCCATTGTTGTATGTATACATTATAACTCGGCGTCTCCGTATCCACTATCAATTAGTCCAGTATTATAAGCGTAGTCGTATTCGTCTTTTGTTAGTTTCTTGTTATTTTCAATTTTAACTAAACACACTTCATGAAGTTTTTGTTCACTTGTTAAATTAGTGTTAACCATTTCAACAACACGTTCAACGCTCATACAACCAGAAGCTAACGCTTTTTGTCCCATTTCAATTAAAGTTAATTTATCGTTGTTTTTATATGGAGCAATAGTTAACTTAATATTTAATTGTTCGCTAAATTGATTTAATAATAAATTAATTGCTTCATTGATTTTTGTTTTTAAATCATTAATCGTATTAATAGCTGTAATTGTTCTTGTTCTAATTTCCGTTGCGGTCGTTTGTGTTGTTTCCATACCGATAGTTAATTTATCTAACATTAAATTACTAGCAATAATATCAGTATTGATTTCTAACATTTCTTTAAATTTATCGCTTCGCATTTCTCCACTCACAACTTCCCAAAATGGTTTATCATCTCCGAGTTGCGCCATTTCCGGAGTATCTATATGACGATAAACTAAACGTCCATATTGATAACCACTATTCGTATATGTAGCGTCGCTAAATATTTGTTGTGTTCCTGTTAAGATTTCTTTATTCATTGCACTGATTATATAACTACGCGATAAGATAGTTTCAAGAACACCTTCGCTTATTAAATTATAATCACAACTTACTTTATAAATAGATTTAAAATTAACGTTGTGATCCTGAGTATCGCTTAATTCCCATTCGTTTTTATTGTTTCGTTTATACGTAGCGATTTTATCTTCGTGATATTCCTTAACAATCGGTTTGTTGTTTTCAAATAATAATAAAGTGGTTTTATCTTTGTATTCGAAAACTTGCCATGGATTAAATAATTTTACGTCAATAATATTATCGTATTTATCTGTATCAAATAATACAAAACATTTATTATATAGTAAACATTTACCCGCGATATTACATAATACTTTATCATTTAATAATAATGTTTTTGTTTTTCCGTTAATACTAACGTTGATATCGTTTCGTTCTTCGCCATTAATTGTTAAAGTGTAATCGTCCATTACATTACTAACAACACGTTTGATAATATTATTTAAAATGTTTGTTTTAAATTCTTCAGTAAAGAATTCTCCGTTCTCTTGCAACACGTCATAGATAACACAATTTCTTTTGTCGCTTTCATTAAATTTAACAAAATCGCCAAATAAATTGTTGTAGATATCAAATGTAGTACTTTTCTTCAACGCTTGCTTAATTACTGAACTACTCGTTACCGCTTCCACATTATTAAAATAATTATTAGGTAATCCTTCAAAATTAAATGTTTTATTTTTTTTACTAAATAATCCCATACTATTTTTTGTCCTTTCTAAAATCTATTAATCTACTACACGCCATTATATCACAATTCAACTGATCCTTCACGTAATCAAAAATGTAATCGTCCCATTGTGATAGATTGTTAAAACTTTCGCATATTAATTTTTTAGTTTCATCAGTTGTTAATTTGTAATCTTCTGATAATTTATTTATTATCTTTCTTTTGACGTCCATAATAGATATCCAACCATTTTCTAACTTTTGGATTTCTAATATAGTTTGTTTTGTATATTCGTAAATATCTATTTCCATTCTTTTCCTTTCAATATAATTTTTTGGTTTGCTAATGTAAAATATAAAAATGTATCTAGTGCGTGCGTATGATAAGCGTTATCGTTTGTGCTTTCTTTTGATTTGTCAACTAACGGTTTGTCGTGCTTGTCAAATATTAAAGTTGCGTTTGTTAATTGCTCATAAAAAATATTGTTATGTTTATTACGCACTATTTTAAAACTACGCTCCATTATTAATTTATTACTCAGATAATAACTTAATGCTCTATCTTTTAATTTTCCTATTGATTGCGCTTTAACTCCAATTTTCTTTAATTCCATTGTAAACGGTAAACCGTCGGTAATAACTTTACTTGGATTAATGTCAATATTAAAATTAGTTTGTAAATCAATAATCCAATTTTTAAATTTATCGGCGTACTCACTTGGCGAATATCTTTTCCCGTCGTCTTTGCTACTATGGTAAAAACAATCAATTAAATGAACGTCACCATTTGCTGTAATTCCATAAAGACAAAACGTAGTAGCGTTGACGGTCGCTTCGTCGGTAAATATTTGATAATCAATGTACTCGTCTAGATCACACCATATATCACTTTCGCTAAATTCATATGCTAACCCTTCCATTCCTACGCTTTCGCCTAAAATGGAATGTTGATACTCACGCTTATTGTTTTCACGTAAACTATTTATATATTTTATTTGTCGGTCGTTAATCCATTTGACAGGTAAATCGTAAACGGTCGTATGCAATACTAACGCGTTTTCATTTTGTTCCATTTCTTTATATCGCTTATAAATTGAGTGCGTTTTATTCATCGGCGGGTTTGATATTTCTATTATTTGAAGATATTTATTTTTACCACGAACAAATCCATTGATAATATTATTGATACGTTGATAATCTTCAGTAGCACCTAACTCATCAAAAATTAAAAATCTAAATCCATCGGGTTTAGTTGAAGCATATCCTTTTGAAATATCTAAGTTAACACTTTTCTTTGAAGCATCAAGTCCACCGAAAATAATTAAACTACCATTAGTCAATTCAATTTGATTAACACTCCCGCTTACTTTATGTATCACACCTAATCTATTTAATACGTCTGATACTTGTGCTATTACTTTGTGCCGCATTCCGCTTTGTTGTGGAACGAACACGAACGCGTCTTGTGGTTTTTGTGATAGCACTATTCCAACTAACGTATAAATCGTATCACCTTTCGCACTACCACGTCCACCTTTAAGAATAATATTGCTTTTCTTATTTTCAAGTATTGCGTCAACTACTGGTTTATAAATCGGTGCAATTAAATCACCGTAAAGTTTAATCATAAGGGATACACTCCTTTAATAATCGTTTACGCATTTTCTTATTAAGCGGATAAGCATATTTATATTTCCCTTTATCCTTAGCAATATATGTATCAGCGCTTATGTGATCCTTAGCAAATTGTAATTGATTAGAATATTGCTTTTCATTATTCTTATTCCAGTTTTGCATTTGTCCGTAGACTGTTTTCTTGTGCGTTTTAATTCCATTTACGTAATAATAATCTTGCCCGTTTATTTTTTCCAGTAACAACCAATTAGTAGCACGATAAATAATTCCTTTATGCCCCTGAGTAATATCTGCATAACTAATTAGTAATTGCAAATCAGGTAAACGTTTTTTTAATTCTTTAATTGCTATTGATAAGAAATGAGATACTTGTTCGGTATGATTATTAAATGCTACTCGTGTTAATTCTAATACTCCACTTTCATCCGCTTTTAAATCCCAACGCTTACCCATATTATAATTAGCACCACCGCTAAAAATAATTGTTCCAATAAAATTATCGTCTTCATAAAATCCTAGTGCATAAAGTTTGCCGCTCGGACAACATTTAGAATAATGCCATTTTTTGCAAGCGTATTCGCATACCTTTCTATCTACCCAACCGTAACGAATATTACTTTTCAAAACAATAACCACATTTCGGACATACGCATTTATCAGACACAACTTTATCTTCAACGTCTTTATCTAAATCGTTGATATCTTCTTCACTTAAGAAATCAAATTCTAAATCTTCGTTTATGTTTGTGATCTTAAAATCAAAAAACTCATAATCAAAATTAGGTAAATCTAATAACTCTAATTCCAATGCTTTCTTAGAATAATCACTGTTACTATTTAATTTATTATCTAATAATCTATATTCTTTTATTTTATCTTCGCTTAGATTATCAACGATAACAACTTCAACTTCTTTATAATTTAATTCATTTAATGCTTGATATCTTCCGTGACCCGCAATAATATTATAATCTTTATCAACAATTACAGGCGCTATGTATCCATAATCATTAATACTTTTTTTTAATTGCTCTATCTGACTGTTCGGGTGCAACTTCGCATTATTTAAATATGGTTTTAATTCTTCAATGTTTATTTTTTTTGTTTTCATTTGTTACTCCTTAATCACATCACTTAATAATTCTATATCTTCATTATCATTATTAACGATACTAACGTTTTGTGTACTATCTATTTTTTGTTCTACTTTATCACTCCAACCGAGTTTGTTCGCCATAACATATTTAAGCATTGGAACGTTATCTTTATTTAACGCTAAATCAAATGCTTTATTATAAAGCAATAAATACATATCATTCTTAGCTTGCTCTATTAATTCTCGGTTAGTACGTTCAGGATCAACTCGCGATGGTTTTTTTTTCCAATTGTAAAATTGGTGTTCACTCATTCCATATTTGCGCATTACTTCAACATCTGTACAACCCATGCGATAAAGTTGTAAAACTTTTTGCAATTCGTCATTAGTAAAATCAAAACTTTTTTTATTTTTATCTTTTACTTTATCTTTGTCTACTTTTTGTAAATTTACTTTAATATTGTTCAATACGCTCCTTTCAGTTAGATTTTAATTATATATATAATATATAATAAAATAAACGTATAAATTAATTCTAATTTTATTATAACACTAATAAATATAAATATCAATATAAATTAAAATATTAATTAGTATACATAGTATATAGATATATATAATATATCGTATCCCCCATCCACCAAATATTATAATACTTTTGTTTGTACTTGTCAAGTTAAAAATAAATTAAATAAAAAAACGCCGAGTAATAAATACCCGACGTTGCTTTTAGGAGATATACAATAAAGAATTATTGTTATGAAGTATCATTTGTAATATAGTCAAATCACACTAAAATCACTAAAACTATATTACATAAATTATTATAACATAACTTTGTTTTATTGTCAACCCTAAAACTAAAAAGTGTTAAATAGTGTTATAATAACCCACATTTATATCGTTGTGGGAAACGTTATTTATACTACCGATGTTTAAAGTAGTACATAATTATTATACCATTAAATAATTATATTTTTGTAAAAATTATCTTTTATAATAAAGTATCCTTTGCTACCTTCTTTAATTCCTAAACTTTTTTCATAATCATTAGGATCACATAAAGCAGGTAATCCAATAGTGTTATTGTCTACGTAATAATGGTGATAGTGTGCGTGGATAGTTATCACGTCTGGCGTATAACTAGCATATTGTCTTAGTTTGTTTTCACCTTTAAATTGATGCCCGTGTATCACGTGATACTTTTGTTTACCAGACACAATATCCAATTCGTCATAAACACTTGCTAATCCTTTATATTTAGCGTTAAGCATTTCACTAGCAATATAACAAAGATTAGGATTACTAACTCCGTAGTTTCCTTTCATGCTGTTTAAACGTATCTCGTCGTGATTACCTTTTAATATAGATACCTTTTTAATACGCTTGATATCAATATTATTTAGAATTAAATTACTAACGCCTAATACTTGCGCTATAATATCACTATCTCCGTTCAATATATCAGTGATACGTAAATTCCCCTGAACTAAATCACCCATTAAAATTAAATGGATATCTCCACTGGTTTCATTATAAACGCTATTAAATACTTTGTTAATGTATTCATTATCGTTTTCATTTCGGTAATGCAAATCACTTAAAAATACATAAGTAAATTTCTCACTTTTTAAAGTGCTTTTAACTGGTTTAGTTTGTTCTAATTTAAAATCTTTTTTTAGAATGTCGCTTACAACTTCACCTAAATATTCTGTTCGTCCGACACTCATAATTGAGCGGTTTGTTTGTGCGCGCACAACATTATTTTTAACTCGTGTTATTTGTGTGTCTATATTTAGTTTATCTTGATATGCTTTATCCAACTTAAATATTTTATTAAATTGCTTAGCATATTCTATAAACTCTATCCACTCGCCTAATTCATAATTAGAGTTGAATGCTATGTTTAATTGATCTACACAATGTTTAATATTATCCGAGTTATTGTAAATATGTAATAACGTTCCTAATTGTTCTTTACTTTTAATAATTTGTATCATTAAATTTTACTCCATAATATTTTTATACAATATTATTATAGCATAAAAGGTTTATTTATGAACGTTTTCTAATCATTAAGACTTGGCATTTGTTCTCTAAAAAAATTTGCTACTTTTAAATCATATAACGCTTCGCTCTCTAAAACTTTAACTTGTCGTTTTACAGATTGATATATATTTTCATTTTCATAAATCCATTTCGTCGCAACATATCCACGCCCTTTTACATTTATAATTCCAACGTGCCCTTTGCGTTGTGATCCTAAAATTGCAAAAGATATATATTTATAATTAATGCCTGTGTACTTTTCTAAATCTTTACCTTTTAAAAATATAGGTTTGCTTTCTAAAATTTCTAAACATAAATTATAACATTGCTCTTCATTTTTTAATAATAGCGTTTCTTGTTCTTTCATTGTTATAACTCCTTATCAACAAAACATTTTATATATTTTTCTAAAACTATATCTTTGTTGTCTATCTTATCTTTTAAAATAAAAATTATTGCTTCTTTTGTATTTATTTCACTTTGTAAATTTTCAATTGCTTTTTCTTTTTCATTGTAAAAATAATTTATTGCGTCTTTTGTGCCTTGTGCTTGTTCGTGTTTATCTATATCTTTTAATAACGTATCTATAATATCTGATAATCTATCTAATCCGTCCATATTATCTCCTAATTATTTTGGTCCGACGCATTCGTGCGCTATCATATGCTCTACATAATCTACCGCAAAATCTAATTCATTTTCAATTCTTTTTAAATAATTTCGGTAATAATCGTCGTCAATTTCTATATCTCTTAATGTTTCTAATAAATCTAACAATTGCTCGCATTTGTCATACAATAATTCTTTATCAACCATATTTACTCCATTTTCATTGCGTTTGCAATTTCTTCTAATTCTTTATCTAATTGTTCTGGTGTAATTTCATTAACGTCAATTGCTCCGTTTTTTTCTTTTAAATCATTAAGCGCTTTTGCATAATCTTGTGGTTCACTTTCTTTTGTCAAACGATATGTTTTTGCAATTTCATTTGCATTTAAATTATTTGCTTTCATATAATCTAACAATTCTTTTTTTTCAGTACATACGCTTTGTTGTACTACATTTTGTTTTTTGTTTAAGTTAAAATCAACGTCATTATCTACACTATCTAATGCAATGCGTTGTTCGTTGTCTAGGATCATTGGGTAGAATTTCATTCCTTTACGAATAACAGTTTTCTTAACCATTTCGTCATACCAATTATTCCATGGTGAGAATTTACTATTTGCACTTTTACTACATTCTTTAACTTTATTTATTTCTTCTAAACTAGCAAAATAATAATCTTTGCTTCCATCGTCTAATGTAAAGATACTATAAGCACCAACTAATGCACCTTTTTCATCTTTGCTAGCAAAAGGATTTTGTCTGTGTTCAACTACTTTCCCTTGTTCCACGTGAAACGTTTCGTTCTCATAAACTAATTGTGCATCAATGCTTTTAACGTTTGTGTGTTTTTTAATCAACGCCATTAAAGTTTTGTAATCAAGCACTGAAGTTATTTCATTTCCATATGGTAAAAAATACGCTTGACGTTGTGAGATATCAACACCTAATGTTATTAAGTTTTTAAGATAAATCGCAAATTTAACAGGGTTCGCTTGAATTGCTGTTCCTAATTGTTTATTGCTTTTTGTTTCTTCGTTTAAGTAATATAAACTATTAGTTAATAATCTTTCATTGTCACTTTGCGCTTGTGGTTGGATAATGTTTATTGCTTCATTTTGTAATTGTAAAATTGTTTCGTTATTTGTTTTCACTAAATTATTCATTGTTCTCCTTAATAAAATTTATTTGATAATTGTCGTTCGTATCAATTGTTAATGATACTGTATATCCTTTTGGTTTATTCACAATTGCATAATCTAACAATTGCAATATTTTATACTCTACCTTCTTACTCACTTATAACACCGCTTTCGTCATTTACGAAACTATAAATGATATCAAATAAAATTGGGTATTCTTTTTTAATTTCTTTAATTTGTTTTGCGTATGCATTGTAATCTACTTTGCTTTTAAAGTCGTATTGATCCAAAAAGTACCATTTCGTTTTTTGTGTTAAATTATTTTTTAATACAAAATTTACGGTTAATCCAGCACCACGTCCATCATTAATCTTTTCTCTAAAATAAGTTTTTTGGCGTGTTGTTAAAATGCTTTTATTTGCTGGTTTAATTAAAATACTAAACATTCGTTTTGGTCGGTATCTTTGCACGCCTAATTTGAATAATTCATTTCTTAATTCTTCATTTTCCATTTAAAACTCCTTAAACAATTCTCGTTCACTATCATAATAATTTATAAATGCTTTACCTAAAACGTATGCGTCAGCTAAATTGTCATTGTCATATCCACTTAATTCTATCGCTTTTTCTTTATAGCTTTCCCCACGTCTATTTTTTAAAACTCTTGAACGTGCCGAGTTTTCGTTTACATATAACACATTAAAATTTAATGTTGAAGCGATACCGTGGACGATACCACTTAATCTTGATAATTTATCAATTGTATTATAATTTAATGCTCCACTCATTTTCGGTAGTATCACATAAAAATCAGCGTCTGTATAATTATATTGTTTTTTAATTTTTAAAAATATTAACTCTATTTTATCAGCAAATATTTCAGGGTCAAAAGCACCGCGTCGTTTTAATAATTTGCCTTTCGCGTTATAAATTAATCCTTTTGCGTCTATTAAATCTTCATTAACATTTTTTTCATTTTTAAAAAGTACAAGTCCAGTTTCTGTAGTACTCGGATCAATTGCTATTATTATTTTTTCAATTTGCTCCATTCTTACTCCTTAATTTCTACTACACTAACACCGACAACTCTACTATTTCCTAAATGTTTAAAGTCGTTATTTCTATTTGTCAACCACAATTCAACAATAGAATTGTCGTGTGTTGTATAACATTTGTTCGTTGTGTGATTATCACTTTTTATATCAACAACCTTAACTTTAAAACTTTGGTTATCACTAGTTGTTATTGTGTAGTAATTATTTTTTTTGTAATTTGTTGCCATAGCAACATAAATCGCATTTGTTCCATTTTCTCTAACATATCCGTTCACGTCAATATAAAAATCGTTTAATTTAAAATTATTTAAATTTATATTATCAATGTTTGTATACGTTAAAAATTTGTTTTCACTACAAATTATGTTTGGTTGTTCGGGTTCGTTTGTGATCATGAGTGGTTCAGGTTCTACTTTCAAATCTAATACATAATCATTTGTTTTTTCTTTATCAATTTTTAAATAATAATTATCAGTCGGCGCTATAAACAATGTGCCAACTAATAATGTAATTTGTTTAAGTCGCATAACGCTCCTTTATTTTAAAATGGTAAATCGTCTTCGTTTATATTATCTAAATTCATAAAATCATTAACTAATTTTTGGTCTTCTTCGTTTGGTCTAGCACCCCAACTATTTAATTTGTCTGTTTTATTTTCATTTGCTATTTGTAAACGTTGTACACTTTGACAACTTACGTTTGTGTACCACGTTCCGTCTTTTTCAGTAATTTCAATACTACCGACAACGCCTACTAAATCGCCTTTATTAACATATTTTGCTAGATACTCCGCCGTATTTCTATACGCTTTACAATTTATAAAATCGGCGTCATAATCTCCATTAGCATTTTTATAATTACGATTAACGGCAATTGTGAAATAACATACACTCTTTTCACCATTATAATATTTTAACTCAACGTCCTTAGTTAGACGTCCTGTTAAGACTACATTATTTATCATTTTTTCCCCCAAAATATTTTTGATACATAATTCTATTTTGTTTATTTTTTTGTCGCTCGTATTCGTTTTTTGTTTTAAAATTGTCAATTGCTGGTAATAAAAATATTACTAACGCAACTACTCCTATAAAAAATAAAATAATTCTTTTCATTGTTTCTTTATTCATTTTTACTCCTAATTGTTTTTTAATTTATTCGCTCCAAAAACATAATCGTTTGCTCGGGCATTTCATTTTCTAATTTTTCAATTTTAATTGTATCAGTACATAGAATAATATTATCCTTGATATCTAAATCAAAACACGCACCAACTTTTGATAAGTGATAACTTAATTTTTTGTTATATTCTCGCACCAACTCTTTATTTTTTTTCAGTGATTTTGACAAAACCTTTTGCCCCTTTTCTTTTTTTATTTTCTACAATAACAATTTTTTTGTTTATTAAATCCATTAATTGATGCGGTGGTATCTCACTATTTAAAATATAATTTGTGTATTCCTTATCTTTTGTTGGATCAACTCGCGTTATTGTTGCATAATCATTTGAAATGCTCTTAACATTATATTCGCTCATTAATTCGAATAATTGTTCGCGTTTTTGTTTTAATTGTTCTTCAATTCTTTTAAATTCTAAAAATTCTCTTGATATATCCAACGCATACTCTGTATATTTTTGTGGCAATTGATTTATTTCAATTGTTCCGAGCAATGCAATTTCATTAACTAAATTTGTAAACTCAATACAATTGTTTTCAATTTCTTTTTTTTCTTTTGTCAAAACTTTTTTTAATTCCAGATAATCAAATTCATTATTGTTTAATTTATCTAGAATAATTTGTTTCAATTCTTCCAACTCATTATTTTTAAATAATTCTAGCATTTCATTTGTTCTTTCAATTGCAATGATAAATGCTTTTGAATTCTTAACTAACTTTTGATAAAAGCGCACTTGTGCTTCATATACGTTTTGATTTTTTTCAAAATCGCTAGTCGTTTTAATTTCCAAAATTAAATTTAATTGTTTGTCATATCCGTCTACGTTCCCACGCAAAGGTAAACTACCGTCCAATTTTTCAATGAATGTATCTTCTTTAAATTTTGTGTTGTAGGTATCATTTAAATACTCACGAATTATTGGTTCAGCAAAATTCCCAAAATCGGTATAAATGTTTCCATTAAATTCATTTAGGATCACTCCCGCTTTTTCTCCTGCTAATTCATTAACTTTTTTATACTTACTAATTCCTGTAATAATCGGGTAATCACTACCACCGATATATTTTTCACGATTTAATTCTACATTATTATTCATAATATCAACTCCTTTTTTTTTAAATCATAATTATTATATCACAATAATACGTTTAATGTAATTATTTTTTAATATATTACTTTAAAGTATTATATAATATATTATATTATTTTATATATATAAATATATATATATATTATTAGTATATATTATTATTTATAAACGTTTATATTATATATTAATTAAGCGTTTTTTATAGATACTGTGAAAATACATTTTATGTAATCTTTAAAACTCTTTATTTTTAGACGTTTTAAGGTATTTTAAAAAATCACATTTATTTTTATTACCATTAAATAAAAAATCACATTTTCACATTTTTAAAAAATAATCTATCATAATTTTTAAATAACGTTTCATAAAATCATTATCGCCTGCCCAAAATATAAAATTTTCGTCTTCTAATTGATAATTAATTTTATCTAAATTAGCAATAAATATTTTTTTAAAATCTTCGTTTAAAATATATTTATATACGAATTTATCGCTAACGTCTGTATCTTCTTTGTTTTTAAAAAAATGATTTTTTAATGTATCAATTAATTGATCCAAAATCTCGTCTGGCATTAAATCTCTTTTAAATTTCCAATCTTCACATACAAAACAAGTATCATAGAAATTAGGCAAAATGTTAAGATAACAATTTTTTTGCGTTAATTCAAAATTAATTTTTTTGATAAACATTTTGACGTACGCTTTTTGTAATTCTTTAATTGTATTGTCTGTACCAAAATTAAAAATTGTTTGTTCCATTATTTCTCCAAAATATTTGTCCAATGTTCTAAATCATTTTGTAATTTCTCAAAATCTAATTCTTGTTTTTGTGATCCTAATGCGTCTAATTTTTTTTGTAATTTTAAATATTTAATAAATCCAATAATCAATTTAATTAATTCTAAAATTAAAATTATCAGTAAAGCACCGCCAAAAGCAAGTACTCCAATAATTAATCCAATTGTTAATAATTCTAAAAACATAATTCTCCTTTTTAATTTAAAATAAATTGCCAATATAATTTTTCAATAATTTGTTCAATTACATTTTTATCATAATTTGGTAAAACGTATGCTTCAATTTTATTTTTTAAAATTTCATCAATTTGATTTTCGTGTTCTTTGTCGAATAAAATAATTTTATCCAAATCATATCGCACTATTCCTAAATCTAATTCGTCATTGTAATGCACAGTAATTGTGTTCGCATTCTCAACAATTAAATTTCTAAATTTATCGTATTGATAATTGTCACTATTTGTTAAGTAATTTACTTTATCAATTTTTCTTTTTAAATCATAATTAAATTCAATCCAATTCAATTTGTCTGTATATATAATTTCGTCGTAACATTCAATATCATTAATTAATTCAATTTCTCCATTTCCCATTTTTTCAATTAATTCATTTGCTTTATTTTCATTTAAAAATAAATCAGTAATGTTGTAATCATAACCTGTGTTTTCATTTTCTAATTTTGTAATTTGTTCAATAATATTTTTCATAATTTCTCCTAAAATTTTTTTTGTTAGTGATACTTGATATCACTACATATATATTATACATAATTTTTTATTTTGTGTGTAAATATTTAAAAAATTTTTTTAGGATCACAAAACTAATACTTTTAAACTCTTTATTTTAGTTGTGTTCCCATTAAGTATAATACATATATATTATAACATATTTTTTTATTGTGTGTAAAAAATTTACATTATTTTTTAAAATAAAAAAAAAATAGAGCGTAATGCTCTATCTCAGTAGTTCGAAAAAATATAAAAAAATAAGAGTTGATAAAAAATTGAACTAGAATTGTGGTAATCCATTACCACGTTTTTATTATAGCGAATTTATACGCTCGTGTCAACTTTAATTATAATTCTTCGTACCACAATTGTATCGCTTCCATTCGCAATGATTGTCCGCTTGTTCCTAAACTAATCACTCCATCTAAATTATACCAATTACCCCAACCGCGATTTTGGATATGTACTTTACCAGTTAACGGAACTTCATTATCTATTGGATCAATTACTAATGCTTCAAGTCTTCTACTTTCGCCAACTGTACCAATTATCGTATCACGATTTATATCTTTATAGTCAACCCAACCAATACGTTCAATGTGCGCTTTAACATTTGCTTTAAAAGGTAAATCTAATTGTAAAGCTTCCATGCGTAATCCACGTTCGGTTGTTCCAGCAATAGCACCACCGTTAACCCAATTTTGCCATCCAATATTTTGAACGTGTGCACGATATTTAATTTTATCATTATAATTTAATTTAGTTGGCGCAGGTTCGGGCGTAGGTTCTTGACGTCCGTCTAACATTGAGTGATCCTTAACACGTAATACTCCAAGTACGCCGTCGTAGTTGTGATAAATTTCACGCACATAATTACTACCCCAGTTTTGGTCTAAACTCGTAAAATGATTTATATCTCCACTTAATCCAATCGCAACGTGTCCGTAAGGATTACCTGACATTTCGCCCCATACAACAATATCGCCACGTTCAACAACTAAATCGCGTGTGTTTGGTACTTGATAAAAATAATCTGAAACGTTAGCACGATTTAAAATGTTCCAATAGTCTTTGGCGTTTCCCCACGCGCCGGGCTTTATTCCAAAGCACCAATCTAGATATACTTTAACTAAATCAACACATTGATATCCGTACAAACCATCGTAATCCAACGATTTACCATTAACGCCCTGATAGAATTCGTTAAATGTCATTATTAACTCCTTTCATTTCTTAATCGCTCGTATTTAGCGTTATAAGCGTGTTTATACGCACTCAATACCTTTCTAGTATAATAACACTAAAATGTATTAAAGTGCGTTAAAACGCTTCTCATTAAGAATTATATTATTTAGTATATTTTAATAAATCTTTTAATTCTTTCCATAATTCTTGTAATTTGATTTTAACGTCTAGTAAATCTTGTTTAAATTCACCATTAAGCATTAAGACGTTTTTTAATAAACGTCCTATCGCTTTAAATAATTTCTTGATTAATTTCCACATTAATTATCACCACCTTTTATTTTAATTTCAATGCAAAACTCAAAATAAAGATAATTGTACTTATCGCGATAACAATTCCATAAACGCGTAACTCTAAACGTTTTAATTTATCATTAAATATGCGCTCATTTTTCAACATTTGTTTTTTTATTTCGTCATTTTGTTTTTCTATATCAGTGCGTAAGTTTTTTTCAATTTGTTGCGACGTCAATTCTAATTTTAATGTAATCGTTTCAGTTAAACTATCAAGTTTAGCGTTTATTTTTGTTAAGTCAATTTCGTATTTGTTGTTATCGTTCATTATGATTTAACCACCATTTTTATGCCGATTAAACGGTTCGGTTTGTAAGAAGTATGATTTATATTACTTCCGATTTGTACACGATAATCAGAAATTGACGCCGTACAACTTGTACTATTTAATCCGCTTAATTTTAAACGCATTAACGTATTAATTATATCTCCATTAGTTTCAGTGAAGAACGTATCGCCAAACGTATACACAGTTTCATTTGCCGTATTTTGTTTATGATAAATTGGATGCTGATAATTGACATAACTTATTTTATCGTAATGCGATACGATTATAAAGTCGTAATCGTTTGGATTAAAACGTACGCTTCCGTTTGATATATTTCCTAAGTCTTCATATTTATAATCAATGTTAAGATTTCTAATTTCTTGTTTCGTGTAGTAGTTTGATAAGTCTACTGATCCAGACGGCGTAATTGGTAAAGTATAATCATTAGATTTAACTCCGTTAATTTTAAAGTTTACTTTATTACCACTTCCGCATAATTCAATGTTTTTGATTATATCACTATAACGATAATCTTCAATTACATTAGTACCGTCAACTTTGTAAATTGAGTATTTCTTAATGCTTCCATTATCTACGTTTTGGCGAGTGCTTTCTTTTGTTATCGATACGTTTCCAATTCCCGCGTTTCCGCTTTCAGATAATGAAACATTGATAGTAATGTATCCACTACCGCTAATATTAGTAGCGTCTACTTGGAATGGTGAACCGAATATAATCCC
>OJAM01000261.1_pt1 | contig 24879 bp, 18 predicted proteins | sample 1589071 | NCBI WGS metagenome assembly OJAM01 (sample SAMN03283243) | human gut metagenome | biome: human-associated habitat; material: feces | host: Homo sapiens | place: Peru | collected 2012
TTGAAATCTATTTTCATTTCAGATTGTTTTTTGGATAATTATTGGGCTTCGCCAATTCTCGGTGCAAACTTAGAGTGAGATCTGTGTGAGGCTAAGTGGGGTAAGTGGAATCTGTGTGAGGCTAAGTGGGATTGGCGAGGATGCCGGTGAAGGTGCGGCCGGAGTTGATGCCCAGGCGGCGCGCGGAGAAGTATTGGTGGTGCTTGCAGCGGCTACATTCGCCATTCCATGTGATGTTTTCGGGTTTCAGTCCCGCTTTGAGTAGCACCAGTCTGTTCGCCTCTTGTAGGTGGATATGCGCCTTGCCAGTAGTGGCATTGCGGCGGCTGATGGCATCGGCGGAGAACCCTTGCGCCACAAATTGCTCCAACACCTCGTCGCCCACCTCAAAGCAGTCTTGGCAGATGCTTGCGCCCATCACCGCCACGATGCGAGAGCGGTCGGCACCCAATCGTTCCATCGCCTCCACCGTGCGAGCGGCAATTTTGCCCACCGTGCCACGCCAGCCAGCGTGTGCCACGCCCAAAACGTCAGCCTCGGCATCGGCAAGCGAAATATTCACGCAGTCGGCAGTGTTCACCCCAATGCACACCCCACCGAGGCGAGTGACCAGCGCATCTACGGCTTGCAGACGCTCCATGCGCTCAGAGTGGGGCAGAGCCATCAGCGCATCATCCACCACAGCCACGTTGCAGGTGTGCGTTTGGCGAGGCATCACCAAGCGGTCGGGGCTGATGCCAAGGGCGGCACACAGCGCATTGCGGCAAGCCTCCACATGGCAGAGCTGGTCGGCGGTGTAGTCGCACACGTTCACTTCGCTATAAGGGTCGCCATCGTGGGCGCAGCCACGGAGCGTGTTGAAAGCAATGATGCCCGGCACCTCGTGGGGCCATTGCAGAATATTGAATAATTTGTTGCTTGCAGTAGGATTCATACCTCAAAATTACGAAAAAATCGCCCTTTGCTCAATAAAACAGGCGTTTTAGAGGGAAAAATGCGGTTTTTTTTGAAAAAATGCTTGAAAAACTTGCACAGTAATGAAATTAGAACTAATTTTGCATCGCAATTGAGACGATGAGTCCAGTTGTTAGGATTGTCTTATGGTGTAATGGTAGCACTGCAGTTTTTGGTTCTGCCTGTCTAGGTTCGAATCCTGGTAAGACAACCAATTTCATAAGGGCTTTTTTTAAGCCCTTTTTTTAGCCCAGATGGCGGAATCGGTAGACGCGCTGGTCTCAAACACCAGTGGGGCAACCCGTGCCGGTTCGACCCCGGCTCTGGGTACTGAGGCGGGGAAAGTCGAAAGACTCTCCTCGCTAATTTTTTTTTGGCTCTCGTAACTCCTTGTTTTGCTGATAGGTTAAGTCAAGGCTCAGTGGAAAAATACTGGGGGAACAAAAACCGCTCGCCTTCGGCGAAACACACACACCTTCTACCACCCCAAAATACGCATCACATGGTAGGGACGTGATACTTCGGAGAGCACTGAAAAAGTCCAGTTTTTTAAAGACCAAAACGAAAAATGCTTACGATTTATAACTTTTCTTTCCACAAATCGCCTCAATAAGGCGATGATAGGCAGAAAAAGAAGGGTAAAACGACTATTCCTCCGTTGTTAACTTTCAATCTGAAAGTTGGTTTTACTTTTTCAGTGCTTTCGATACTTCACGTCCGCCACAAATGGTTATTAATCATCGTGTCAACTGCTGTCAGGGATAATATGAATAATCGCCAACTCAAAACGGGATAATGAATTGAATGCCAAGTGATAGGCGGACGTGAAGTATCACGTCCCTACCGTTGAGGTTATAATTTTCCACATCTTGGTTGGATTTTTCGCCGTGAAACGGCGAGCGGTTTTTGTCCTTGGCGCAATGTGGGTGAGCCCTCGCTGGGGAGGGTGGCGGTGGGATTGTGTGGTTTGTGGCATGGAAATGAGTTTCCAATGACGCAAAGCGCACAGTCACACCGCCAAATGCGAAGCATTCCACATTGCGTCAAGGATGTATTTTTTGTTTTTGTTTTAGATTCCATTGACGATTCCACCACAGTGCATAATCTATGGTCCAAGTGATTTTCCACTGATTGGTGTTTCCCATAGATATATCGGGTGAGATTAAGTCAAGTACCTTGTTGTTCCACTTTCAATATTCCAAACTATTAGGGTTGAGCAGAAAGTCCATCAAGCCCATGATAACGATGCCTTTCTCGTTGCGCCACGGCTTGATGTCACGATTCACGATGACAATTTTCTTGAAAGAATCATCAACTTTGTTCAGGCTTCGGGTTTCTTGCTCTTCCTTCTCTCGGGTAGGAATAGCGAGAGCCGATTGGATATAGTATCGTTGGCTACCTTGATTCACCACGAAGTCGATTTCCAAATGTACCCTGACTCTTTGACCATCTTCTGTCTGCTTGCGTATCTCTACATCGCCCACATCTACATTGTAGCCACGGATGCGCAGTTCGTTGTAGATGACGTTCTCCATGATGTGGGTTTCCTCTTGCTGACGGAAGTTGAGAATTGCATTTCGGATGCCGACATCCTCAAAGTAGTATTTGGCGAGCGTGCCGATATACTTGCGCCCTTTCACATCGTAACGGTCGGCCTTGCTGATAATGAACGCATCGGAAAGATAACTCAGATAGCGGTCGATGGTTGTGCTTGCAATCGAAGTGTTCTCCACACTCTTGAAGGTGTTGGCTATTCTTGTGGGGTTGCATGGCGTACCTATGGAAGAAGCTATGATGTCAACTAATTTTCGTAATTCTGCATCGTTTCTGATGTTATACCGCTCCAAAATATCGGCCATGTATGCGGTTTGGAAGAGTGATTGCAAATAGTTTGACTTTTCACGGTCTGTTTTGTATGACAATATCAGGGGTAGTCCTCCAAAGGTATAGAAACTTTCCCATGCCACACGTCTGTCACCACCAATAGCAGAATAATACTCGGCAAAACTTAGCGGATAAAGGCGTATTTGATGGTCACGCCCCCGGAACTCCGTGGCTATGTCGGTAGCGAGGAATCGTGAGTTGCTACCTGTGACGTACACGTCGGCGTTACGGATGTGCATGAAGCTGTTCAACACGTCTACAAACTCCTCCAACTTCTGCACCTCGTCTATAATGATATAATATGGGTCGCTGTCTGTAACCAATGACCGCACATGGTGCAACATTTTATCGGGATTGCGAAGTTCCTTATTGATACGGTCTTCCAACGCTATCTCAATGATGTGGTCTTCGCCGACACCTTCGTCAATCAGGTATTCGTGAAAGATGGTTGTCAGCAAGAATGACTTGCCGCAACGCCTCGGCCCTGTTATCACCTTGATGAGCCCGTTCTGTTTGGCATCTATCAGTTGCTGAAGGTATGTGTCTCTTTTTATCGTCATGCTGTGTGATATTATTGGTACATGTACCGTTTTTGTGACGCAAAGGTATAAAAAGTTGTTCTCTCTTACAATTTTGTCTTACAAAATCGGGCGATGTACCACTTTTTTAACATAAAAAACCTGAGATTGTCAGTGTCATCAATTCATTTGCCTTTTTGCAAAGTTGAAAGGCCAAAGCGACATGGCGGTGTAAGTTAAATTTATTGCCGCTTTTCACAAATGTACTGACTGAAGCCCGAATCAACTGATTAGTTGTGGACTGCATTACTGACTGTCTGCAAACACTGAAAAATAGTTATCGTTTAAGATTTTCATTTATATTGATTTTCCAATCATATGCCCCCTCTGCAACATCGCCCACCTCTTTGAGTGTGTGGCGATGCTTGATTTCATCAAAGGGCTGCTTTTGTTCCGCATAGCCACACAACCATTCGCCAACCGCCTTTTGCATTTCGGTTGTTTCTCCATACTCCTGCATCACACTTTTGATGTCTGCGGCTTCGGATGGGGCAAATAGTGATTTGTGTTGCTCTGTCCCAAAATGGATAATCGCATTGATGGCTCGTCTGAACACCTCGCTTGCTTGGTAGAGAATATCGGCTATGACATTCAGAAATTTTCGGCGTGCACTTCTATAATAACATGCGCCCACACATGAGCGTGGACATGATGACACCGGCCCAGGCGGCGCGCTGCCACGGCGAAATAGTCAAATGGTGGAAAAGTTACCGTGAGGAGGCCATAAAAAATGGCCGAGCATGATGACAATCGCTAAAAAAAGTTTACCTTTGTCGCTTGGGAAAGGCCGCATTCCGGCCTACGGCCTCCAGGCAACCCTTCCCAAGGCTGACGAAACCGTCAAGTCAACCCCTAACAGGGATAAGTTTAACCGAGTCAACTCCCATCAGGGATAGCACCCAAAACAGTCAATACAGTATGCTCAAACAGCTTGAATTCCAAATCCGAAACTTGAGATTCTACATATCTCTTTTCTTCTTGTTCATGGCAATGACATCATTTGCTCAAGAACAAATATCGGGTATTGTTGTAGACGATAATAGTAAACCTATTGAATTTGCGACAATACTACAATTATCTGCCGATTCTACAGCCATAGAAGGTACTGTTTCCGACAACAATGGTAAATTTAAACTAACAAAAGACACCAATGCGAAACTTCTAAAAGTAAGTTACATTGGCTATCAAAATCGAATAATAAACCTCCCTCTAAAGAAAGATACTATTCATCTTTCTATAAATCAAGAACAGCTACAAGAGGTAGTTGTTACCGCTCGCAAACAATTGACAAAACGCATTACCAGTGGCATATCTTACGATATGTCCCAGAACAAACGTGCTCAAAGCGAAAGTTTGCTTCAAGCCTTACGCTATGTCCCAACATTGGATGTGGCATTAAATGGCAATGTCACAGTGAAAGGCAGCTCCTCATACCGAATTTATGTGAATGGACGTTCTTACGATATGGCGCAATCCAATCCACAGCAAGTCTTGCAAAGCATTCCTGCAAAGTCGATTAAGAAAGTAGAAGTGATTACAGAACCATCAGAGGCCTTTGGCAATAGCCCTGGCGAATACATTATTAATATCATTACAGATAAAAATGCGCTGGATGGTGTCTATGTAAACACTACGCTTCAGGGAAATACTCAGCCAGCGACCAATGATGGCATTATGGTGATGGCGAAAAAGAAGAATGTAGAATTTTCTCTATCATATAATTATGATCTTAATGGTCAACACAATCAACCACTGACTCAAGAGATAAAAACACTGGAATCCACGACTTTTCTTAGCAGCATCGGCAATGGTAACTGGCAGACTCATCTTGTTAGAGCCATTACCGATATCCGCATTGACAGTGTGAATACAATTTATGCCGACTTTCACACCAGTTTATTGCGTACAGACATTACTGGCTCTTGGGAACAACACACTACAATAGATCCCAAAATCTATCGTATGGAACAATTGAATCATGATATTGCTGGCACTATCGAGGCGAATGCCCTATATCGTAATTATTTCAAAAAGAGACCTGGTATAGAACATTTTTCTTTGGGATATCGCTATACTCACAATCCAGACAAACATCACTTTGCAACTACTGTCTATAGCGATAATGGCACAACCATCAACAATCAGCAGACAGATGGATCAATGAATGAGCACACGATTAGAGGGTCTTTGTATCAGCCTATTGCTAAGAACCATACACTCAGAATTATTGCAAAACAAGTATTGCGAGATGGTAGTGTAGAATCCTCCGACGACAAAAATATTGCATATAATCAGTCGTTATCTCAAGCAACTGCATATTATAGCGGTCAGATAAGCGACTGGAACTTTTATGCCTTGCTGGCAGGAGAAAATGACTATATGAATATGCGCTTACCTCTCACTGGCGAAGAAAATAGGCACAATGAGTTCCACCTCTTACCACAATTAGGTGCGTCATGGAACGCAAATCAATACACCCAACTATCGGCTCAGTATTCACGCAGCACTACACGACCTGGGTTAGCAATGCTTAATCCTTTTTATAGAGTAATTAACAACAGTGCAGCGTCACAAGGCAATCCGAATCTGTCATCCGAAATGAATGACATGCTTTTAGTCAAATTCCTGTATATGCGTGGAAATTTGTATTGTCAAATGGGCATAACCGGTACTATCACTAATAATGCTGTATTCTATTACGAGAAAGGCATAGATAGCGAAGGCCGACTGCTGAGCACCTACGATAATATAGGCAAGAGCAAAAGCATAGGTGTTGACCTGTTTGCTAATTGGCGTCCATGGTCTTTTGCGTCCTTTTCTACATACCTTAAAGCATCACATGGCAATATTAAGGCTGAGGAAATGAATCTGAATCAAAATTTCTGGACATATTATGCAAATGTTTCAGCAGACTTTTATCTACCAAAGAATTGGAGTTTACAAGGCCGTTACTCGGCTTCAAAACAGGCTCCAATGCTTTGGGGTACGGTAAATACAACTCATCGTTACTCTTTCAAAATAGACAAAAGCCTAATGGATGGCCGTCTGAATATTGGAGTAGAGGCAAACAGCCCATTTTCCAAATACTCAAGACTTGAGCAACGCGTAGTGAAACCTGAAATGGAGACAATACAAACTAACTACATAACAGCACGTTCTTTTGGTGTTTATATCTCTTATACTTTCCAAAAAGGCAAACGCGTGAATATTGAGCGCAACAATACGTTAAAAACAACCGACCAACAAACAGGTGTAGAATGAAACAGATCTTTCAACACGATTCAATGGAATGCGGAGCTGCTTGTATAGCGATGATCTGCTCTCACTTCTGTTAAGGCGATGGCTTTTCACGATAGGGACTGATGGTGAAGTGATTTAGCTACTCTTTTGGTGTTGTCGCTTTTGCCGATTGGGTTTAATTTAGAGTGAGTTTTTGAGACTGTTATGGTGAAGAAAAAGAAACTTAGTAGAAATGCGATTATTGGTTACCCTGCTGGTATTATCACTGGTGTGACCTATGGTTTGAATCCCCTGTTTGGCAAGCCTTTGATGGATGCTGGGGCTTCGATTGATACGATTCTCTTTTACCGTTACTTTTTTGCAGTGGTGCTTTTGGGCGGATTTTTGTTGCTCACAAAGCAGAGTTTTAGGGTCACGGCTAAGCAGGCGGGTGTGCTGCTGTTGCTTGGCGTGCTCTACACGATGAGCAGCACCACGCTGTTTGAGGCCTACAATTACATTGCTTCGGGCTTGGCCACTACGCTGGTGTTTCTCTATCCAGTGCTGGTGGCTATCATCATGGTGTTTTTGCGTGTGGTGCCGTCGTGGCAGGTGTGGCTCTCGATTATTGCCACGTTTATCGGTGTGATTATCATGACCATGGGCGATGCGGGGCAGAGTGCTGTCAATCCCGTGGGCGTGCTGCTCTCGATTGTTTCGGCTTCGGTGTATGCGCTGTTTATCGTGATAATCAACCGCAGCAAAACCATTAGCACGATTTCCAATTCGCTGCTCACATTCTACGCGCTGTTCACTGGCGTGCTGATTTTCCTCGGAAAGATGCTGTTTCACCACACGGGCATGACCGACGGCATTGAGGGCGTGGCTGCGTGGAGCAACCTTGTGGGGCTGGCGTTGCTGCCAACGGTGGTATCGACTGCCACACTGGCTTTGGCAACCCGAAACATTGGCGCTACGAAGGCCTCGGTGCTTGGCGTGTTTGAACCCATCACGGCGATTCTGGTGGGCACCATCGTGTTTGGCGAACCCCTCACCGCCAACATTGTGGTGGGCATCCTCATCTCGGTAGTGGCCATCACCTTCATGATCACCGCCACCAAGCGATAGTGGCGAAAATGCTATAGCATTTTCGCTATTGGCATAGGGGGTGTGAAATAGGAAAAGCAGCTGATCTTCGCGATTAGCTGCTTTTGCTTGTGATTAGGATTGATTACTAACTATAAATCCGAATCGGTCATTAGGCCTAATGGCCGATTTGGGTTGAATCCATTTGTGAAACTTAATCGATTTGTGATGGTTGTGGTCGATTAGAGTTGTTGTATTTATCGATTATTGCAGGGTGAACGACAGCTTTTGAACATCGCGGCTGTTTGGACCAACCATAACGTCGAACTCGCCTGGTTCGCAGATGTAGTTCAATTCGTTGTCGTAGAATTTCAACTTGTCGGCTGTGATGGTGAAGTTCACCACTTGGCTTTCACCCTTCTTGAGGAAGATGCGCTTGAAGTCTTTCAGTTCCGACACAGGACGGGCGATTTTGCCCACCAAGTCGCGGATGTAGAGTTGAACCACTTCTGCACCGTCGTAGTTGCCGGTGTTGCTCACTTCTACCGATACGGTAAGGCTGCCATCTTGATTCATAGTGGTGCCGCTGATAGTGGGAGCACCATATTGGAATGTGGTGTACGACTTGCCGTAGCCGAATGGATAGAGAGGAGCATTGTCGATGTCGAGGTAGTTGCTGGTAAACTTAGTGAACCAGGTCTTGTTGGGTCGACCAGTGTTGAGGTGGCTGTAGTAGATAGGAATTTGACCTACGCTCTTAGGCATTGTCACGCTGAGGTGTCCGCTTGGAGCCACGTCGCCAAACACCACGTCGCAGATGGCGTCGCCAGTTTCGCTGCCGCCGAACCATACGTTGAGAATGGTGCTGAAGTTTTCCTTTTCCCAGTTCATTACAGTGGCACGGCCGGTGAAGTTGAGCAGCACGATAGGCTTGCCAGTGGCTTTGAGGGCAGAGAGCAAGTCTTTTTGTGCGTCGAGGATTTCGAGGTTGCTGCGGCTGCTGCTTTCGCCAGACATTTCGCTTGGCTCGCCAATGCAAGCCACCACCACATCGGCCTCTTGTGCAATCTTCACAGCTTCGGCACGCATCATGTCGGCGTCGCGGTTGTCGCGCATTTCACGGCCAAACATGGTGCTGTTTTTCTCCATGATAGAATCGTAGCACACGTTGCAACCCTTAGCGTAGAGCACTTCAGCCTTGCCCTTCACGGCTTCGGTCATGGCTTCGCGCACGGTTTTGTATTTGTCCATAGCTGCTGCCACGCTCCATGTGCCAGGCATATTGGTGCGAGTGTCGGCAAGTGGGCCAACGAGCGCAATCTTGCCCTTCTTTGCCAATGGGAGCACATTGTCGCTGTTTTCAAGAAGCACGAAAGTTTCGGTAGCCAACTTGCGGGCTGCCGCGCGGTGCTCGTCGGTGTAGATTTCAGTCTTGGCACGCTTGCTGTCGAAGTAGCGGTATGGGTCGTCGAACAAGCCGAGCTTGTATTTTGCCTCAAGAATGCGTCGGCAAGCTGCATCGATAGTAGCCATACTCACTTTGCCTTCCTTGAACGACTTTTCGATAGTGCCCAAGAAACCATCGGCCACCATATCCATATCTGTGCCGGCGTTGAGTGCGAGAGCAGAAACGGTTTGGAGGTCGCCCATGCCGTGTGCAATCATTTCGCTGATGGCGGTGTAGTCGGTCACCACAAATCCTTTGAATCCCCACATGTCGCGGAGCACGGTGGTCATCAACCACTTGTTGCCGGTGGCAGGAATGTAGTCAACGGTGTTGAACGAAGTCATCACCGAAGCTGCGCCAGCGTCGACTGCCGCCTTGTAGGGAGGGAAGTATTCGTTAAACATGCGAGTGTGGCTCATGTCGACGGTGTTGTAGTCGCGACCAGCCTCTGGAGCGCCATAGATGGCGAAGTGCTTCACACACGCCATCATGGTGTTGGTGGCGGTGAGGTCGGTGCCTTGGTAGCCTTCCACCATAGCCTTGGCGATTTGTGATCCCAGATATGGGTCTTCGCCACCACCTTCAGCCATACGGCCCCAGCGTGGGTCGCGGCAAATGTCAACCATAGGGCTGAAAGTCCAAGAAATACCGTCGGCGGTCGATTCCACTGCGGCAATGTGCGCAGAGTTGCGAATGCCGTCCATATCCCACGACATCGACAGTGCCAAAGGAATAGGGAACACGGTTTCGTAGCCGTGAACCACGTCCATACCGAAGAACAAAGGAATGCCCAAACGGCTCTGCTTTACGGCAATCTCCTGCACTTCGCGGATTTTGTCCACACCCTTGAGGTTGAACAAACCGCCCACTTGACCTTTCTTGATTTTGTCGGCCACGTCGCTGCTCTTAGCCGATCCAGTCACAATCTCGCCCGACACAGGGAGGTTGAGCTGACCAAGCTTCTCTTGAAGGGTCATTTTCGACATCAAGTTGTCGATAAACTTGTTCATCTTAGCCTCGTCGGTTTTTGCCGAAGCAGTGAGCGCGGCAATAGCCATAACGAGCAATAAAAACTTTTTCATACTGTCTTGTTTTATTTGGTTATTTATGTTATTGTTCTACTGTGAAATCCAGTTTTTTCAGTCCTTCCTTCACCTCTGGGCAGTTCATAAACAGCTTCCAGAGCAGACCGGTGCGGTAGTTCTCAATCATAGGAGCGATGGTGCACTGGTCGATGGCAAGGTAGCGTGGGAGCGTCCACTTCGCCTTTTCACTAAAGGCATCGTAGAAGCCGTATTTGCCCCAAATCCAACTGCCTTTCTTCCAGAATCCCTTCAGCGCAGCCATCGACTGCTCTGGAGTGTAGGGGAACGACGAGAGGGCGGCGGTGGGGGTGATTACGCCTAAATCGTTGTTGGGCGCGTGTGCCGAGTAGCCGCTTACCGAATAACTTGCGGTCAAGCCCCAGCAGTCGGCGCCATATCCGTCGTAGCCTTTAGGGTTAGCCACGCAATAGTCGTAGTCGCTGAGCACATGGTTGCGCATGGCGGTCCAATAGTCGGCGTAGCGGTCCTTCAAACCCTTAGGGCAAAGACCAATCCAACTGTAATGCGCCCAGAAGAGCGGACCACCAGTTTGCTCTGCGCCATTGTGCTTCAGCAGCAATGGGTGGCCATAGGGGGCAGCGCCGGTTTTGATAGCACCGCTGCGCGCCCACCCCTTGTGGTAGCATGAAGCAGGGACGCTATGGGTGGGCGATGCCGCAGCGAGTATATATACAATTATGCACTCGTTGTAGCCTTCGAGTGGGAAGTTCATTTCCCAGCCGTATTCAGGCGACCAGTGCCAATATATCACGTCTTTTCCGCCGTTGCGATACCAGTCGAAATCCATATCGTGCCAAAGCACGTTGATTTTCTCGGCAAGTGCTTTCTCATCGGCGTTGCCATTCTTGAAGTATTCTCTCACGCACAGCAGACTCTGCATCATAAAGCAACTCTCCACCAAGTCGCCGCCGTTGTCCTTCTGTCCGAAAGGCACCACCTTGCCAGTGGGGCCGTTGAGCCAGTGTGGCCATACGCCATGGAAGCGGTCGGCTTTGGTGAGGTAGTCCACAATCTTGGTGAGGCGCGCCACGCCCTCGCTTCTGCCGATAAAGCCGCGGTCGATAGCCACGAGCAATCCAGCCACGCCGAAGCCGCTGCCGCCGGTGGTGACCACGTGCTTATCGTTGCTGGGGTAGATGCCGTCGAGGTGAATGCGTTCGGGAGCCAGACCGGAGGTAGGCTCTGCGCCCTCCCACATATAGTTGAAGTGCACTTTCTGAATGTAGTCGAGGAAAGCGTCGTCGTTGGCAAACGAACTTGGGCGGTTAGGCACAATGGGGTCTTGCCCCGTGTTTGGAGGCTCTGGAACAGGGTTTGCCGTAGAACTGCACGCAGTGAGCAGCATCGCAATGGCAGCCAGTGTATAAATAATTCGGTACATAGTAGTATTTGATTAGCTGTTGTTTATTTTGCTGGGGTGTAGGGGAGGGTGAGGTTGGCGACAGGAGTGGAGGTGAAGTTGCGCTTAACGCTGACGTGCGCCTTTTTGGTGGCTTTGTCAAACTCCACGGTCACGGTTTCGCCTGATATGAAATCTACCCAGTAGGTGTTGATAACTAATTTGTCGCGGTTTTCCCAACTGTAACGTGCCGCTGTGGTGAAAGGCTTGTTCAGCCCTTTGAACACGCTCTTTGGGTGGATAGAGTAGGGTGGCTGCACGGTGCTGCTCGCATAGTGCCACTGGGCAGGAGCGGCGGTGATGGTGCGGCCGTCGAAGGTGTATTGCAAATTGCCGTCGGTGCCGAATTGCAGGGCAAAACCGTCGTGCAATGCGATTGATGGCTTGGCTTTCACCTTCACTCCCTTTACGGTGCGCTGGCTGGCTGTGGCGGTGAACTTGTCGAGCGCCTTTTGCTGGGCAGCGTCGAACTTTAATGGACCATTGTCGGTAGCCACCTGCTTGATGAAGCGGAAAGTGGTGTCGATTTCCTCGTAGCCCTTCATGCTTGCGCCGTTGAGCACCACCACCATATCTTTTTCAGGCACCACGAAGATGTATTGGCCCAAAGCGCCGTCGGCGCAGAACGAGCCAGGAATCTCGCACAGCCACAGTTGGTAGCCGTAGCCCGGATTTTGGATATTCTTCTTTGGATTGTCGGTAAATGGCACTTTGTGACATAGAGTCGCGCGGTCAATCCATTCGCGCGATATGAGTTGCTTGCCGTTCCAGTTGCCTTTTTGCAAAAGGAGTTGGCCAAATTTTGCTTCAGATTCGGCTTGGATACGCATACCCCAGCCGCCGGTGTTCACGCCTCTTGCGCTCTGCTCCCATTCGGCTTCGGTGATGCCGAGCGGTGCGAAAATGCGCTCTTGGAGCAGTTGGAGCACGGTGTGTCCGGTCACTTTTTGTACGATAGCCGAGAGCATGTAGGTGCTCATGGAGTCGTAGAGGAATTTTTCGCCCGGCTCGTATTTAAGGTGCTTAGCGAGCCATGTTTTCTCCCACTCGGTGGTGATGGAACGCATGTTCCAGTCGGGAATGATGCCCGACGACATGGTGAGCAGGTCGTGAACGGTCATCTTTGCCAAACTTTCGCTGATGGTGTCGGGGAGAAATTCGGGGAAAAACGTGGCAACACGGTCGGTCACGCGCAGGCGGTTGTCGTCGATGCACAGCCCCACAGCCATACTGCAAAACGTTTTGCTTGCGCTATACAGCGTGTGCGCGTCGATTGCACGGAATGGAGCGGGATGCAACTCGCTAATTACCTTGCCGTGGCGCATCACCACCACATGGTGAATCTCGGTTTGCTCCAGGCTCATAAGCGAGGTGTAGAGTTGAAGCACAGCCTTGGCTTCTACGCCCTCTTGGGCTGGATTGCTGCGAGAAATGGTGTTGGTTTGTGCAAATGACAGTTGCCAGAGCACTGCCAGTATCACGAAAGAGGATAACCGTTTGAAAATTGCCATCGTTGGTGTCGTTTTTTTTGTAGTTGTTTAGTTTCTGATTTTTAAAAAATAGGGTGGGTAAATGTTGTGTCGTTCACCAACCCACCCTACTAACGAAAGTTTTTTATATTGCGTATGAAAAAAACGTTAATATTGGATTTGTGCAATCACAGGATAGTGGTCGGAAAGATAATGACCTTCGGGCTTGTCCTGAATCACACGGCAGCGCTTCACATCGAATGCCTTGCTCACGAACACATAGTCGAGAAGTTCCAGTTCCTCAGGCTTGGCTCTGCCATAGTCGTGGTATGAGAATTTTGGTCCATACACGATGGGTGAGAGTTGGTAGATGCTTTTCAGCCCAGCTGCGTTCAAGATGTCGAATGGAGCGTTAGCGTCGGTGCAGTTGAAATCGCCAGAGATGAGCAATGGCAATTTTGGTGCAATCTGCTTAGCCCTTTCAAGCACGAGTTTGATGCCCTCGCGACGCGCTGTCACGCCGTCGTTGTCGAGGTGGGTGTTGAAGTAAGCAATCTTCTTGCCTGTTTTGCGGTCTTTAAGGATTGCCCAAGTGGCAATGCGGGGATATGAAGCGTCCCATCCTTTTACACCGTAAACGTTTGGATTCTCCGATAGAGCGAAATTTCCTGACTCAATCAGCACGAAACGATTTTTTTTGTAGAAAATAGGGCAGTGCTCGCCTTCGTTTTTACCGTCGTCGCGGCCTGCGCCCACATGTCCGTAGTTGGATAGGTTGGCATCAAGGTCGGCAAGCTGGTCGGGTCGCACTTCCTGCATTCCAATCAAGTCGGGTGAATAGTATTCAAGCATCTTGATGTTGTCGGCACTGCGGTTGGCCCATTTGTTCACGCCGTCGTCCGCGCTAAGGCGAATGTTGTACGTCATGATGCAAATGTCGGTCTTGCTTTTGGCAAGCGCATGGGAAAATCCCAGTATCACGAGAGATACGATGAATAATAATGCTTTTGCGAATCTTGTCATGATAGTGCTTAAAAGAAAGAGGGGGCAGGTGGGCATTTGATTTCACCAGCCCCCTCAATAGTTTAGTTATGGTTTAATGCCTTTGCGGCATTATTCCGAAATCATTTAGGGTCCTTTTCCAGGTCAGGAATGTTTTCGAGCTGAGTGGCAGGGAGAGGCCAGAAGGTCTTTTCTGCTGTCCAGCCTTTAGGACCGAGCACAGCGGCTGCCTTGCCAGTGCGTACGAGGTCGATGTAGCGAGCACACCATTCACCGCAGAGTTCCATACGGCGCTCGTCGAGGATTTGGTCGAGGGTCACACCGGTGAGGGTAGGCATGTGAGCGCGGGTGCGAACTTCGTTGAATGAAGCGTCGCCGCTCTTGCCGTTTCTAACCTTTGCTTCGGCATTGATAAGGAGCACTTCAGCATAGCGGAGAATGCGCACGTTGTTGTTGCGGCCCCAAGAAGTGGTACCTGCTGTCATTTGGTCGTAAGGGAGGTAGCCCTTGCCGTTGTAGTTGTGACCTTCGTTTTGATTCTTGGTGCAAACGTCGCCGCTTGGAGTAGGCACGCCTGGGATAATGATAGAAGTGGTGTAACGCACGGTTTCGCCACGGTTCTTAGCCCAGTTCACGAATTCGTCTTCATACTTCATGAAGCCCCAGCCACCGAAAGTCTTGCCGGTAGCCTCGTTCTTCATAGCGCAACCAGCGAAGTTGAACCATTGGTCAACGCCAATGTAGTCGCCGCTTGGGTTGCCGAAGTCGGTGCATTGGATTTCGAAGAGCGATTCGTCGCAAAGTTTGCCAGGAATCTTAAACAGATTGTAGTAGTCGCTGTAGAGAGAGAATTTCTTGCTCTCGATGATTTCATCAGAATACTTTTCAGCCTTTTCCCAGTTGCCTTGCACCAAAGCGGTTTGTGCAGCCACCATGGCAGCGGTGTAGTAAGTCACGGCACCGTTGTGAGGCATTTGGTTAGGACGGCACTTGCTTGTGGCAGCCATTTCGCCCATTGCGGTTTCACATTCGGAGAGAATGTAGTTGAGCACGGTTTCTTGCTTGCTGCGCACGAAGTCGGTCTGGTTGTTGTTTTCGAGGATCACCACAGGACCGAAGTTGTTGGTGAGCTGATAGTAAGCCCATGCACGGATAGTGCGTGCTTCGCCGCAGTATTGTGAATAGTTGGCAAGTTCTTGCGAGTTGCTTGGGTCGATGTGCGCCTTGTAGTTGTCGAGTGCTTCAAGAGCGGCGTTGCTGCTGCGAATGATAGAGTAGAAAGTTACCCACACGTTGTTGAGCGCCCAGAAGCCGTTGTTGTAGTTGTAGTAGCGGCCGAAGTCCACTGCAGCAGCTTGGTCGTCGGTACGTCCCGACCACATGTCGCCATCGCGAGAGAACATCAAAAGTTGGTTAGCCCAGTGAGCGGCATAAGCGCGCACGTTGTTGTAAGTGCCAACCACAGGCTGATACATTTGAGCTGTGTTAGTATAGTCAACAGCTTCTACGTCTTGCTGATTTTCGGGATCAATATCGATGAAATCAGAACATGACGCCATACCCAGTGAAAAAACAGTGGCTGGGATAAGATATGCTAAGAATTTCTTGAGTTTCATAATGTTTTTACGTTTTTAAGTTTCTGATTAGAAATCAATCTGCACACCGAATGTGTAAGTGGCTGTCAAAGGATAAGTTTGGGTATCCCAACCTTCAGCGTCGGACAATTCAGGGGTGAAGCTGTTGGCCTTGAAAGTGGTGAATGGGCGGTCGGCTGTAGCGCTGATGCGAATGCCTGGCAGCGTGTAGTTGCCGAGCTTGATGTTGCGGAAGCTGTAGCCGAGGGTGATGTTTTGGATACGGAAGTAATCGCTGCTTTCCACGAAGTAAGAAGCATTGTTACTGTCGCTCACGTTCCAACCCTTAATCAAGGCTGCTGCGCTTGGGTCGGTGTTGCTTGTGCCAGCACCGTGCCAGCGGTTTTCGTATTGAGCACGGTCGAAGTTGTAGTTAGATGCTGCGTAGCGGAGTGCGCGCTTGCGGTTCCAGAGTTCGCCACCTGCTTGGCCGTAGCAGCTGATGTTGAAGTCGAGAGCCTTCCATTGGAAGCCGAGGTTGAAGCCGTAAGTCACGTCGGGAACGTAGCTGCCGAGGCATTGCTTGTCACGACCGTCGATTGCGCCGTCGCCGTTCACGTCTTCATACTTGAAGTCGCCAGGCACGAGTTTGTTAGCCACTGCGATTGGGTCGGCTGCACATTCTTCAGGAGTTTGGTAGATGCCAATCACCTTGTAGCCGTAGTATGAGTTCATCTTTTCGCCCACCTTTTGCACGGTCTTGCCACCCTTGATGATGTTGAGGTTGTTCAAGAGGCTCTTCACTTCGTTGTGGAGGTAGCCAATGTTGAAGCCCACATTATAAGAGAAGTCCTTGCTGATCTTGTCGGCCCAGTTGAGTGAGAGGTCAACACCAGTGTTGAGGATAGTAGCGTAGTTGCCGGCGATAGTAGTGTTCTGCATAGGAATGGTTGGTGAAATCACTGCGTTTTCAGTCTTGCGATAATACCAGTCGATGTCGCCAGAGAGGCGGTTGTTGAGGGTAGCGAAGTTCAAACCCACGTTGGTTTCATTCACCACTTCCCAGCTGAGCCAAGAGAAGTTTGATTCATAGGTGTAGCCATCGAGCACGGTGTTGCCGAATACGCCACGCACTGGTTTAGTGCTTGCGAAGCCAGCAGAAGCGGCAATCTTGTCGTTACCGAGCTTACCCCAGCTTGCGCGGAGCTTCAAGTAGTCGAACACGTTTTGGTCGGCCATGAAGTCTTCGTTGCTGATCACCCAAGCAGCACCCACTGATGGGAAGTAACCCCACTTTTCGTTGTACTTAGAAGAACCGTCGGCACGGAATGTGGCGGTGAGCATATACTTGTCGGCGTAGTTGTAGCCCAAGCGAGCGAAGTAAGAGAGGCCGCGGTAGAGTGAGCCGTCGTCGCTCACGGTCACGCCTTCCTTGCTACCGAGGTTGAGGTACTTGTAAGCGTTCTTGCCTTCTGGCACGTTTTTAGCGGTGGCAGTGAGGAAGTAGTAGCGTTCGTTACGCATTGAGAAACCAGCCATAGCGTTGAAGTGGTGCTTGTCGAATGTCTGGTTGTAGGTGAGCACGTTGTCCCATACCCACTTCTTGTAAGTGCTCTCGCTCTTGGTGAGTGAGGTTTGGTCGTTGTGTTGGTTCACTGAGCCTACGCAGTAGATAGGAGTGAACGCCACGCCCTTGGTGTTGGCATAGTCGTAAGCGTAACTTGTGCGGAAGTTCAAGCGGTCTGGAACGAGTTGGAATTGAGCATAGAAGTTGCTGAGCACTTGGTAAGTGTCGTTCTTGCTGTCGAAGTAGTTGGCAGTAGCCACTGGGTTGTAGAAGTTGTTGGTCACGCCAATTTGTTCAGGAGAAGCATATCCGCCAGTGTAGATTTTAGAGTCGCGAGTGGTGTCGTACACTGGATAGATGCTTGGAGCGTTGAACGCCTGTTGCCATGCGTTGTTGTTAGGCACGCGTTGGTCGCCGTTGCTGAACACACCGTTGAAACCCACCTTCAACCAGTTGGTTGCGTCGAAGTCGAGAGAAGCGCGGAAGTTGAGGCGACGGTAGTAGTTTTCTACGTCCATCACACCGTCTTGAGCCAAGTAACTCATACCCACAGCGTAGGCAGTCTTTTGAGTGCCGCCGGTCACGCTCAGAGAGTGGTTGGTGATCATAGCGGTGCGAAGGAGTTCGCTGTACCAGTCGGTGTCGGCACCGAAGGTGAGGTCGTTCATGTTACCGCCCCAGTTCTTGATAGAGTTCTCAAACATGTAGCTGTAAGCACTCTTGTCGGCTTCGGTAAGCATGGTGGCATACTCGTGTGAGTTACACATTTCGAGCACGTTGGTGGCCTTTTGGAAACCTACATAACCATTGTAGGTCACCTTAGCGTCTTGATTCTTAGCGCCCTTCTTGGTGGTGATGATAACCACACCGTTAGCAGCGCGCACACCATAGATAGCGGCAGCAGAAGCGTCCTTCATGATGGTGAGGTCTTGAATGTCGGCGTTGTTGAGGAAGTTGATGTTGTCGTAGAACATACCGTCAACCACATAGAGAGGGGTGGTGTTGCCGAATGAGCCCAAGCCACGGATAGTAACGGTAGGACCATCGCCAGGAGTACCTGAGTTCACGATGTTCACACCAGCCACCTTGCCTTGGAGAGCAGTCATTGGTGATGATGATGGGGTGGCGATCAGTTTTTCGCCTTTCACTACTTCGATAGGAGCGGTGAGGTCTTTTGCCTTAGCGGCACCGTAACCAATTACCACTACCTCTTCGAGGTTTTGCACGTCGTCGGCCAGTTCGATTTTCATTTGGCCGTCGGCTGCCTTTACAGTTTTGCTGACCATGCCCACGTATGAGAAGGTTAGCACTGCGTTGTCTGGCGCATTACTGATAGTAAAGTTGCCATCTACGTCGGTCATGGCACCTAAGTTTGTACCGTTTACATGTACAGAGGCACCAATAACGGGCTGATTGACCTTGTCAACCACCGTACCTTTCACTGTGCGTGCCTGTATGCCGAAAGTTGCACACATACACACGAGTAAAAGTGTGAGTAATCTTTTATCCATTACACAATTTTAGATAGTTAGTTTATAAAGTTATTTATCTCAGTTTCTAAGGAACGGTTGCGTTGCTTACATGAGAAGAAACGACTTTTCGACAGCAAAGGAAATACCAAAATTTTTGCAACACAATTTTTTACATACTTGCGTACTACTTTTATGTTTTTTAGCACTACGATTTTACTACTATGTGGTGGTATAAGCGATTGTAAATAAAATGAATACGAGAAGTAAAAAAATTTTCGATACTTTCGCACTACTTTCAAAAAAAATGAGTTTTTTCGCACCGTATTACATCTTATGGAGAAAATTTTGATATGTGATGTTTTATTTTTAACTTTGCCACGGCCATTAATCATAACGCTTGAACGCTCATGGATATCGCTTTGAAAAAAGTTCGACCCTCGCATCTTCTTTTAGCGCTGGCGCTGGCACTCGTGGCGGCATCGTCACAGGCTGTCGCGTTTATGCCTATTTTGCACAATTTCGGAAAGAAAGTTTATGGTGGCGCGCTTCAGAACTGGGACGTGACACAGGGCAAGAATGGCGAGATATATGTGGGCAACTCCGCTGGCGTGCTCCGCTTCGATGGCTACACCTGGAAACTCACCCCTCTGCCCGGCGGTGGCGTGGTGCGCTCGGTGATGGCTGATGGCGACAGGCTGTATGTGGGCAGTTACCGTGAGTTTGGCTATTTCACCGCCGATAAATTCGGCAACTACAAATACACCTCGCTCTATCCCGAAAATTTGCCCGACCAAGACGAGGAAATCTGGAATATCATGAAAGACAAGAACGGCGACATCTATTTCCAGTCTTTTTTCACATGGTTTCGCTACGACGGAAAGAAGGTGGAGCATCACTACGATATGAATATCCACCCTCTCTATTTCTTTGAGGTAGAGGGGAATATATATATGCACAACTCCTGAATGGCGACTTCTATCAGGTGCTGGGGCGTAAGTTTCGCCGCCTCATCAGTCGCCAGCAGGTGGGTGGCAGCCACATCGTGTCGGCAGTGTCGGCAGGGCGTGGCAGAATGATTTTGAGCACGCAGTGGCAGGGCTTATATAAATATGAGAATGGCACTCTCACCAGCCTCCCCACCGAAGCCGATGCCGCACTCAAGCGCTCTAATGTGAACCGTGCCACCTTCGTGCCACACGATTCCACCATTGTGGTGGGCACCATTCTTGATGGCGTGTATGGCTTCGGGCTGAACGGAAAACTGAAGTGGCACTACAATATGAGTAACCGGCTGGGCAACAACTCGGTGCTCGACGTGAAATGCGACCTCGCCGGCAATGTGTGGGTGGCGCTCGATGCCGGTGTGGCACTCATCAACTCCAGTTCGCCTTTCTCGCTGCTCTCACCGGGCCATTCGGGCAAGGATTTCGGTATGGTGTATGGTGTGTATTCGCTTGCCGATAGGCTGTATTTCGCTACCAATCAAGCCGTTTGGGCTTTGTCAAAAACCACAGGCGAGTTTAGCATCATTCCCGGTACGGAGGGGCAAAACTGGTTTGTGGACAATTTCAACAATCAAATCATAGCGGGCAACAACGAGGGTCCGAACCTGATTACAGGGCTTTCGTCGGCTCGGATTGCGCACACCAACCAGAGCAGCACGGCGATGCAGATTTGCAACATAGCCGGGCAGCGTGTGATGCTTGAATCGAGTTACTACAGTCTGCAAGTGTATAAGGAGGTGAACGGGAAATGGACGTTCTCGCACTCGGTGGCTAATTTCCACGCCCCTGTGGCGCAACTTGAGGTGGACCACTACGGCAATGTCTGGGCTTCGCACATGAGCCACGGCATGTTTCGCATCAATCTCTCCAACGACCTCAAAACCGCCACTTTCAAGCGATATGAGCATCTTGGCGGCGAGAAGGTGCTCGACCGCTTCCACGTGTTCAAGATGCGTGGGCGCGTGATTTTCTCCTATAACAAGAAACTCTACACCTACGACGACCTCAACGACACCATCGTGCGCTTCAACGATTTGAAGGAAATTGAGAAACGCGATATCTATTCAGCCGCGAAGGTGGACGAGAACACCTATTGGATTTCCACTTCGAAGGACTTCGTGCGTGTGCGATGGAACGGCAAGCGGTATGTGGCGCTCAGCAATGTGGCTCCGTCGCTGTTTGGGCTTGACAACAACGACGAGACCAACACCGTGTATGTGGATGGCGGCATGGCATACTTCTGCCTCAACAATGGCGTGGGCAGATTCAATATGGCGCAAGCCCAAGCGCACAAGCAGCAGAAATACAGTCTGCGTGTGCTCAACGCCCTCACCACCGACAACCGAGGCGTGACCCGTAACCTGCCTATCGCTGGCGGTGGCGACATTGAGTCGAACATCACCATCACGCTCACATACCCTAACTACAGTTTTGAGCCGCTGCGCTTCTGCTACCATCTGAAAGGCGGTGGCATAACGGTTGATAACGAGTTGAACGAGCCTGTAATCACCTACAATTCGCTCTCGTATGGCGACTATCACCTCACAGCCACGGTGAAGAGCGTAGATGGCACCGAGTTGGCTACGGTGGAATACAGTTTCTCCTATCCGCGCCCATGGTATTTGGCGTGGTGGGCAATATTGCTGTATGTGCTGATGTCGGTGGCGGCTATCTACCTATTCGTGCGCAACCGCACAAGGAAAACTGCACGCGACATGCAACGCCAATACGAGGATAAAAAACTCCAGCAAGACATTAAAATGCTTGAGCAAGAAAAGATTATCGCCGAGCAGAAACAGCAACTCCTGGAAGCCCAACTCAACGATAAGACCAAGGAGGTGGCTTCGATGGCACTCGATGCCATGGCGCGCAACCAGGCGATTGAGGGCATCAAGACTGCGCTGCGCGAAAAGCACCGAAAGGGCAGCATTAGCCAGAGCGATATGCAGTCGATGCTCACCCAACTGGGCGCAAATGCCGACAGCGACAACTTCTGGGAACTGTATCAGAACAATTTCAACCTCATTCACAAGAATTTCTTCAAAAATCTGAAGGAGAAATATCCGTCGCTCACACCCAGCGACTTGCGATTCTGCGCCCTGCTGCGCCTCAACCTCTCCACCAAAGACATCGCCAAGTTCACCCAACTCAGCGTGCGTGGTGTGGAAGGCGCCCGCTACCGCCTCCGCAAAAAATTCAACCTCGACGAAGGCACCTCCCTCATCGACTTCCTCCTCTCCTTCCAGTAATCCTCCCAACAACCCCCATGCTGAAAATTAACATAAAAGAATAAAAGTTGCGCCCGACACGGATATAGGGAAAATAACATGGAAAGAAGATGTCCTTTCTGTAACAAAAGAACAGTTGATGATAATTTTTATATAGACCGCTTGGGCTTCAAAATTAGTTCTCAAGATTTGGGAACGGTTAGAGTCAATACTTATAATGTATTCAAGGTACCATGCTGTCAAGCTTGTTATAAACATGAGAAAACGCTAAATAGTTTCTGTAAATATAGCAAATGGATTAGCCTTGTATTTATTGTACTTTCATTAGCATTAATCGTAAATTTTGGCAAAATGTCTATAATAGGAATAAAGATAGTATCTCTTGCGGTTATACTTTTGGGACTTGCAGTTATAATCTTTGTTTTGGGATATGTCACAAATAGATTCAGGGATGTATTTCTCAAAATATGAGCAACATTTGTCATAAACAAAATTATTATGGGATTATTCGATTTTTTCAAAAATAAAGGTCAAGGAACACAAAAGGGACTTACTCTTGAAGTTATGATTGTAAAAACCCTCCAAGAAATCATTTTATCATCAGGGGTTTTTCGCCGTGAAACGGTGAGCGGTTTTTTATCCTTGGGGCAACGTGAGAGGTCCTCGTAAGAGGGTGGCGGAGGGATTGTGTGGTTGGCGGCATGGAAACTCGTTTCCAATGGCGCAAAGCGCACAGTCGCACCGCCAAATGCGAAGCATTCCACGTTGCTCCAAGGCTGTTTTTTAGGTTTTTGTTTTTGATTTCATTGACGATTCGGCAACAATGCATCCAGGCGAAAGCACTGAAAAAGTCCAGTTTTTTAAAGACCAAAACGAAAAATGCTTACGATTTATAACTTTTCTTTCCACAAATCGCCTCAATAAGGCTATGATAGGCAGAAAAAGAAGGGTAAAACGACTATGTCTCCGTTATTAACTTTCAATCTGAAAGTTGGTTTTACTTTTTCAGTGCTCTCATCCAGGCATGTCCCTACGTTATGATGAATCGATATTGCGGCTTCCTGTGGGGCGGTGGTTAGAAGGTTTGGGCTATTTTTAGGCCTTCGGCTATGGTGGACTGGATTTTGGCTTCGGCTTGTTGGGGGGTGTAGTAGTCCATGTTGGCGGCGGCGAGGGTGATTACTTCGCCCAGTCCCCATAGTGCGCTGAGGGCTTTGAAGTAGGGTGTTGCGCCGTCGAGGGTGTCGCCTGTTGCCACGTTCATGCCGCGAGTGGTGATGTAGAGCAACTTTTGGCATCGGCACAGGCCCTCAAAGTAGGTGCCGTTGTCGCGGAAAGTGATGTTGAACAGCGACATGTTTTCGATAAACACCTTGAGAATGGCAGGGTAACTCATATCCCAAAACGGAGCGGCAATCACGATGCGGTCGGCGGCGGCAATGCGCTTGGCTTGCTCCACAATCTGCTCAGGCACATAGCCGCTGGAGCGCTCTGCCAGCATTTTTCGCCCCACAGGCTGATAGTCTTCGCCATCGAGCACGATGGTTTCAACCTCATATCTCTTGCCCAACTCTTCCACAATGGGCTTCAAAATCTTTTTTGTGCGTGATTCGCCGTCGCGCATACAAGCGTCGATCACTATAAGTTTCTGTGTCATATTTTATCAAATAATTAAAAGTGCGGTTGAATCAGCCATTTTTGATATAGCCGTACACCGTTCGCAAAGATACAAAAAATGGCGGAAGCACGCTGTGGTGCCTCCGCCTGTTGTTATTATTTTTTGGCTTTGTGTGTATGGATTGCTAAGCCGTGCTATAAATATATATGAGTTTTAGAAAGTGCTAAAGTGAGAAGTTTACCACTATGTAGCAGTTGCTGTCGCCGCGTCGCTCGATTCTGTAAAGCACATCATCGGCATACCAGTGTGGACTTCCTGCATACATCACATATCTGCCTCCTGGTGGGCGGTGCATCACCACGACTTCTCTTTCGGGGCAGTGGTGGCGGTGGCGTTTTGCCCATTTTTTGTACTTTTTGTAGCGTTTTTTGCGTTCTTTTTTCGCCCGCTTCTCGCATTTTTCGCAACGATAGTATCCGTGGTGGTGCTTATCGTGGTGGTGTCCGTTGGCTGCACTCATTGGAGCTGCGAGAGCCATCGCCAGAACGGCGCTTAATAATAATCGTCTCATAGTTCTATTGGTGTTGTGCATCCTCAAAGAGGCGCGGGTTAAACTTATGTCAATTTATTCTTTGCCTATATGACTACGAAAACCCCAAAAAGTTAAATCATCCATCCAAAAATTTAGACAAATCCCCCAATTTTATCTACCAATCCCCCATAAAATCCCCCGATATGTACCCGAAAACGCAAAATCGGGTATACGTTTTTTGGGGGATTAGTGGGAGAATCCATGGGAGAGGGGCACAGAAACAAAAACATAAAAAAACAGCCTTTTGGCGATGCCAGTGCTTCGCACCTGTCGTTAGTGCTGTGGCATGTCTGATTTCAAGCTGGGGCTTGAATCTGCCACACCACAGCGCTAACGCCGCCCTCCCCAGTGAGGGCGGTGGCATCGCCAAAAGGATAAAAACCGCTCGCCTTCGGCGAAAAACCAATTTTCAGAAATTTAAATTTGCGTTAAATCAGATAAAAAGGCGCCCAAATGCGTTTAACATGGTAGGGACGCGATAATTCGTGTCTGCGTCAAACGGTTAATCTTCAATATATTACCACAATTATGAGTGGACGTGAAGTATCACGTCCTTACCAAAGTATTTGTACTATCCTGATTTTGGTTGACCGTTTTGGGTGTTATCCCTGATGGGAGTTGACTCGGTTAAACTTATCCCTGATAGGGGTTGACTTGGCGGTTTCGCCAGCCTTGGGAAG
>OJAM01000264.1_pt1 | contig 24811 bp, 19 predicted proteins | sample 1589071 | NCBI WGS metagenome assembly OJAM01 (sample SAMN03283243) | human gut metagenome | biome: human-associated habitat; material: feces | host: Homo sapiens | place: Peru | collected 2012
TGAAGCGAGGCGATGTTGGCGAAAAACAAGGAGCATAGCGCCCGCTCCAAGGGCGATAGGCGACTATGTTTTGAGAGGGCTGAACGGCTTGCAAAGCAAGACGCACGAGTCTGTATTGTTTGAGCGAAGCGAGTTTACGGGCGAATGTGCCGAGCTGCCCGCTGAGAGCCGCAAACTATGTACTGCGGCGCGGCGTTGCGGGGGGCTCGGGGTGAAACCTCGAGTCTGCCTTTTCTTTGCAGGCGTTTCTTTTCTCAGACAGAAAAGAAATGCCGAAACGCGGCTAGTGTGAAAAGTTTGATTATAGTGGGACGCGAAGGTAGTAAGCCAATTATAAACAAATCAAAATTGTTGTATCGGCTGCGCCGATAGCGGACAGCCGCGAGGGCTGTCCCTACGAGCGGTCGGTAAAACAAGCCTTTTCAAAGATTTTGTGCCGCTCGCGCGGCGTCGGTGCGTCGAGTCGCCGCACCCTACAAAATACAAGACAATAAGTCGCTACAAATTTTGCGGTCAAATAATATCCGCCCCTACTGCATATATTTGTTGCTTTGAGCGAAGCAAAACACCCTCTCAGTCTCGGCTTACGCCGAGCCAGCTCCCCCTGCAGGGGAGTTTAAATAGTTTTTGTGGCAAATCCGATTTGTCTCTCTGTATCCCCACATCGCGGCAAAACAAAACAGCCGCAGCAAAACAAATCGCTGCGGCTTGACTTTATATATTTTTTTACTCGCTGATCTTTCTGACTGTCTCCATGACATAGTCGCCGAATTCGCTGCAGGTGCAGCCGTCCTCGCGACCTGTGATTTTGAGCTTCTTGTCCTCATACATACAGATGTCGAGCGCTCTTTCGAGAAGATCGGCCTTCTCCTGCTCGCCGATGTGGGAGAGGAGCATCACGCTCGCTCTGAGCATCGAGCAGGGGTCGGCGTACTGTGCTCTGCCCTCGCGAACCATTCTCGGAGCCGAGCCGTGGATAGCCTCGAACATCGCGTAACGCTTGCCGATGTTTGCGCTGCCGGCTGTGCCGACGCCGCCCTGGAACTCAGCTGCCTCGTCGGTGATTATGTCGCCGTAGAGGTTCGGGAGAATGAAAACTTTGAAGTCGCGGCGGCGCTTCTCGTCGATGAGCTTCGCAGTGGTGATGTCAATGTACCACTCGTCGGTCACGATGTCGGGATATTCCTCGCCGACCTTCTTGCAGAGGTTGAGGAACTTGCCGTCCGTGGTCTTGATGACATTTGCCTTTGTGATTATCGAAACGCGGCCCTTGTTGTTGCGGCGCGCGTAGTCATATGCGAGTCTTGCGATTCTGTCGCAGCCCTCGGAGGTCGTCACGACGAAGTCGAGCGCGAGGTCGTCGGTAACATTGACGCCCATCGAGCCGACGGCATATGCGCCCTCGGTGTTCTCGCGGAAGAAAGTCCAGTCAATGCCCTGCTCGGGAACCTTGACGGGGCGGAGGTTCGCAAACAGATCGAGAGCCTTTCTCATCGCAACGTTTGCGCTCTCGATGTTCGGCCACGGATCGCCCGCCTGCGGGGTAGTGGTCGGACCCTTGAGGATAACGTGGCAGCTCTTGAGCTCTTCGAGCACGTCGTCGGGAATAGCCTTGTTTGCCTTGACGCGGTTTTCGATGGTCAGTCCGTCGATGACCTTGAATTCAATCTTGCCCGCCTTTACTTTATCGTCGAGCAGATATTCGAGAACTCTTGCGGATTCCTTGGTGATGACCGGACCGATGCCGTCGCCGCCGCATACGCCGATGATTATTTTGTCGAGCGACTTGAAGTCGATGAAATCGCCCTGAGCCTTTATTTTGTCCGAACGGTCGCTCTGAGCGCGGATGAGAGCCTCAAATTTTTCGACGGCGTTCTTGACCTGTGCCTCTGTCATGTTTATCTTCCTCTCTTATTTGTGTGATTCTCTTGTGTAGTTGAGCAGACCGCCTGCGAGGATTATGTCCTTCTGCCTGCCGGAGAAGCTGTAGCAGAGCTTGTAGCTCTCGCCCTTTGTCTCATTCTTGAGAACAGCCTCGCCGCCGTTTTCAATAGTCTCTCTGATGCCGTCGAGCGCGAGCTTGTCGCCCTTCTCGATGCGGTCATAGTCGGCGGGGTCGGCGAAGGTGAACGGCACGATACCGGCGTTTATGAGGTTCGCCTGATGTATGCGCGCAAAGGACTTTGTGATAACGCTCTTTATGCCGAGATACAGCGGAACGAGTGCCGCGTGCTCTCTCGAAGAGCCCTGGCCGTAGTTGCTGCCGCCGATAATGATTCCCTTGCCTGCCTGCTTGCAGTGCTCGGCAAAGTTCTCGTCGCACTGCTTGAAGCAGAAGTTCGACAGGAACGGTACGTTCGAGCGGTAGGGGAGAATCTTTGCGCCTGCGGGCATGATGTGGTCTGTTGTGATGTTGTCGCCGACCTTGAGAACGACTTCGGCCTCGATGCTCTCGGGCAATGCGTCGCCGTTGGGGACGGGCTTGATGTTCGGACCGTAGACTATCTCAAGATTCTTAGCCTCTTCCGGAGAAGCGGGCTTGTCAATAAGATTGTCGTTTATTTCAAAGTGATCGGGCATTGTGATGTGCGGCGCCTCGCCGAGGGTTCTCGGGTCGGTCAGCACGCCTGTGAGAGCGGAAGCCGCAGCGACCTCGGGGCTGACGAGATAAACGCCCGCGTCGGCAGTGCCGGAGCGTCCCTCAAAGTTGCGGTTGAAGGTGCGCAGGGAGACAGCGCCCGAGTTCGGGGACTGACCCATGCCGATGCACGGACCGCACGCGCACTCAAGCAGTCTTGCGCCCGCGCCGAGGATATCGGAGAGTGCGCCGTCCTCAGAGAGCATTCTGAGAACCTGCATCGAGCCGGGGGAGATAGTGAGGCTGACACTCGGGGCGACGCGCTTGCCCTTGAGGATAGCCGCCACCTTGAGCATATCGTAGAGCGAGGAGTTCGTGCAGGAGCCGATGCAGACCTGGTCGATCTTTATCTCGCCTATTTCTGAAACTTTCTTTACATTGTCGGGCATGTGGGGCATTGCCGCGAGGGGTTCGAGGGTGCTGAGATCTATGTCGATAACCTCGTCATAGACTGCATCGTCGTCCGCCTTGACCTCGACCCAATCCTGCTCTCTGCCCTGAGCGGCGAGGAAAGCCTTCGTCACTTCGTCGGAGGGGAAAACAGAGGTCGTTGCGCCGAGCTCCGTGCCCATGTTGGTTATGGTTGCACGCTCGGGGACGGAAAGAGTCTTGACTCCGTCTCCGCCGTATTCGATTATCTTGCCCACGCCGCCCTTGACGGACATGATGCGCAGAACTTCGAGGATTATATCCTTTGCGCTGACCCACGGTGAAAGCGCACCGTGCAGGTTTATGCGCGTCATCTTGGGCATAGTTATGTAGTATGCGCCGCCGCCCATCGCAACCGCGACGTCGAGTCCGCCTGCGCCGAACGAGAGCATGCCGATGCCGCCGCCGGTCGGGGTGTGGCTGTCCGAGCCGATGAGCGTCTTGCCGGGGATGCCGAAGCGCTCAAGATGCACCTGATGGCAGATGCCGTTGCCGGGGCGTGAAAAAAGCAGTCCTCTCTTTTTCGCGGCGCTCCTGATGAATCTGTGATCGTCCGCGTTTTCAAAGCCGGTCTGCAAAGTGTTGTGGTCAATGTATGCGACCGAAAGCTCGGTCTTTACTCTCTCGACTCCCATGGCCTCGAATTCAAGGTATGCCATGGTGCCTGTGGCGTCCTGAGTGAGAGTCTGATCGATCCTCAGACCGATCTCGCTGCCAACGGTCATGTCGCCGCTGAGCAGGTGGCTTTTTATAAGCTTTTGTGCAATAGTGCTGCCCACTTGTATCCCTCCGTATAAAAATAAAATTACCTTTAAATTTTATTGCAATCCGCGGATTTTGTCAAGGTGCGCCGCGCCAAATATATACCTGTATATATTACATTTTATAGGGGAAATTGATATATGACGATTTTTATGTTGCCCGAAAGCTTTCTGCGTGGTATAATTAAATGTAATCTGCCGCAGTGCGCTGTGCTATGGCTGAATTATCGAAAGTTATTCGGGCATACTGTTTGTCGGGAGTGAATTCGATGAACAGAAAAAAGCAAGCGGAACAAAAAGACAGCATATTGGAGCCCGTCGCGCCGACCCCGAGCGTCAGTGAAGAGGACGGAGATTCGTCCGACAGCACGGACAGGGAACTTCGCCAGATAGTCGAAACAGGCTCGATAACCGTTGACAAGCGCGGGCATTATATCCACTGCCTGACTGTTATCGGTCAGATCGAGGGTCACTATGTCCTGCCGGCGCAGAATAAAACTACAAAATACGAGCATGTCATTCCGCAGCTCGTCGCGATAGAAGAGAGCCGTGATATCGAAGGCTTGCTCATAATCCTCAACACCGTCGGCGGCGATATCGAAGCCGGACTCGCGATAGCGGAGCTTATAGCCGGAATGAAAACGCCGACCGTGTCCCTCGTCCTCGGCGGCGGACATTCGATAGGCGTGCCGCTCGCGGCTTCGAGCGCGTATTCGTTTATCGCACCGAGCGCCACCATGACTGTCCACCCGGTCAGAATGACGGGACTCGTCCTGGGCGTGCCGCAGACTATGTCCTATTTTGAGCAGATGCAGGAGCGTATAGTCAGATTCGTCGCCGATAATTCGCGCATCTCCGCCGACCGCTTCCGTTCGCTTATGCTCGCAACCGGTCAGCTCGTTATGGATGTCGGCACTGTGCTCGACGGCGAGGCGGCGGTCAAAGAGGGGCTTATAGATTCTCTCGGCTCTCTCTCCGATGCCCTCGATAAGCTCTGCGATATGATTGAGGAGCAGAGTGAAAAGAAAGGGGAGAACGGGTGATGCTCTACACAATTGTTTCTCCCGCCGAGATTTTTATGCAGCCGCCCGCGGATATCTGCGAGCATCAGACTCCGTTTGGCTGCGTGATGTGTTCAAGGACAGAAAAAGGCGAGGTCGTTGAAAGACTTGTGACGACCGATCCGTTTGAATATCTGAAACCGTGTTATTCACCCGGCACTTTATATTCCGCCGGAAAAATGGAAAAGGGGTAATATAATCATGGAAATACTCAAGGCAATATTGCTCGGCTTTCTGCAGGGCGTGACCGAATTCCTGCCCATCTCATCGAGCGGGCATCTTTCGGTCTTTCAGCACTTCTTCGGCAATGTCGGCGGCACAAGCTCGCTTCTGTTCACGGTGCTGTTACATATGGGCACTCTGATAGCCGTGTTCGTCGTTTATTACAAGACCATATGGGGTCTCATCGTTGAATTTTTCAGCACTATAAAAGATATCTTCACCGGCAAGTTCAAGTGGAGCGAGATGAACGAGAACAGGCGTATGCTCTTCATGTTCGTTATCTCCTGCGTGCCTCTGCTGTTCCTGCTCATTCCCGTCGGCGGCGACAGACGCATCATGGATGTTCTCGGCGGTCTTGCCGATGACAATGATATATTGGTCGAGGGAGTCTGCTTCCTCTTCACCGCAGCTCTCCTGCTCGTCGGCTCATGGCGCGCAAAGAAGGTCAAAGCTCGTCCCCAGATAGGCGCGAAATCCGCGCTTGCCGTCGGCGTGGCTCAGGCTTTCGCCGCCGGATTCCCCGGCATCTCGCGCTCCGGCTCGACCATCTCGACCGGTATGATTTGCGGCGTTTCAAAAGAGTATATGGTTCGCTATTCGTTTATCCTCGGCATACCGGCTATCCTTGCCGCCAATGTCATGGAGATAAAGGACGCCGTAGCCCTCGGCGAGCAGATAGATATCCTGCCCGTTATTATAGGCGTTGTCACCGCAGCCGTCGTCGGCTTTGCCGCGATAAAGGCTCTCGAGTGGCTCGTCAAAATCGATAAGTTCAAAATTTTCGGTTACTACTGCCTTGTCCTCGGCGTTGTTGTTATCATCGCCGGCATAGTTGAAAAGGTCAGATAAGTTCGTTCAAATTTCTAAGGAGGGCCTTAATGGCTGCGAAAAAGACTGCGGCAAAGTCAACGGCCGCTAAGAAGAAAAAAACAACAACTACAACGCCAAAAAAAGCCCCGGCTTCAAAGCCTGCGGCTGCAAAAGAGCCTGTCGAGCAGACTCCCGAGCAGCAGTCCTCGCGCCGCCAGAAAGCGGCTATCGCGCTCATGGCTGTCGCGGCTCTGCTCATAGCCATGGCGTTTATCGAGGGCGAGAGCGCGTGGCGCGCCGTGCATAATTTTATGTTCGGCGTGTTCGGCACGTGTACATATATCTGGCCTGTCATGCTCATTTATGTCTCGGTCATGCTTGCCATGAACAAGACGTTCGGCTCGATATCGTCGAATCTTATCGGCGTCGGGATATCAATATTGCTGCTGTGCTCGGCGATACATATTTTCTCGAACCCGTCGGAATACTTTTCGCTCATGACCCTCGGCGATCAGATAAAGACCGCGTGGAGAGATTATGACACATTCCCGAGTGCGGGCGCGCTCGGTGCGCTCGTCGGCGGACTGCTTGCCAAAATGGCGGGCAAGGTCGGCGCGGCGATAATAAATATTATCCTGCTGATAGTCAGCATAATGTTCCTCACGGGACTTACCCTGTCCCGCCTCGGTACATCTATCGCCAAGCCCATAAAGCGCATGAGCAAGGACACCAACGAACGCCTTGAGCGCGGAGCTCAGCGCGTCAGAGATGAGCAGGAGAGAGCGCCGTCGAGAGACAAGCGCAGGGAGAAAAAAGCGGAGGAGCCCTATGTCAGCCCCCGTCCGTTCCCCGTGCCGCCTCTGCCGACTGATACGCCGGCAACTGCTGCAAAGAGCCGCAAAAAATCCGCCGCCGATGAAGGACCCGAGCCCACCGTGTTCCCGCGCAAGCCGGTTCAGACCGATGTCGGCATCGATGATATAGTCAACCGCGTCAACGCTGCGTCGGCGACCGCGAAGATAGCCGAGGGCGTGTCAAAGGCCGCCGCCGTTGTGGACGGCAGACCCGCCTGCGTGCCGCCTCTGCCGACCGAGAGCGCGAAAGACGAGCTTGAAATGCTCGATATAAGCAAGAAGCCCGCCGAGCCCGAAAAGCCGAAGAGGAAAGAGCCGGAGCTCCCGCCCGTCAAAGAGCCCGATCCCGTGCCCGATGTGCCGGAGGAGGACGAGGAAGAGCCTGTTATCGAGAGTCAGCCGACTTATCGCAAGCCGCCGATAACCTGCCTCAAAGAGCCTATCCATGACGGCAACGATAATTTCTCCGATGAGCTCAAATCCAACGCGCAGAAGCTGCTCGACACGCTCGAAAGCTTCAATGTTCACGCAAAGATAACTGAGATAAGCCGCGGCCCGTCCGTCACAAGATACGAGCTTCAGCCGGACGCGGGCGTCAGAATAAATAAGATAACAAACCTTGCGGATGATATCGCACTGCGCCTTGCCGCGTCGGGAATAAGAATCGAAGCGCCTATTCCGAACAAAGCGGCGATAGGCATCGAGGTGCCCAACAAGCTGCGTTCGATGGTCTATATGCGCGAGATAATCGAAACCCCGCAGTTCAAGAACGCTCAGAGCAAGCTCAATGTTGTCCTCGGCAAGGATATTGCGGGCAACGCCGTCTGCGCAGACCTCGCGAAGATGCCGCATCTGCTCATAGCGGGTACTACGGGTTCGGGTAAATCCGTGTGCTTGAACACAATGATAGTCAGCATTCTCTATAACGCGACCCCCGACGAAGTGAAGCTTCTGATGATTGACCCCAAGCAGGTCGAGTTCACGGTCTATAACGGCATCGCGCATCTTGCCGTGCCCGTCGTGTCCGATCCGCGCAAGGCTTCGGGCGCTCTCACATGGGCGGTCAACGAGATGGAGAACAGATATAAGATACTCTCCGAGAAGAATGTCCGCGATATAAGAGGATATAACAAATTAGCCGAGCGCGACAAGTCACTGCGCCCGATGCATCAGATAGTCATTTTCATCGATGAGCTTGCCGATCTTATGATGGTCGCGCCCAATGAAGTCGAGGATGCGATATGCCGCCTCGCTCAGAAAGCGCGTGCCGCAGGTATGCATCTTGTCATAGCGACTCAGCGCCCCTCCGTCGATGTTATCACAGGTATTATCAAAGCGAATATCCCCAGCCGTATCGCGCTCTCCGTTTCTTCGTCGGTCGATTCGAGAACGATACTCGATATGTCCGGCGCGGAGAAGCTTATCGGCAACGGTGATATGCTCTTCAGTCCTATCGGCGCAAACAAGCCGACCCGTATCCAGGGCTGCTTCATTTCCGACGAAGAGGTCGAGGATGTTGCCGACTTCATCAAGCATAACGCCGAGGCGGAGTACGATGAGGGCATTATGGACGAGATAAACAGGCAGGCGGCGATAGCGGGTTCTGCTAAGAAGAACAGTGCCGCAGGCGGCGATGACGGCGAAGAGCCGGGCGATGAGATGTTCCCGAACGCCGTCGAGGTCGTGCTCGATGCCAAAATGGCTTCAACAACTCTTCTCCAGCGCAAATTGAAGCTCGGTTATGCCCGCGCCGCAAGGCTCATGGATGAACTCGAGAGCAAGGGCATCATCGGCCCGTTTGAGGGCAGCAAGCCCCGTCAGGTGCTTATAACCAAACAGCAGTGGATGGAAAAATGTGCCCTGTCGGATGCTCCCGCAGACGACGAGACCTGATCGGAGGAAATTATGGCAAATCAGAGAAAAGGCGGCTCCGCCGCACAGAACAAGCGCACGAAGATAATCGTCACCGCAGTCGTGATAGCCGTCGCGCTGCTGATAACCTTCGCGCCTTATATGAATCTCCCGTTCGATATCCCCACATGGGGCGAGCTGCTCTCGGGCAATGAGCAGACGATACAGAGCGGCGACGCACTCAACCAGCCGTTCACCGTCCATGTTATAGATGTCGGTCAGGGCGACAGCATCTTAGTCAAGAGCGGCGACCACGCCATGCTGATAGATGCGGGCGAGCGCGGCAACGATCAGACGATACTTGATTATCTCAAGGCGAACTCTGTCGAAAAGCTCGATTACATAGTCGCCACCCACCCCCATTCCGACCATATCGGCAGTATGCCCAAGGTTATCGAGGGTATAAAGGTCGACAATGTTATCATGCCGAAGCTCCCGAACTCCCTTGTCCCCACAACTTCGATATATCAAAAGCTCATAAAGGCTATTAAAGCGTCCGGAGCTAAAGTTATCTCCGCAAAAGTCGGCGATACCTATACCCTCGGCGACGCAAAGATAACTATAGTCGGACCCGTCGGCACGCCTGAGGATCTCAACAATGCCTCTGTAGTGATGAAGGTTGTCTACGGCAAGAATTCGTTCCTCTTCACGGGCGATGCGGAGGCAAAGAGCGAGAAACAGATTCTCGCAAACGGCGCGGATATCAAAGCCGATGTTCTGAAGCTCGGTCACCACGGCAGCAGCACATCGACGAGCGAGGAATTTCTCAAGGTTGTGTCTCCGTCGCTCGCGCTCATCTCCTGCGGCAAGGATAACGACTACGGTCACCCGCACAAGGAGACTATAGAAAAGCTTGAGAAATACAATATTCCATATGAGCGCACGGATATAAAAGGCACGATAGTTGTCGGCTCGGACGGCGAGCATCTTTCAACGGCTTTCCCGGATAACAAGACCGCTGAGAAGTAAAAAAGGAGGCGGAATAATGGAATATTACGCCATCGACCGTATCGAAGGAAACTACGCAGTCTGCGAAAAAGACGGCGAAACAATGGTCAATATCAGCCGCGCTCTGCTCCCCGACGGAGCGGGTGAGGGCAGTGTCCTGCGCCGCCTGCCGGACGGCTCGTTCGTGCTCGACCGCGAGGAAGAAGAACGCCGCCGCAAAGCAGCACTCGAACTCATGGACGGTTTGTTTGATGAATAATTTCCCCATTGATTTTGGCGGGGTGCTTGTAGAATATAAAAACGATCTATGGCTCATAGGTCGTTTTTTGTTTCTGTAAGGTGTATAGACGTGCCAATTTTATCGGTTTGATAAACTTGGATTTGTTGATTTGATTAGCACGAATTTTTACAAAGTAGAAGTAGACTGCCGACTTGTCTTTATAATCAAGCTTCCAATAGCCGCGCCGAAGTGTTTGATATCTGACGGAGACTGGCTCGTGCGTCTTGCTTCGCAAGCCGTTCCCTCACTTCTCTAAAAAAGCTTATCAAACACTGCGGCGCGGCTATTGAAAATCTGATGATAAAAATCAATTGAGTCACTTGCTTTTACTTTGCTACAGCTCAAGTGATAGACAAATCTTAATTTGTCAATCCGTTTTATGTATGCTCGGCGTTATATCAATGTTTTTTATCATGATATCATCCTCCGAAAAATTTTTTCTGCCGTGCAGTAAAATCTCAAATTCGCGCGTTTTATATTTTACACGCTTTGTGTAAACAGCCAAAAATAAAGAAACAATAAATTTGTGGGATTGGTATAGCTTTTTGACGCAAAAAGTGATACAATATGCCGAATACTGTTGAAAGTGAGCTGCTTTATGGAAAAGAAAGAAAAAAGAACATTTAAACAGTTTTTTATGGACAACAACAAACGCAATCTAAAAATTACGATTACCGTTGTCTGCGTGGTGCTCGCCCTTGCTATAATCGGCGGCGGCATCTATATCGGCAATAAGCTCGGACTTATTACCATCGACCACGGCAGCAACGGTGATCCCGAGGGCACCTTTGCGCCCGAGGAGCAGTTTGATGCAATGTACGATGTCAGCGACGCTTCGAGCATCGACAGCCTCATAACTGCGTGGGCGAAGAACGGCGGCGCGAAGTATTCGAGCAAGAATATAATCAATGTTCTGCTCCTCGGCGTTGACAGCGAGACCGGCAAGGCAGAGGGCGGACGTTCGGATGCCATCATCCTGCTCTCGCTTAACAAAAAGACCAAGACGATAACGCTCGTGTCCTTCCTCAGAGACTGCTATACCTATATGAACATCAACGGCTCCGAGCGCTGCTGTAAGACTAACCATGCCTATTTCTGGGGCGGTCCCGCAACGCTTATCGAGACGCTTGAGAATAACTACAAGATTGAGATCGATCATTATATCAGCGTCGATTTCAAGAGCTTCCCGAAGCTTATTGACTCTCTCGGCGGCGTGTCCGTTCCGATTGAGCCCTATGAGGCGGATTATATCAACCGCACCACAACGAAGATAAAGAAAATAAGCGCCGGCGATTCCGTCAAGCTCAGCGGCAGCCAGGCTCTGGTCTACAGCCGTATACGCCACGTTGACAACGAGGGCGATGTCGGCAGAACCGCAAGACAGCGTACCGTTATCATGGCTCTCATCAAGAGCGCGCAGAACGCCTCTGCGGGTCAGCTCAACAACGCGCTCGATATCGTCCTTCCCAATGTCGTGACGAACTACAAGCGCAGTGAGATTCTCTCTCTCATGACCCAGGCGCTCTCTCAGGGCTGGATGAACTACGAGATAAAGCAGATAGTCATGCCGACCGAGGGCAACTACACTTCCGCTCAGCTCTATACCTACTACGGCAAGATAATCAACCAGCGCCTTTCGGTCTGGGTCGTCGATTATCCCGTCGTTGCGCGTGAGCTCCAGCTCGCTCTCTACGGCGACACGAATATAAAGATTGGCGATAACCATGTCTCCGCTGTCGATCTGCTGAAAAAGGGCGCAGTCCCGAGCAGCAACAGCAGCGGCTCAGGCTCATATTCTGCGTCGACCCGTCCGCACACCGATGTCGGTACTGTGGCGGAGAGCGAAGAGCCTGTAACTCATGAGCATACTTCCGAGGCGGTGAGCGAGCTCACCGAGGCAGAGAGCACGACCCGCCGCTTCCCGTTCACTCTTCCCGATTTCGGCTCAACTTCGCCGGCGGAAGACGAAGATGCAACATAAAATTACCGCTCCGGATATATTCCGGGGCGGCTTTTTGTATATGATTGAAAAATTATGATTGATGATATATAATTGTCAGAGAAACAAACGGACGGTGATAACATGAACAAAGTTTGTCATATAGTCGGCGGCGGCGACTTCTTCGGAATCCGCCCGACAGGGGAGGGCGATTTCATCATCGCTGCCGATAAAGGTCTGCTGTATCTTCAGAATCTCGGCATAACTCCGAATTTGGTCATAGGCGATTTCGATTCCCTCGGACACACTCCGAACGGGCGGAATATTATCGTCCTGCCCTGCGAAAAGAACGATACGGATATGGGGGCGGCGGTCGCAGAGGGCGTGATGCGCGGATATAAAAATTTCATTCTCTACGGCGCATCCGGCGGCAGAGCCGACCATACTCTTGCGAATATCCAGCTCATCTCGTCTCTGTCGAGGCGCGGAATGACCGCGATTATCGACGCGCGCGAAACTTCGTTCACTTCGATAACAAACGGCAGAATTATTTTTGACGAGAACGCAAAGGGCATGATCTCCGTGTTTTCCCATTCGGATATCTCATCGGGTGTCACTATAAGCGGGCTCAAATATGAGCTCAAAAACGGCACCTTGAAGAACACATACGCCCTCGGCGTCAGCAATGAATTTGTCGGTAAAATGAGCGAAATATCAGTCGCTCAGGGAACGCTGACGGTCGTTTATCCGAGCAGCGCAGAGCCCTCTTTTTTCAGATTTTGAGCCGCGCGAAAAGATGTTTTTGAACCAAATAATATCCTGCACCGAGATGCTGCCCGTGAGCATCAGCAGAAGAATATACACCGCCGCGTTGACAGTTATTATGATTGTCAGCGCGGCTTTTCCGCTGCCCTGCGCCGAGGAGAGCAGCAGCCCCGCGAGAAACGAAGCCGTCACGCAGACGGCGGGCTTTATTATCGAATCCATGATATTTATTTCGAGCGTGCAAACTTTTGAAAGCCTGTGTATGCTCAGCGAAAAGTTTACTATCTCGCTGATAAAAAGTATCGCGACATAGCCCTTTACGGAATATTTCGGGATGAGTATCAGCACGAGCACGACGCACATCGCGGAGTCGATTATATTATATCTCATTGAATACACCTGCTGGTCAAGCCCTTTGAGTATTCCGTCAACTGTCGTGTCTGTGTACATTATCGGCAGAAGCGGCGCGAGCACGCGCAGATATTCCGCGCATTGCCCGTCTCCGTAGATGCACTGCGACAGCCCCTCGGAAAAAATGAACATTATTCCCGCCGTGCCCATCGAAAACAGCACGGTTATTTTTATTGCCCGCGCCGCCATGCTGTCTATCCTGTTTCTGTTGCCGCGCGCCGCACATTCGGCAAATTCCGGCACAAGCATGCTCGCGAGAGCTGTCATAATGGCGGCGGGGTAGAGTATAACCGGCAGAGCCATGCCGTGAATAACTCCGTAGAGCGTCATCGCGCCGCCCGCGCTCTGCCCCGATTTGCGAAAGCCCACGGGAATCAGCAGGTGTTCTATCGTCAGCAGCACCGAGCGCGCGCACGATCCGGCGGCGTCCGGGAGCGCGATGCGTAGCAGAGCCCGAAGCCCGCCGGGCGTTTTTTCTTTCGGCTTTTGGTGCTTCGTTGATTTGTAGAGCAAAAATGCGCATATCAGTGAGCTTATCTGCGATATCGTTATGCCGAGCGACACCGCGTCGCAGGCGTATTCTGCGCCCTTTGCCGCCCAGAATCGAAGCATCAGAACAGAGACCGCTATTTTTACCGCCTGCTCGAATATCTGCACCGCCGCATATTTGAGCACTGTGCGCCGCGCCGTGAAATATCCGCTGAACGCGCAGCCGACCGATGCCGCGGGGAGGCTCAGCGCGAGTATGCGAAGCGACGACGCCGTGCGTATGTCGCCGAGCCACAATTTTGCTATCAGCTCCGCGCCGAACCATACGGCGGCGAGCATCATGCACCCGACCGTCAGCCCGTAGAGCGCGCACCGCCGCATTATCCATGCGCCCTGACCGGCATTTTTTCCGGAATCTTCGACCGTGAGCCGCGTCGATGCGAGCGGCAGACCCGCAAACGAAAATGTCAGCGCCATCGCGTATACATCCGTGACGAGCGAAAAAAGTCCTATTCCCGCCGCGCCCAGCCGCCCGGTCAGATATACATTGAACGCAACGCCGACCGTGCGCATGAGAAACGATGTCGCGGCGAGCGTCAGCGTGTTTATGAGAAGCCGTTTCGTGTTCTTCATTTTTGCCTCCGGAGAAGTCAAAAAGCGTTAAATCTCTTGACAAAAACGCTTCTGAATGTGATAATATAGAGTAATTCATCGGAAAAGAGGGAATCCCCAAAAAAGGCGTATGCAGTGCCGAGTACCGCATCGCCGCCGATTTCTGAAATGTAAAATCAACGCTGCTCCTCCGGCGCGGAGCAATCAGCGTTCATGTAAAATCTATTCGCCGGAGAAATGGATTATGTTATGGCAAAGGAACTCGCAAAACAGTATGATCCGAAGGAAGTGGAGGACAGAACCTATAAATTCTGGCTCGACGGCAATTTCTTCCACGCCGTACCCGACCCGGAGAAGAAACCCTATACTATAGTTATTCCCCCTCCGAACATCACGGGTCAGCTCCATATGGGTCATGCTCTTGACAATACTCTTCAGGATATACTTATCCGCTATCACCGCATGCAGGGCTATGATACCCTCTGGCTGCCCGGCACCGACCACGCTTCTATCGCCACCGAGGCGAAGATAGTCGAGGCTATGGCAAAGGAAGGCCTTACAAAGGACGATGTCGGCCGCGAGGGCTTCCTCGAGCGCGCATGGGCGTGGAAAGAGAAGTTCGGCGGCAGAATAATCGAACAGCTCAAGAAGATGGGCTCGTCCTGCGACTGGGAGCGCGAGCGCTTCACTCTCGACGAGGGCTGCAATGAGGCTGTCAACGAGGTTTTTTGCAACCTCTATGAAAAGGGACTCATTTATAGGGGCGAGAGAATAATCAACTGGTGCCCCCATTGCCTGACCTCGATCTCTGACGCCGAGGTCGAATATGAGGATCAGGCGGGTCACTTCTGGCATCTTCGCTATCCTTTCAAGGACGGAAGCGGCTATCTTGAGCTTGCAACGACCCGACCCGAGACCCTGCTCGGCGATACCGCTGTTGCCGTCAACCCCAATGATGAAAGATATAAGGATATCGTCGGCAAGACGCTCATCCTGCCCATAGTCCACCGCGAGATACCCGTTGTCGCCGATGATTATGTCGAGATAGACTTCGGTACCGGTGTCGTTAAGATAACTCCCGCGCATGACCCGAACGACTTTGAGGTCGGCCTGCGCCATAACCTGCCCGTTATCAATGTCCTGACCGATGACGCAAAGATAGTCGACGACTATCCGAAATACGCCGGCATGGACAGATACGAGGCGAGAAAAGCTATCGTCAAGGATCTTGAGGCTGAGGGCGCTCTCGTCAAGGTCGAGGATTATAACCACAATGTCGGCACCTGCTACCGCTGCTCAACTACCGTTGAGCCCCGCGTTTCAAAGCAGTGGTTCGTCAGCATGAAGCCCCTCGCGGGTCCCGCTATCGATGCTGTCAAGAACGGTGAGACAAAGTTCGTCCCGAAGCGTTTTGAAAAAGTCTATTTCCATTGGCTCGAGAATATCCGCGACTGGTGCATCTCCCGTCAGCTCTGGTGGGGTCACCGCATCCCCGCGTGGTATTGCGACGATTGCGGCGAGATAACCGTTGCAAGAACCGCCCCCGACAAGTGCTCGAAGTGCGGCAGCACCCATATCCATCAGGATCCCGATACGCTTGATACATGGTTCTCCTCGGCTCTCTGGCCGTTCTCGACCCTCGGCTGGCCGAATACCGACAGCGAGGATTTCAAGCGCTATTATCCCACCAACACTCTTGTCACAGGTTATGATATAATCCCGTTCTGGGTCATGAGAATGATGTTCTCCGGCATCGAGCAGACCGGTCAGGTTCCGTTCGATACCGTCCTCATCCACGGACTCGTCCGCGATGAGCTGGGCAGAAAAATGTCGAAGTCGCTCGGCAACGGCATCGATCCGCTCGAGGTCATTGACAAATACGGCGCAGATGCCTTGCGCTTCACTCTTGCCAACGGCAACAGCCCCGGAAACGACATGAGATATTCCGACAAAAAGGTCGAAGCGAGCCGCAACTTTGCCAACAAGCTCTGGAACGCCGCACGCTTTATCCTTATGAACCTCGACGGCTCCGAAGAAGCGGGTCTGCCCGATGAGCTTGCGCTCGAGGATAAGTGGGTGCTCAGCCTCTATAACGACCTCGTCAAAGAGGTTACGGACAATCTCGAGAGATTCGAGCTCGGCATCGCAGTTCAGAAGCTCTATGATTTCATCTGGGATGTTTTCTGCGACTGGTATATCGAGCTTGCGAAGATTCGCCTGCAAAAGGGCGGCGAGCCCGCACAGTGCGCAAAGCGCGTGCTTATATATGTCATGTCCAATGTTTTGAAGCTTCTCCATCCGTTCATGCCGTTCGTGACCGAGGAGATTTGGCAGTCCCTGCCGCATGAGGGCGCGAGCATAATGGTCTCCGATTGGCCGCAGTATTCCGACACTCTGAACTTCAGCGCAGAGGAAGAGCAGATGAACATGATTATGGACGCGGTCAGGGCGATAAGAAACCGCCGCGCCGAGATGAACGTTCCTCATTCAAAGAGAGCGAAAATATATATCAGCACCTCTTATGTCGATACCTTCAGACTCTCCGGCGAGTTCATGCAGAAGCTCGCGGGCGCGTCCGAGGTCGAGGTTGAGGACGGCATCGAGATAGACGGCGCAGTCTGCATCGTCACCGACGCCGCAAAGATATATATCCCCATGGGCGACCTCGTTGACTTCGAAGCCGAGCGCGCAAGACTCAACAAAGAGCTCGCCTCCGCTCAGAAGCAGCTCGACGGCATCAACGCCAAGCTCTCCAACGAGAACTTCGTCTCCAAAGCTCCCGCGCCGGTCGTTGAGGCTCAGCGCGAAGCGGCGAGAAAGCTGAATGAGAAGATAGCAATGCTCAACGACAGCCTCTCTAAGATCGCCAATGCGTAATTCCGCGTGATACTGCGTTGTGGGAACCATGCGAACTCAGTCACGCACCCGCGTGCGCTCCCTCGCGTGCAGAACCCCACGCCTTGTTTCGCACAAAATTCCGCTATTGGCTGCCTTTTCGTGTGAACCGCGGAGAAATCGCACATAGCTGCGTTGTGAGAACCGTACGGGCGGCAGTCGCGCACACAAAGTGCGCTCCTTTGCCCGCAGAACCCCACGCCTTGCTCTGCACAATTTCTCGCAGTTCGGGAAGACGGCTCATAATTTCGCGTGATACTGCGTTGTGAGAACCGTGCCCGTTCGGTTATCGGTGTATGGGCGGATATCATCCGCCCGTAAAATCGGTATTCGTTCACATTTGCGTATGTTCTCCCGCACATAAAAACCAACCTGCAAAGGACGGGCATGTCCCGTCCTTTGATGTTTTACGGAGGAAAACTGATGACACCAACCGAAGCAATCGAATATATCCATTCGCGCCTGACCTTTGGCATACACCCCGGTATGGAGCGTATCAGGGCGCTCTGCGCCGCGCTCGGCAACCCGCAGGATGAGCTTCGCTTCATCCATGTCGCCGGGACGAACGGCAAAGGCTCGACGAGCACCATGATATCCTGTATGCTCTCTGCCGCCGGGTACAGAACCGGGCTGTTCACTTCGCCCTATGTCATCGATTTCCGCGAGCGCATGCAAATTGACGGCGAGATGATTCCGCCGGAGGATCTCGCCTCGACCGTTGAGCGCGTTAAATTAGCGTGCGACGAACTCGATAAACGCGGAATTGTCGCAACCGAGTTCGAGACCCTGACCGCCGCCGCGTTTCTCTGGTACAAAGAGCGCAAATGCGATGTTGTCGTGCTCGAAGTCGGGCTCGGCGGGCTGCTCGATTCAACGAATATTATAAAAACTCCGCTCGTCTCCGTCATAACCTCGATTTCTATGGATCACACCGCGATACTCGGCAATACAATCGCTGAAATAGCCGCGCAGAAGTGCGGAATAATCAAGCCGCGCGGCGTAACGGTCATGTATCCCGAGCAGTCTGCTGATGCACGCCGTGTTATAGAAGAAACCGCTCAGCGCGAAAAAAATAAGCTCGCAGTGCCGGATATGACCGCCTGCCGCGTTGTTGACGAGACGATACGCGGCACAGATATAGTCTACGGCTCGCTGAATCTCCGCGTACCGTTCGCGGGCGACCATATGATAAAAAATGCGCTGACAGCCGTCACAGCCGTTCGCGAGTGCGGCTTGAATGTCAGCGACGAATCGATAGAGCAGGGAATGAAAAAAGCCGTGATGCCCGCACGAATGGAGCTTATCGGCGAAAATATTATTCTTGACGGCGGTCACAACGAGGGCTGTGCCTCGGCGCTTAAAGCGTTTCTGGAGCGCTTCACAAGCGGCAGACGCGTCGCCGTGTGCGCGCTCATGGGCGACAAGGACTGCGACACATATCTGCGCCTGACCGCGCCGCTGTTTGAAAAAATGTACCTGACAGCTCCGGACAATCCGCGCAGCATGAATCCCGAAGCCCTGAGCAAGCTCGCCAATAAATATTGCGCCGACTGTACGCCTGTGTCCGACCCGACAGAAGCCTGCCGCATGGCGATAAATGACATAAAGCAAAACGGCGGAACGCTCGTTACTTGCGGTTCGTTCTATCTCGCAGGCGAGGTTCGCGGTTATCTTTTGGAAAATAAAAATATTTAACCCGCCGCATTTCGGCAGGATTTTTAAACGGGATGGATTATTATCTTTGATGATAATAGTCCGTCCTGTTTTTTATTTTGTACAAGCCGTGTCCGATTTTTGATCATATCAAAATGACCCTCCGCACAGAGCCGACCAACGGCGGCACAGATTTTTAATAAGATTTGCTGCAATTAAAAATTGTGCACGGTTCGTAGGGACAGCCCTTGCGGCTGTCCGATATCGGCGGCAGCCGATACAAAATTTTAAATGTACTGATATCGTCAACAAAAAATTCAAACAAATCCGAGAATAATCCCACTCATCCCGGACAAACTGTTAATTGATAATCACCCCAAAGGAGGAAAAAACATGGGTGTTGAAATAATCTCAAATCCGCTCAGCGTCAGCGCGCTGCTCTCCGGCGAGATAGACCACCATACCGCCGCCGCAATGCGCGCGGATATCGATGCCGCCGCCGCAGCTCAGCAGCCGAAGATACTGCGCCTCGACTTCGCCGATGTCACTTTTATGGACAGCTCCGCCGTCGGTCTTGTCATGGGTCGCTATAGGCTTCTGCAGGGCTGGCAGGGGAAGCTCGAGGTCACGAATCTCAGCGAGCGCAATTATAAAATGATGCGCCTTGCGGGTATGCAGGCGCTGTGTACGCTGTCGCAGAAAAGGAACAAGGAGGATAAACATGAGTAGAAAAAAGCCTGTCGATCAGATGAGCCTGAAAATAGAGAGCCGCTCCGTCAACGAGAGCTTCGCGCGCGTCGCAGTCTCGGCGTTTGCGGCTCAGCAGGACCCGACGGTCGAAGAAATATCGGATATTAAAACCGCCGTCAGCGAGGCGGTCACAAACTGCATCGTCCACGCCTATCCCGCGAGTGTGGGGGAGATATACATATGGGTCGGGCTGTTCGACGACGGACTCGTCCGCATCAGAATAAGGGATCGCGGGTGCGGCATAATCGATGTGCGCCAGGCGATGGAGCCGCTGTTCACGACCCTCGGCGGCGAGCGCGCAGGCTTGGGATTCGCCGTCATGGAGAGCTTTATGGACAAAGTGCGCGTGCGCTCCGTCCCGGGCAAGGGAACGAGCGTCACCATGGATAAATTTATAAAAGGACGCGGCGATGGACAGGGCTGAACGCAATGAACTCGTTGAAAAGAATATCGGTCTCGTCCATGCCTGCGCCAACAAATTCCGCGGCAAGGGTGCGGAGTATGACGACCTGTTTCAGGCGGGGTGCGTCGGGATTATAAAAGCCGCCGAAAACTTCGATCCGGAGCGCGGGTTCTCGTTTTCGACTTATGCCGTGCCCGTCATTCTCGGCGAGATAAAGCGCATTTTCCGCGACGGCGGCAGTGTCAAAGTCGGACGCGCACTGAAAGAAAAAGCGCGCGCCGCGATGCGCGAAAAGGACGCGCTGACCGCCGAGCTCGGGTGCGAACCTACTGTAGGCCAGCTCGCCGAACGCCTCGGCAGCGATGTCGCCCAGACGGCGCAACTGCTCAATGCGGCAATGCCCGCCGTGTCGCTGACCGCATGCACGGACGACGGCGAGGGGCAGATCGACCTGCCCGTTGAGTCGCCGGAGAACGCCGCCTCGGAGCTTATCGCCCTGCGCGAGGTCATCGCTCTGCTCGATGACCGCGACCGCGAGATGATAAGCCTGCGCTATTATCGCGGGATGACTCAGAGCCGAACTGCCGAGCTGCTCGGTATGTCGCAGGTGCAGGTGTCGCGGCGCGAAAAAGCCGTGCTCGCGCTCCTGCGACGCAACCTGTCCGCCTGATTTTCTTGACAATTCCCGCCGATGTGATAAACTTAACTGAGATCATATTGGAGGGACAAAAAATGAAAAAGATGATTCCCAACGGCGTCTATCCGACCATGATAACGCCGTTCACAAAGGACAATAAAATAGACTATGCGGCAGTTGAAGCGCTCATAAACTGGTACGCCGGGAAGAAAGTCGACGGAATTTTCGCCATCTGCCAGTCGAGCGAGATATTCTTCCTCTCGTTTGAAGAGCGACTCGAGCTCCTGCATTTTGTCATGCAGCATACGCCGAAAAATATCTCAATAGTCGCGTCCGGTCATGTCGCGGATGATCTCGACACTCAGATAGAAGAGGCAAAGGCTTTCATAGACGAGGGGATAGACGCCTATGTGTTTATCTCGAACAGATTTGCCTCAGCCGATGAGGACGACAGCGTGTTTCTTAAAAATATCGACAGGGCTGTCGAATCCGTCGGCGATGTCAACTTCGGCATCTATGAGTGTCCCTATCCCTATAAGCGCATTATGACTCCCGAGGTGCTCAAAAAGCTCGCCGAGTCCGGCAGATTCACTTTTCTCAAAGATACTTGCTGCGACCCCGGCATGATAAACGAAAAACTCAGAGCCGTTGACGGCATGGGACTCAAGATATTCAACGCCAACTCCGCGAGCCTGCTCGAAACGCTGAAAATGGGCTGCGCCGGCTTCTCCGGAGTTATGGCGAATTTCCACCCGGAGATATATTCGTGGCTGTGCAAAAACTTTGAAAAAGAGCCGGAAAAGGCGGAAAAAGTCCAGGCTTTCCTCGGCTTTGCCTCTCTCGCCGAGTGCCAGCTCTATCCCGTCAACGCCAAATATTATCTCTCCCTCGAGGGCGTGCCCATGGGCTATGACTGCCGCTCGAAGGACGCTTCGGCGTTCACGCTCAGCCGCCGCATGGAGATAGATCAGATGCGCGAGCTGACCGAACAGTTCAAGGCAGATATGGGTATAGAATAATGCCCGAACTCGGTTTTCAGTATGAATTAACGCGCTCCGACCGCAGGACGCTGAGCATAAAAATATCGCGTGACGCAAAGGTTCTGGTCTATGCGCCGCGCCGCATGGGTCTCAAGCATATCGAAGATTTTCTCTTCGAAAAGCGCGCGTGGGTGCTCAAAAATCTTGCAAAGGTGCAGGAGCGAAAAGATATTTCCGATTCGTTCGTCCCGGGAGGGGAATCGGGACTTCTCCTGCTCGGGCGCGAGTATCCGCTGATAAAAGTTCCCGGGCAACGCGCAGGTTTTGACGGCAGCAATTTCTTTGTCCCCGACGGGCTCTCGGTTGATGATACGGCGGCAGCGCTCAAGGAAGTCTACCGCTCGCTCGCTAAGAATTATCTCGTCCGCAGGACATATGAGCTCGCAGATCAGTTCGGCGAAACGGTCGCTTCGGTCAAGATAAATTCCGCGAGAACTCGCTGGGGTTCATGCACCTCAAAGGGGAATATAAACCTCTCGCTGTTTCTCGTTATGGCGCCCGAGGGCGCGGTTGATTATTGCATTATCCATGAGCTTTCGCATCTTAAACACATGGATCATTCGGCGGCGTTCTGGCGGCTTGTCGGTTCGCGGTGCCCGGATTATGAAAAACGCAAAGAGGAGCTGAGAGTTTTAAATCTACGCCTCATGCGTGAAAAATGGTGAAAAACAGCTGTGATCGGGCAATATATTTGCTCCGACCGCAGCCGTTTTTATTTTTGAAAACCGATTGACAACGGGAATAAATTCCATATATAATTGTCTTGTAAACGGCGCGTTCGGAGAATAACCGCCGACAAAAACAATGAAAAAGGGATGGTCATGTGGCAAAAATAATTTCATTTATTGTATCTGTAATTATGTTCTGCTTCCCCGCGCTCAACATTCCGCACGTTAAGGTTGACGATACGAGGTTCAACACCGAGTATGCCAACGTTTTCGTTCACGGTCTTGCGGGCTGGGGCAGCTACACCTGGTATAACGATTTCCTGCCCTATTGGGGTATGTTCGGCGGCGATCTGATGCAGTATCTCAACGCCCGCGGTTTCGAGTGCTATTCTGCAGCGGTCGATCCGACGGGAAGCGCATGGGACAGAGCCTGCGAGCTTTACGCCCAGCTGACCGGCACCGTCACCGACTACGGCGAGGAGCATTCAAAGCGCTGCCGCCACGACAGATACGGCGAGGATTATTCCTCTGATCCGCTTATCGATGAGTGGAGCGCCGAGGATAAGATAAATCTTCTCGGTCATTCATTCGGCGGCGTGACCGTCAGACTTCTTGCTGAGCTTATGGCAAACGGCAGCGAGGCCGAGCGCAAGGCTTCGGGCAGCGATGTCTCCGACCTGTTCACGGGCGGAAAGGCAGATTGGATATATTCCGTCACAGCGCTCGCCGCTCCGCATAACGGCACGACCGCCTATCTCGTGCGCGACGCTATAATCAAAGATGTCAACGCCACCGCCGAAGAGCGTGCGGTTGTCGCCATGCTCACCGTTGCCACCGCTCCGCATCTCGACAGGGCGCTTTCGGACAGCGCAGAGTACGACATGGACATCGACCACGCTCTCGCGATAAATGAGAATATCTCGACGCTCAAAAATATCTATTATTTCTCCTATCCGTGCAGCGCGACCGAGCGTAATGCGGACGGCACTTACAGCCCGGTCGACGGCAATATAGATAGGCTCTTCAGAGCGTGCTCAGTCAGAATGGGCAAGTTCACCTGCACCACCAAGGGCGGCTATGTCGTCGACGAAAAGTGGTTCGAGAACGACGGACTCGTCAACAAAATCTCTGCTCTCGCTCCGTTCAATGCGCCCTCTGCCGTTTACAGCGGCGGCGAAGTCGCAACGGGCGTCTGGAACATCATGCCGACATTCAGCGGCGACCACCTCTCGATAAACGGCGGTCTGTTTGTCAACCACAATGTCCGCGTGTTCTATGTCGACCTGCTCTCGATGATAAACGAGCTGTAATATAATTTTCCCCGTGTCTTGCATGGGAGCGAAAAACAGAAATCCTACCCACGGTTTTCCCTTGGGTAGGATTTTTTGCTTGATAATCGCCTCGGCGACTCAACACATCGCTGCCGCGCGAGCGGAATGAAATTTCAGCAAAGAGTTATTCTGCCGACTGTCAATATCCCCAAATGTCCTGAACTTAAATTGTGCAGATTGCAAGAAACTTTTAAAATATATACAAAAAGATGCGATAAAATAAGTGAATATGTTGCAATATCGCTAATATAATGCTATGATTAGAAAAAACAAGCAGGAGGGTAAAGATGTATAACACAGAAAATCCGTACAAAAGCGCGGGGGAGTATCTGAAAGCGCCGCTGTTTGAAAAATATCAGCTCAGGCGCGCTGCGGTCAAGACCTCGACCGCGCTGTTCCCGTTCATGCTCTTCGCCGCGATATTCGCGTTTATAATACTTATTCTCGGAAAAGTTTTTCCGTCCCTGCTCGACGGACTCTATTGGGTTTCGTATATGTCCGTCCAGCTTTTCGGCATAGGTATGTCGATATGTATGGCGTATTACGCGGGCGGATTTTTCTCCGCGCTTGTCTCGGGCGTTCTCGCCGTGTATTTCGGTCTCTTCTGCAACCAGGTCGCGGGCGTTGAAACAATAGGTGGCTCGTCTGTTATCGGCTTCATGGGCTATTATGTGATAGCCCTGCTGAGCACCGTGTGCGTGACCTTCCTGCACAAGGTCTGTGTCGTCGTTATAGAATGGGCGTTCGGTCTGCTGTTGAAGCTTGCACATTCAAAGATAAAAGACGAAGCAAAGCGCGAGGAGCTGATATGCACATTCCGCCCGCAGCTCAAAAATATGACTCTGCTCGGCGATTCGCTCGTTGTTATCGGGCTTTCCGCTTTCACGGTGTTTTTCGTTATGAACTACGCCTACGCCCTGCCGATGACCCTGCTCGCGCATAAGCTCGCCGGAATAGTCGCCTCCTCCGCAAATATCATTCTCAAAGGCGCCGTGATAGGCTTCGCGCTCGGTTTCGATGTCGGCGGTCCGCTCTCGCTCGCGGTGTTCGATGAGATATTCAAGGGCGTGCTGGCGGGCTCAATAGAGAGCGCAAGACTGCTCACAGTGTTCTCCGCGGCGATGATAACCCCGTCGTGGATATGCATGATTTATCTCTTCGTCGGCAAGAAGTTCAAGTCCTGGCCGATGGTCGTCTATGATGAAAACCTGCTCAACACGGGCTTCATTAACGAGGTGTTCCAGAATGTCAGGCTCATGGCGATGTCGCCGATGGTCTATTGCGTCAGAGAGCCGCAGACAACG
>OJAM01000269.1_pt1 | contig 24708 bp, 25 predicted proteins | sample 1589071 | NCBI WGS metagenome assembly OJAM01 (sample SAMN03283243) | human gut metagenome | biome: human-associated habitat; material: feces | host: Homo sapiens | place: Peru | collected 2012
GGCGGGCAGGACGCTTCCCGCCGATGAGGGCTTTGAACTTAACGCCGCAGCTGAAGGCAGTCTCATTGATTTTGATTAAATTTGTGAATGAATATGCTCACGGAGGTCCCGGACTTGCCGTGGCCGCTTACTTAATAATAGGAAAACATGGAAAGGAATAACAAAAAGCCGATTGTCGGTATCACGCAGGGTGACGGCAACGGTATCGGCTATGAGGTGATCATCAAGTCGTTGGCTGACGCCAGAATTCTGGATTCGTTCACTCCGGTGATCTACGGTTCGTCAAAGATTTTCGGTTTCTACCGTAAACTGATCCATAACCTTGACCAGATGGACACTTATGTGATCCAGAGCGCCAAGGATGCTAAGCCAAAGAAGATCAATATTGTCAACTGCCTTCCGGACAATGTGTTCGTCGAGCCGGGACAGTCCACTCCGGAGTCGGCTAAATCGGCCATCAGGTCGCTTGAGTGCGCTGTGGAGGACATCAAGAACGGTGACATCGACGTGCTGGTGACGGCTCCTATCAACAAGAAGGCCATGGTGGCCGAGGGTTTCGGAAACACCGGGCATACTGAATATCTCCAAAAGGAATTCGGAGTTGATGACGTGCTGATGTTCATGGTCTCCGACCAGCTCAGGATCAGTGTCGTGACCGGGCATATTCCTTTAAAGGATGTTCCGGCGTCGATCACGCAGGAGAAGATCGTGAACAAATTGAGGCTGATGACCGCGTCGCTGAAGAGGGATTTCGGCATCGTGGAGCCTAAGATCGCGGTGCTGGGACTGAATCCGCATTGCGGGGACGGCGGCCTGCTTGGCGACGAGGAGGAGAGGATAATCCTTCCTGCCGTGAAAGCGGCCAACGCTGAAGGGCTTATGGCTTTCGGACCTTATTCTCCGGACGGGTTCTTCGGGCTCGGACATTATGCGAAGTTTGACGCCACTCTGGCCATGTATCATGATCAGGGACTGGCTCCGTTCAAGGCTTTGGCCTTCGAGGACGGCGTGAACTTCACGGCAGGGCTTCCGATTGTCAGGACTTCTCCGGATCATGGCACGGCCTACGAGATGGCCGGGCGTGACGAGGCGGATCCGCAGTCCATGATGTCGTCCATCTACACGGCGATCGACATCTTCCGCAAGAGGGCGGCGTACGATGACCTGTACGAAGGGAAAATGCAGAAGAAATAATTGAATATGAACTACAAACGATCGATTCTGATAACCGGTGGGGCCGGTTTCATAGGCAGTCACGTGGTGAGGCTGTTTGTCAACAAGTATCCTGACTACCGGATCATCAATCTTGACAAGCTTACCTATGCCGGCAATCTCGCCAATCTCAAGGACATAGAGGATCGCCAGAACTATACTTTCGTCAAGGCCGACATCTGCGACCTTGAGGCCGTCCGCAAAGTGATCTCTGAATATTCTGTTGATGGCATCATACACCTTGCCGCCGAGAGCCATGTTGACCGCTCGATCAAGGATCCGTTCATATTCGCTAAGACAAATGTCCTGGGCACCTTGACTCTGCTTCAGGCCGCCCGTGAGTTTTGGGAGCCGAAAGCTTGGGAAGGAAAGCGGTTCTATCATATTTCCACCGATGAGGTTTATGGCGCTCTTGAGTTGACAAGGCCGGAGGGAGATCCTGCCGGCAATGAGTGTGGCGGGGGGCCGTTCGGTGACACTTTCTTCACCGAGGACTGCAAGTACCAGCCTCACAGTCCGTACTCAGCGTCGAAAGCCTCAAGCGATCATTTTGTCAGGGCCTATCATGACACCTACGGGATGCCGACGATCGTGACGAACTGCTCGAACAATTACGGTCCGTACCAGTTCCCTGAAAAACTGATTCCTCTGTTCATCAACAACATCCGGCAGCGTCGTCCGCTTCCGGTCTATGGAAAAGGGGAGAATGTCCGTGACTGGCTCTATGTCGAGGATCACGCCCGGGCGATCGATTTGATTTTCCATAAGGGAAAGATTGCCGAGACGTATAACATAGGTGGTTTCAACGAGTGGAAGAACATTGACCTGATCAAGGTTCTTATCAAGACTGTGGACAGGTTGCTTGGCCGCCCGGAGGGAGCGGATGATGATCTCATCACGTTCGTGACCGACAGGAAAGGACATGACATGCGTTATGCCATCGATTCGTCCAAGCTGAAGAATGAACTGGGTTGGGAGCCGAGCCTTCAGTTCGCGGAAGGTATCGAGAAGACCGTCCGCTGGTACCTTGAGAATGGTCCATGGCTTGACAACGTGACCAGCGGGGAGTACCTCCGCTACTATGATGACATGTACAAAAACCGATAAGGTGATCGTTCGGTTGCTTTGACATGTTCCGCGACAATATAAGTTGTCTATGAAATTTGCCAAAGTCGGTCACTGAGCTTGCCGAAGTTTGCAATATAAGTTGCTGTGGATCACAGTGGCGGAAAAAAGGAAAATCAGGAATTTTGCACGTTACCAAAATTCCTGATTTTATTTTTCTGCCACAGTGCCCGTGCGATTGCTGCGCGTGCGATTGCATAAAAAAATAACTTTCCGCTTGCGGTAAGGTTTTCTGATGGAGATGCGTTCGCACCTGGCATTTCTGCTGCCTCACGGCCTTGAATCCAAGGAGTTCCGCTTTGGCGTCCAATCAGCCTTTGCCTGCTAGACAGAAAGTGTACGCAAAGGTACACATTATTTTGTTATATCCAAATATTTTTCTGCAATTTATTGAAAAAATAATTCATTTGACATGAAATAAGTATTTATGGTATAATATAATCATACGCTCTTTGTTTACTTAAAGCACTATTTCAAGTAAATCAAAAATCCCGATGGCCGCCCATCCCAACGTCTCATCCCCACTGTGACCACCGGGAAAAAAGTCGTGCGGCCTACTTCATGTATTGAGCGGAGATGTTTTCATCAATGGCTTCAACCGAGTTGGCGATCACTTCCATGCTTGTTCTTTCTATTCCGTCGCTGGAAGTATATTTCTGAGACCGGAGCCTGCCTGTCACATAGACGGGAAAACCTTTCTGGATGACATCCAATGACGAGATGCCCTTGACTCCTTCCCATGCGGTCACATTGTGCCATGTGGTCTCGATTACCGGCTCACCGTTCCTTCCCTTGTAGGCGAAGTTGGTCGCGACGGAGAAATGCGCCACCCGCGTCTCCCCGACCTTGAGAATGTTGACATTGCCGACATTCCCTCGGATTTCAAGTCTGTTCAATTGTTCCATAATTCAAGTTGTTTTGAAGTTTTGTCTGACGCAAAGTTATAATGGTATTTCAGGCGGGGGACGGATGAAAAAGAATTACACGTGAGATTTTTCTGAATATTATCAAATCGCTGATTTGTCCGCCATCGGACTAGCGGCAAAAGATTTTTTTAGTGGGGAAACGATATCTGTCTTATGGGAATAAAATTTTATCAGGCATAACAAAGAATTATTTTATGGCCACAAAATTTTTCTATGCGTTTACCTTGGTGATAAGAAACAGAAAAATATTCATGAAATTTCTTTTCACCTCTTTCAAAACTCGTTTAAGAAAGACATATTTGCCGAAATCATAGGTTGGTGGCAGTGAGTTCACTCCATCAAGCCTCTGAACATATTTACCATGGCAGGCAGGCCTGCCGATAAAAGATAAGCGATGAAGAACTTGGAAGACGAATCGAGGGGGAGATGTCTGGAGTGTGGGGATGTTCTTCCTTACGGGCGCAGCGATATGAAGTTTTGCTGCGTCACTTGCAAAAGCAGGTACCACTATGTCAACAGCGGCCATCTGAAGGGGCTGCGGCTGAGAACCATCGGGGCGCTGGACCGCAACCACGGGATTCTGATGTCCCTGTTGGAGAAGGGTGTCACATCAATGAATATTCCTGACCTTGCTCAGATGGGCTACAGGTTTGACTGTGTCACATCGTACCACAAGGTCAGGAATCACAATGAATATCGTTGCTACGATATCAAATATTATTTGTCGGAAAGCCGCTTGTTCGGGCTCTCAAAGGTCGAGACAGGCCCGCCGGTGAAGAAACCTTAGGCCTCTTCGGCGCACTCCTCGTCCTTGCCGGGATCCTTGAACAGGAATATGAACAGGATGCCTACAAGAAGAGCGTAACCGGCGAACACGTACCAGGCTGTGGCCCAGTCAGGCTGGGCGGCGTTGTAAACGAAATGGTTCACGACCTTGCCGGCGGCCCAGGTTCCGATTGAGGCTCCGAGACCGTTCGTCATCAACATAAACAGTCCCTGTGCGCTGGAGCGGATGTCCTTGGTGGTCTTACGGTTCACGTAGAGGGATCCGGAGATGTTGAAGAAGTCGAACGCCACACCGTACACAAGGCAGGAGAGAATGAACAGCCATACTCCCGGGCCAGGGTTGCCGATTCCGAAGAATCCGAATCTGAGAACCCAGGCGAACATCGCGATGAGCATCACCTTTTTGATTCCGAACCTCTTCATGAAGAACGGGATGAGGAGGATGCATAGGGTCTCGGACATCTGGCTGAGCGAGATCAGGGCGTTGGCGTTGCGCGCGCCCCAGGCGTCGGCATATTCAGGACTTCCCGCAAAGGAGGAGATGAACGAGTTGGCGTAGCCGTTGGTGATCTGGAGAGACGCGCCGAGGAGCATCGAGAAAATGAAGAACACGGCCATCTGCCTGTCCTTGAACAAGGAGAACGCCTTGAGACCGGTAGCCTCCATGAAACTGCTGCCGCTGGCCTTCTTGACAGGCACGTTCGGGAGACTCAGCGCATAGAACCCGAGAATCAGGCTGAGAACTCCGGAGGTGAAGAACTGGAAGTAGCTGTGCTGGTACTGGATTCCGGAAGGATCCTTCATAAAGTTCACGAACAGCATCGTGCAGATGAATCCGACCGTTCCGAATACACGGATCGGCGGGAACGCCTTGACAGTGTCCTTGCCGGCTCCTTCAAGACCTGCGTAGGCCACGGAGTTGGTAAGGGCGATTGTCGGCATGTAGAACGCCACGCTGATCGTGTAGAGGATGTAGAAAATGCTGAAATTGAAGTCCGGACCGACCAGATACGCTCCTTCGGTCAGGTTGACGTTGCCCATCGCGTACAGTCCGGTGCCGAGCATCGAGACACCTGCGATGAGTTGGCAGAGAGACAGTGTCTTCTGTGCGGGGATCCATCTGTCGGCCACGATGCCGACGAGGGCTGGCATAAATATGGAGACGAATCCCTGTGTGGCGAAGAAAAGCCAGATCTGGGGACCAAGCCCGGCCTTGCCGAGAAAACTTCCCATAGATGTCAGGTACGCTCCCCAGATGGCGTACTGGAGGAAGTTCATAATGATCAGCCTGAGGCTGATGTGCTTGTTGCTCATAACGTTATTGTGTTTTTTGTTATTATGCGTATGGTCAAAACAAACAAATGTACGAGTTTTCGGCTAAAAATCACTATCTTTGAGGGTTAAATTTTGGAAGAATGGTTTTCAGAGAGATAGCGAAGGATCCCGGCTCAAGGGCAAGGACAGGCGTTTTCACCACCGATCATGGTGAGGTGAGGACTCCGATATTCATGCCTGTCGGGACGGTAGGCTCCGTCAAAGGGGTCTATCACAGGGACTTGAAGGAGGATGTGAAGGCCGAGATCATCCTTGGCAACACCTATCATCTCTATCTGAGGCCGGGTCTCGACACCTTGAAAAAGGTCGGCGGACTTCACAAGTTTGAGAACTGGGACAGACCGATCCTGACGGACAGCGGCGGATTCCAGGTGTTCTCTTTGACCAAAATCAGAAAAATCACCGAGGAGGGTTGCCGTTTCCAGTCTCACATTGATGGTTCGAGGCACACTTTTACACCAGAGAATAACGTTGACACCCAGAGAGTTATCGGCGCTGACATAATGATGGCGCTTGACGAGTGCTGTCCAGGTGACGCAGACGAAAAGTACGCTGCCAAGTCTCTTAAACTGACTCAGGGATGGCTTGAGCGTTATTACAAGCATTTCTGTGAGACCGAGCCTCTGTACGGGTACAATCAGGTTATGTTCCCGATCATCCAGGGTTGTGTCTATCCGGAACTCCGCAAACGGGCGGTTGACCACGCTGTCAGCCTCGTCGGAGACAGTGAGGCTGTCGGCGGTTTCGCGATCGGCGGACTTGCGGTAGGGGAGCCTACCGAGAAGATGTACGAGATGCTGGAACTCGTCTGCCCGCTCCTGCCGGACAACAGGCCACGCTACCTGATGGGAGTCGGCACGCCTGCCAACATCCTTGAGGGAATCGCGAGGGGAGTGGATATGTTCGACTGCGTGATGCCTACCCGCAACGGCCGCAACGGAATGCTCTTCACGTGGAACGGCATAATGAATATGCGTAATTCCAAGTGGGCGGAGGATTTCTCGCCGATCGATCCGGATGGAGCGTCGTTCGTCGACCGGACATATTCAAGAGCATACCTGCATCATCTTTTCATCGCGAAGGAGATGTTCGCCGCGATGATAGCGAGCGAGCACAATCTTGCCTTCTACCTCGACCTTGTCAGAGAGGCGCGTCTGCACATCGAGGCGGGGGATTTCGCCTCGTGGAAGGATGTGACCGTAAAAAGAATAAGTTCAAGACTTTAGGAATATGAACGTGGGACTGAAGAAGATAGACTGGTACATCATAAAGAAGTTCATAATGACCTTCTTTATAGCCCTTCTTCTCATCATCGGAATCGTCATAATCTTCGACATCAGCGAGAAGATCAACCATTTCGTCGAGAACAAGGCTCCTCTTCACGCCATCGTCTTCGACTATTATGTGAACTTCGTCCCGTATTTTGTGAATATGTTCAGCCCGCTGTTCGTGTTCATCACGGTCATATTCTTCACCTCCAGAATGGCGGCCAACAGCGAGATCATCGCCATTCTGTCCTGCGGCGTAAGCTACAAGAGGATGATGGTGCCGTATATGGTCTCCGCTTTGCTGATCGCCACGCTTTCCCTTTCTCTCAACCTCTGGGTGATTCCGAGGGCGAACGTCAAGCGAATAAATTTCGAACTAAAATATATAAAACACAGGAACTCATTGTCCTCCAGTAATGTACATTATCAGATTAATCCAGGGAAGTTCGTCTCGGTCGAGTCTTTCAGTTCATGGAACAACACCGCCTACGAATTCAGTCTGGAAGACATAGAGGACAACAAGCTCGTCAAGAAGATTTCCGCCGAGAAGGCGGTATGGGACAGCACTTTCAATGGCTGGAAACTGAAGAATTACTTCATAAGGGAATATACGGAAGGTCTTCAGGACCGTGTGACCACCGGTGCGGAGCTGGACACCGTGCTGAACCTGACAGTCACTGATTTTTATCGCAACAAGAAGACAGTCGAGACCTTGCCCGCGGAACAGCTTGATGAGTTGATCGCCACCCAGAAGATGAGGGGAGACGCCAACGTGATGTACGCGCTCATCGAGAAACACAACCGTCTCGCATTACCATTCTCGGCGTTCATCCTGACCCTTATGGGTGTGAGCCTTTCCTCGAGAAAACGAAGGGGAGGCATCGGCCTGAACATAGGAATAGGTATCGGTCTCAGTTTCACCTACATCCTCTTCATGCGGTTCAGCCAGATGTTCGTCTATTCGGGAGCGTTGCCTCCGGTGGTCGCACTTTGGCTTCCTAACGTGATATTCGGTATTATCGCCGCCGTTTTGTATATTCGAGCTTCAAAATAACTTAATATTTATGTCACAACAAACCTTATCCCCACTGAAACGATCCATTGTCGGAGTTCAGTTCATGTTTGTAGCTTTCGGTTCCACAGTACTGGTTCCACTTCTGGTAGGATTCGATCCAGCTATCGCTCTCCTCGCGGCCGGTCTCGGCACTCTTCTTTTCCATGCCGTCACCGGAGGCAAGGTTCCGATCTATCTCGGCAGCAGCTTCGCGTTCATAGCCCCGATCATCAAGGCTACCGAACTCTACGGACTGTCGGGAATGTTCTGCGGGCTCGTCGCTGTGGGACTTGTGTACATTCTGATGAGTTTTCTGGTCAAGTTGTTCGGTGTCAAGTTCATCAAGAAACTATTCCCGCCGATCGTGATCGGACCGGTCATCATCCTCATCGGTCTTTCCTTGGCCGGAACGGGAGTCGATATGGCCAGCAAGAACTGGATCCTGGCTCTCGTGTCGCTCTTTGTGGCGATCATCTGCTCGTGCTGGGGTAAAGGTATGATAAAGCTCATCCCGGTTGTGTTCGGCGCACTCGCCGGCTACATCGTGGCCGTGATATTCTACAGAAGCTCAATGGATTTCTCGGGAGTCGCGAACGCTCCTTGGTTCCAGCTTCCGCATTTCTCGAAGATGAGCCTCTCCTGGCAGGCGATCGTGTTTATGGCTCCTGTGGCCATCGCTCCGATCATCGAGCACGTTGGTGATGTCTATGCCATCAGCGAGATCGCCGGTAAGGATTTCGTCAAGGATCCTGGCCTTCACCGTACGATGCTGGGCGACGGTCTTGCCTGCACCCTCGCGGCATTCCTCGGCGGCGCTCCTGTGACGACATATTCAGAAGTGACCGGCGCCGTGTCGCTCACCAAGGTGACAGACCCAGCTTGTATGAGAATCGCCGCTCTTTCCGCTATTCTGATTTCCCTTGTCGGAAAGGTCGGCGCGGCGATCCAGACCATCCCGACTGCCGTTCTCGGTGGCATTATGCTCCTTCTTTTCGGTAGCATCGCATCCGTCGGAATCAGCAACCTTGTGAAGGCTCAGATTGACATGAACAAGACCCGCAACCTGATCATCGCCTCCCTCATCCTGACCATCGGAATCGGCGGCGCTGTCATCAGCTTCGGCAAGTTCTCACTCGCCGGCATCGGCCTCGCGTCAGTCGTCGGAGTTATCCTGAACCTCATCATCCCGGACAAGAAAGAGTCTGAAGAAGCTAACGCTTAATGAATATAAAGGTGTGCCCTATGAATATGACAGGGTGCACTTTTTTTAATGAATATTCTGATATGAGAATATGAATGCATTGAAAGTCAAGATAGTAAACAAAAGCCAATGGCCCGACCCGGCTTACGCCACTGAGGCGTCGGCCGGGATGGACCTTCGGGCGAACATCACCGAGCCGATTGTGCTGAAGCCATTGGAAAGGGTTCTGGTGCCCACGGGCATATTCATTGAGCTTCCTGTTGGCTATGAGGCGCAGGTCCGCCCTCGCAGCGGCCTTGCCACGAAGCACGGCATCACCGTGATCAACAGCCCCGGGACCGTGGATGCGGATTACCGTGGGGAACTGAAGACTTCGCTGGTCAACCTATCCAACGAGCCGTTCGAGATTGTTCCCGGCGAACGCATCGCCCAGATGGTTGTCGCCCGCCACGAGCGGGTTGAGTGGGAGGATGTTGAAGTTCTCTCTGAAACCGAGCGTGGTGCAGGTGGATGGGGCAGCACAGGAAAGCGCTAGCACTTTCCTGTGCTGGTTCACCCCCAGTCGCTTCGCGACAGCCCCGGTGGGGCATTGGGGACCGTATTCCCCAAACCCCTTGCGTCGCTTCGCACTGCGTGCGCTATACCTTTCACCCCCAGTCCCTACGGGACAGCCCCGGTGGGGCATTGGGGACCGTATTCCCCAAACCCCTTGCGTCGCTTCGCTCCGAGTTTGTTGTTTTGCATTATTACTAATATATTTAAGAAATATTTTTGGATTTGTTTTCGAATATGGATGTGCAGAGATTATATTCGGCATTCTTGGAATGCGGCCGTGTGACGACGGACAGCCGTGCCATCAGCGGCGGCGAGATGTTCTTCGGACTGAAAGGCGAAAATTTCGATGGTAATGAATATGCTCTCAAAGCTCTTGAGGCAGGGGCACGTTATGCCGTGGTGGATGAAGGTTCGACAGCGGCTGCTTCGGGAGATGCCCGTCTGATTGTCGTACCGGACACGCTGGAGGCCTTGCAGGCTCTCGCACGTCACCATCGTGAGAACACTTTTGTGGATGGTAAACGTCTGACTGTCATAGGATTGACCGGAACCAACGGCAAGACCACCACCAAGGAACTGATCACGAGAGTGTTGTCCGTGAAGTACAACGTCACGTCCACGCAAGGCAATCTGAACAATGACATCGGAGTGCCTCTGTCTGTCCTGAACATCAATTCCGAGACGCAGCTTGCAGTCATTGAGATGGGGGCGAATCATCCGGATGACATCGAGAAACTGGTGAAGGTCTGCGAGCCTGACTATGGTCTTATCACGAATGTCGGCAAGGCGCACCTGCTTGGGTTCGGTAGTTTTGAGGGCGTGAAGAAGGCCAAGGGAAAATTGTACGACTATATTTCCGAGCACGGAGGAAGCATATTCCTGAATGCTGATGATGAGAATCTGGCCGCTATGGCCGCCGAGCGTAAAGGCTTGAAGGTCATTGAATATGGCATCGGTTATTGGAACGCTATGGTTCTGCCGTCCGATGCGGACCATCCTTTTGTCCGGATGGCCATTCCTGACTCAGTCGCTGAGCCTGTCGAAACGAAAGAAGGCGCCGAAAACCTGCTGTGCCTCGAAACTCACCTGGCCGGTTCGTACAATGCCAACAACATAGCCGCCGCCATCGCTGTAGGCCTCCATTTCGGAGTGTCCCTCGAAGACGCAATCCAGGCCGTGAGTGAATATATTCCTAAAAACAACCGCTCGCAGTTGGAAAAGACAGATCGCAACATTTTGATAGAGGATGCGTACAACGCCAACCCTACGAGTATGGCCGCGGCATTGGACAATCTGGCGACGGTTCAGGCACCGCAGAAGGCCGCTATGTTGGGAGATATGCGTGAATTAGGCGAAGAGTCTGTCGCCGAGCATATTGCCATATTAAAGAAATTGGCTTCGCTGGATTTGGATATTGTCTGCCTTGTGGGGGAAGAATTCGGTAAGGCGCTTGGAACGATCCCTGAGCCTGCCGAAGGGCCGTTGGTTCGACAATGCTCACCAACCATCGAAATGGCCTCAAACACGAAATGGTTCCCGACCTCCGATGACCTTGCGACTTGGCTGAAAGAGAACCCAATCTCCAACCACACAATCCTAATCAAAGGCTCCCGCGGGATCCGGATGGAGAAGATTTTGTCAGAGTTATAGGGAACTTCCTCTCGTCAAAAATCATAGTGAGCCCAGTGACAGGTACTTTGTCGATGCGAGTCTGGATGACATATCTGGCAAGCATTCCGACAAAGTAACCTATTGTCAGTCCGACAATTGTCCCGACAATCACATCACCGAGGTAATGCTTCCCGACGAATATCCTGCTGACAGCCACCAACGCCGCCCACGTCAACGCGAACTTGTAGAAGCCGTTGTAGGTGTGTGTGCGGTCGTTTCTGAATCCGATGATCAGGCACATCACAAGGGCGAAGGCATTTGCCGCATGCGCCGAGAAGAACCCGTAGAACCCTCCGCGGCCTTCCAGCACGTTCAGCCCTCCGAGGAGCATCCTCGCGCTGTAGCTTGGCCTGAGTCTATCGACTGAATGTTTTACGATCGTGGAGAACTGGTCGCACAGCCCGAACGCGATTCCGACAGAAACCAGCACAACCAGAGCCTTTTTCCATCCAAGCCTTCTGAACAGGAAATATGCGCAGATCGCATACGCCGGGATCCACACCGTCTTGTCCGACATCAGCATCCAGAGCTGGTCCGTTGCCGGCGTGCTGAAACTGTTCAGAAACAGGGTGGCGTTCTGATCAATCCTGTGCAGGAATCCTATGAGTGAAGCGCTGACCATAGCATATCCTTTAAATCCTTGATCCCCTCACCGCTGACCGATGAGATGAACACGTGAGGAATTCCCTTAGGCAGCGACGGCTCGATTTCTTTCTCGATGTCCTTGTCGATCAGGTCGCATTTGGTGATGGCCAGAACCCGATCCTTGTCCAGAAGTTCGGGGTTATATTCCTTAAGCTCGTTGAGCAGGGTCTCGTAGCTTGCCTTGATGTCGTCCTCTTCCGCGGAGACCATAAAGAGCAGCACCGAGTTCCTTTCGATGTGGCGGAGGAAGCGTATTCCTATGCCTCTTCCTTCGTGCGCCCCTTCTATGATTCCAGGGATATCCGCCATTACAAATGACTGATCGTCATAATATTGTACGATTCCAAGATTCGGCTCCAGCGTCGTGAAAGCGTAGTTGGCGATTTTAGGTTTCGCCGCCGTGATCGCCGCCAGCAAGGTTGATTTTCCGGCGTTAGGGAAGCCTACAAGCCCCACATCAGCCAGCACCTTGAGCTCAAGGATGAACCATCCTTCCTGCCCATCCTCTCCCGGCTGCGCATACCTTGGAGTCTGGTTGGTGGCTGTCTTGAAGTTGTTGTTGCCCAGACCGCCACGTCCCCCCTTGCAAAGGATCCGTGTCTCTCCCGGCTCCATCATCTCGAACAGCACCTCTCCGGTCTCAGCGTCCTTCGCCACAGTACCCACCGGCACGTCCAGAATGATGTCCTCTCCGTTCTTGCCGGTGCGAAGTCCGCCCTCTCCGTGTCCTCCTTCCTCTGCCTTGATGTGCTTGCGGTACTTGAGGTGGATCAAAGTCCAGAACTGCGGATTGGCCCGAAGGATGATATGTCCCCCACGGCCACCATCCCCGCCGTCCGGTCCCCCCTTAGGCACATACTTGGCTCTGTAAAGGTGCATCGATCCCGCACCCCCATGCCCCGAGGCGCACCAGATCTTCACGTAGTCTATAAAGTTGCTGTCTGCCATAATTCTCTATCTAGCAGTTAAATAACTGTTCTTTTATAGCCCTTTCCAACCTCCGAGTAACAACGGAGTAACAAAATTTTCGTGCAATTTGCCACAAAAACGATACTGTCGAATTGTTACTTTTTGATGATTTCGCTACGGATATTTCGGCATATTCATGCTTGTTTTTCTTGTAACTTATCATTTGAGGTCAATGAACTTTTTGTTTGAAAGCAGCATTTTTTGCTTTCAAAGCTACAAAGATAGCGAAAGTTTGGGAAAGAACAGGCCTGTTATTGTATGAGTTTCACGACCGTTACCTAATAATGAGATGCTTTCTGGCAACCTTAAAGGTAATAGTGATGGATATAATCAGAATGGTGCAGACTCCCAACCCGCATCAATGCCTTCTGCCACCATTTGAGGACATTGACTTCTTTCTCAATGACGGTCTCGTTGGTCTGGACTTTCTGCTCTTCTCGGTGCCGTTCTTTGTAGGTCAGATAGATTCCCATGGAATCTACAACAGCCTTTGCGGTAAGTCGGTTGTCTTTCAGTTCCAACGTCTGCTGGACTCTTGCGGATTCTTTGAGTGTGCGAATCTCTTCCAGCCTTGCACGACCAGTAGAGTCACACCTAATCAGGGCTTGAACAATAGACGAGTCTGGTTGAACCTGAATGACGGTATCTTTGATGGTCTCAGTGACGGTAACAATAAACTCTGTGTTTTCCATCTTGTGAGGATAGAGTTTCGGGCAGCAGAACGATTACCACAATTGCTACCAATAATATTACGATTCGTTTCATTGTTCTCGTGTTTGGTTATCGTCTCGCTTTTGCTACCTGTTTCCTCAGTTGCCTTACCTCATCTTTCAGTTGCGAGTCCTCTGCGCATAGCCTATCGACGGAAGCCTTCAGTTCCTCGTTCTTTTTCTGCACGGCCACAATTTCTGCGTTAGCATTGGTAATTTTCTCCAGAAGGCGTTTATTCTCTGCTGATAGGAGGTTTATTGAAGCCTGCAAATCTTTCAGGAAGTCGTTCCTACGTTAGCGCGAACCTACAAGCCAGCCGACAGCTGCCGTGAACAACGGGATGATGTAAGTCCCGATAAATGCCGATGTCTCCATAAGGTAGTCCTTCGAAAAGTATAGTCTCATCTCCGCAAGTCTGCGTTTCTGTAATCCTGCTAGGGCAACGCCTTTCGCATATACCCAACGCAGGAACTCGTCCATAATCGAATTGTCATCCGGATTTGCCTTGATTTTCTTCAATAGAGTGGACTTTCGGAAGTTCCCTCCTCCGACATTGAACACGAACGACACAAGGGCATCGAACTGGCACTGGCGCAGATTCATACACTCCGCATTGACGATATTTTCGGCTGCAACAATGTCTTGCCTCAAGAACGCCTCTGCCTGTTCTTTCGTGATGGCCATACCCGGCACTACTCCGGAAGTATGTCCATAGCCGACAGTCCATACTCCGGCAGGACACTTGTAAGCCGTCAGTCTCAGTCCCTTGAACTGCCGTATCAATGAATATGCTTTCTCGCTTGCTTTCATAGCATTTGTAATCATAGAATTGGTAAAACAAAGCCCCGTCACCTGAGTCCGCCATTTCTGACGACGATCCCAAGTGACGGGGCGATGATGAAACTCTAAACGATGGCTAAAGCGAAATTTCCCCGAGCATCTTTCCGGACTTCTCTCCCGTCTTGACGTTGATGAAGAAATACTTCAGGAACACCTTAGGTGCGGCAGCGGTAACCTCTCCGTGCACGGCCTTGTAGTCGGCCATAATGTCGATTTGCTCATCTACGATTGTCCTAGGTGCGCCGATGGACACCGCCTTGCTGTAGGCCCTGGTCACGCCTTTGCTCTGCGGAGCAGAAGCCATAATGACAAGCCTGAGGCCACGGTTGCGGATGTATTTGCGACCCCGGACCTTTGCCGCGGTCACGTCCTTCGCCGAGCCTGACATCTCCTCGAAGGCGATTGATGGAATGTACTTCATATCTTCTTTCGCAAACATCTGTAAGTATTCATTAGAAAAATGGCTTCTTGCGCACCTGTAAAGCCGTTTTTGAAAATTCTGGATTTGCCGTATATACTACTTGATATACTAAATAATGAGTTATTTTGTTACCAGTTTGTTACTCGAAAAATGGGAAAAAATGGCCGGAAAAACGTCGCGCAAACGGTCCCTGCTTACGATTTGTTAACCGAATATGTTATTTGATTTCGGGTGTTTTGTTACTCTATTGCACAGCTGGAGAATATTTCCTATATTTGTTCACGGTATCTAATTACAGTGAACGTCAATGAGTAACAAAGGTATAAGCCTCGTGAAAGAGCCGGTTAGAATCCAGACCAAAGAGTTGAAAAACGGCAACCGTTCTATCTACCGTGACATGTATGTCAACGGTGAGAGGAAGTACCGTTTCCTGAACATCTACCAGAGGCCTTGCAAAACCGTCGGCAATGGCTGGCTCTGCAACACCTGCTCCGATACCGGGACCAAGTTCGCCCAAATCTCCGAAATCTCCAATCGTCTGAATCTTGGGCTCAAAGTTGAATTAGTATAGAAACGTAATAGTCCTATGATTAACGCATTAATTGTAATAGTTTCAATCGCTTTGGTCGGCTTCATTGGATATGATTTGATTGAAATCGACAAGAAGAAAAAGACAGTTGCCCTAGAGGAGCAAAGAGCCAAAGCCGCAGAAGAATCTGCTCGTAAACAGGCTATGAAAGAACAAGCAGAGGCAGAATACGCGAAAGAGTATGGTAAACTCGTTGAACAATACGGAGAGGCTACTACTTCATTTGTGTTAGGCCTTGATAAAACAAAAGTTTCCAATTACCTCTATGTGTTTGAGCCCGCATCTATCATTTGCCTTAAAGGAGAGGTTATTCCCTTCAGTAAAATTTTAGGGTTTAGTCTCAATGATGATACAGAAACGGTTATGCATAATGAATCATCTTATAGTAGTGTGACAAAAACAGATACTGGTAGTATGATTGGCCGAGCAGCGGTAGGAGGGATACTATTTGGAGGTGTAGGCGCATTGGCCGGGGCTACTACCGCTAAACAAGAAACGGTAACTACCCCAACAGTGAATCAAACAACATCAACTACAAAACACAAATTCTCTCTATATCTGAACATCGATGATTTGTCTAATCCTCTCCGAGAGATTAAAATAGGCACCGACACAATGAAGGCTCAAACCATTGCTAACGTTTTCAATATCATTGTTCAACGCAATAATAATTAACGACATTATTACTTTATGAGACATAAGAAAATCATAATTGCCTTAGCTGCTTTATTATGTGTGCTGCTGGTAATAAAGGCAGTAGTAAATCACAAAGAAAACACGACATATCCACTTCAACTTGAATGGTCGGCTGTTCATAAAAATCATAGCTATTCTCCGACCCCCAAAATTGACTTTGCTGTTAAAGATCGAGTTAATAACACCTGCGATAATCCTTTGTTTTTCTTGGGTTCTAGAGTAGAATTGGGAATGTCGAAAGCTGATGTTGAAAAAGCTACCAAGACTGATAATGCGGTGTTTTTTGACGGAAAACTTGTTCCATGCGGAATCGTATATAAGTATACGAAAGACGATTTGCTTGAAGCAGTATACGTCAGAATATCTCCTTCAGTTTATTCTGATGCTCCTAAAATGATTATGAGCTATTTTGGGGAAAAGCGAGTCGATATTACAAGCGAATTCGTAATCAGTGAGCATATATGGTACTATCCAGATTACTATGTGTTTCTTGATTTTAATCCCAATAACAATAAAGACAAGGTTTATATAACTGTCGCTTTATATAATAGCAAGAATTATAGGAGCATTCCAGAACTTGCGCTTTATGGGGGGTGCAGTGATTACGATTTTTCGAAAACCAGTTCTACTTCTCCTTCTAGCTCCTCGACAGGAACATATAAATACGGAAACTCCGATACTTATCAGGGAAGTTCAAAACAGGCAGAGGATCTTGCGGCAATTGATGCGTATTTTGGTTTTTAATACCTCAAGAGAAGTAAAGGTCCGGCTTTCCAAGTGTGAGTGAAAAAGCCTCTCATATTATTGATCAATATTAATCCTATGTAGGCATCAGGGCAACCGCATCAAAATATCTCCCTCCTTTTGCATACGGTAACGCGGTGACGATGTCTTCATCCCTTATAGTAACAGCCAGCGGAGATAAGTGAAGCAATATGCATAAAAAAGTCGCACGAGGTCTCCGAGACTATTGCATATATCATTGATTTTTAGTAACTTCAATGCTTGGTTAACAAGTATTGAATCAATGGCGAATACCTATCCAATCTTTGCGGATTTCCCCGATCACCGCGTGACGGGGCGCTGCATCTACTCAATCTCCGACCTCCTCATGATCTCCCTCCTCACCTACCTCTGCGGCGGTGAGAACTACGTCGACATGAGCGAGTTCGCCCATGTGCGCGCCAGGGACTTCAACCTTCTGACCGACAACGACACGTCCCCGTCCCCTGACACGTTCGAGCGCCTGATGTCCGCGGTCTGCCCGGAGGAGCTGCGCCGCTGCCTGTCCGAGCACGGGAGGTCCTTCCTGTCGTCGCTCGGTGAGAAGCAGGTGGCGATAGACGGGAAGAAACTGCGCGGTGCGAGTCCGAGGACTACCGGGACCCAAGGCGACTACATACTCAGCGCGTACGTGACGGAGAACCACCTCCTTGTCGGACAGGAGTCCGTTACGGACAAGGAGAACGAGATACTCGCCATACCCCGCCTGCTCGACAGGCTCGACATAGAAGGGGCAGTGGTGTCCATCGACGCCGCGGGCACACAGACGGCCATCGCGGAGCGCATATTGGAGTGCAACGCACACTACTTCCTCGCCGTCAAGGACAACCAGCCGTCCCTGCGGGAGGCCGTGAGGTACGCATTCCAGTGCGGGGGCGTCACGGACACCTCGTCGGAGATGGAGGCCGGCCACGGGCGCGTGGAGGAGAGAGTCTGCCGGATAGCCGCCGCCGAGGGCATGGAGGACGAGGCCGTCCTCTCCAAATGGCCCGGCGTCAGGACCATCGTGGAGGTGACCTCAACCGTGACCACGCCCGGAGGAACGGCCTCCTCCGTGAGGCACTACATCAGCGACGAGGCCCATCCGCACGCCGCGTACTACGCCATGCTCGCAAGAGGGCACTGGGGCATAGAGAACCAGCTTCACTGGCATCTGGACGTGACATTCAAGGAGGACGCGTGCCGCGCCAGGAAAGGCTTCGCGGCACAGAATCTCTCCACCGTCAGAAAGCTGGCACTGCAGATTGTCAAGGCACATAGAGGCAAGAGAAGCATACGGAAAAGGCTGTTCAGGGCATCTCTCTCACAGGACTACCTTCTGGAACTGATTGGCGGCGCTAAAATTTGATGCGGTTGCCCTGATGTAGGCATATAGCGCTTGCTTTTCTCGCTGATTTTTCGTAACTTACACTCTGAAACCTAAGCTACAAGAACCAGCTATGAAAATCCTTATCGACAACGGTCACCGAGCCGATGTAAGCATCCGAAGAAGTACGTCTGTCAGCACAGCCAACAAGTAGCTAGGTACTGTCGTGAAAAGTTAAAAAATTCTTCCACTACTGTCCACTAAAAATGGACGAGTTTATAAATTTTAATAATTAAAAATCAAACAAAGTGGGTTCATGGAACCCGTCAAGTTCATTGTCAATACTGAAGTTAGATTTGCAGAAAAGTTCGGCAAGTGGAGTCGTATCTGTCAGAGAGATGCTAATTATCTGCAGCGTTTCGTAAACGCTTCTTTCTATGCTGAGTTTTTTATGCACTATGGCAACTAGGCAATATACGATGACAGCGGAGTAAATCTGGATGCGAACAGCGTTTTCGGAGTTTCCCCAGAACTTCTTAATCTTCAGGTGCTGCTTCAGCCATTTGAAGAACTTATGTGTAGCTTCTCATAAGTTCTTTTATGACAAGTATATCATTATGCAAAGTTGACGATAAAGCCATATTGATATTCAATAAGTTATCTATGCTACTTCTCGTTTCAACTTTGCATAACAATATCAATGATTGAGCCCTTTCAGCCACTCCCGGAGGTTCTTGTTTCGTTCCCAGACACGGTCCGACTTAACATCGGGATTGAGGTCTACATAGGCTTTTTCCAAGGCTTCGCGTTTTGCTTTTGAGTCTGCTCTTGCATAGATATCAGTTGTTTGTATAGAGACATGACCAAGTATATCCCTGATATAGACGAGGTTGACGCCGGATTGCAACAAGTGCATGGCCTTGCTGTGCCGGATGCTGTGGCAACTGAGCCGGTCCGGTATAAGCGAGGGGTTGACTTCTCGGGCCATATCCGCATAAGTCTTGAGCACGTACGCCACTCCTTCCCGTGTCAGCTTTTCATGCCTGTTGTTAAAGAACAGCGGAGTTCCGAACATGTTGTTATTGTCAAGATGATTCTCCTCCATATACAGCCTCAGATGATTCACCTGTTCCTTCACCATGGGGACCACACGAGCCTTGCGTCCCTTCCCGAAGAGCCTTATCGTGTAAGGCTCGCTATCAATGCGGACGCAGTCAACGGTCAGGTCTGCAATCTCTTGAACCCTCGCTCCGGTGTCGTACATCAGCGAGAGCATCGCCAGATGTCTGCGTCCCTGCCAGGTCGTGACATCAGGCTGGTGGAGAAGCAGGCGGATGCCATCCTGCGAGAGATAGTTCAACGCTTTCTTTTCAGTTCTCATGGCCTTTATGGACAATATCTTCTGCCATTCCTCTGATTGCTCGATAATGTTGTATTGCAGGAACGACACAAACGCGTGGATGGCTGCCAGCCTGTAGTTCCTTGTGGCCGGGGAGCAATTCCTCTCGTCAAGGATCCAATTGAGATAGCCAGTGACATTTTGCCGAGTGAGATGCCTGAGGAACAGTCTCTCTACAGCGATACCATTTTTGGTATGCATGTAGTCGATATATTGGACAAAGGCATCTCTATACGCGGACAAGGTGTTTGGGCTGACATTGCGTTCATGGGGCAGATACTCGGACAGGAACCGGCTAAGTTGTTTGGCAAAGTCTGTCGCTGTCTGCAGAGTTTCGGGTATACAAAAGCGTTTATCGCGGAGCACTGGCGTTCCATTTCCGGATACATTGCGTAGGTCAGGCGGACATACCGCTCAGTCGCCGACAGTGGATGGTGTCCCAGGCTGGCGGACAATATGGGAAGGCCTGTGTATAGGTCAACACCATTATGGGCCATCTGGACCAGACAGTGAACGGCATATGTGTGCCGCAGGTCGTGCACTCGAGGTCCGCAATGATTTCCCTTGAACGGAATACCACACCTGTCGAGCATCTTGCGGAAGAACTGGTACACAGCATTGGCGCCGAATGATGTGCCGTCCCCCTTTACAAACAAGGTATGGTCTGGCGAGGACATCCCGACAATGGGCATCCTGTCCCTGTGCGATATATATTCCGACAGAACGTAGCGTAGGGACTCGCTGATAGGAACGATGCGGTCAGTCCCGTTCTTGGTTTTCCTGAGATGAATGTATCCATCGTCAAGGTGTACGTCCTCGTTAACTATGGACAGGGCTTCGGAGATGCGGGCACCTGTTCCGTATAGCATCCTCAGCAAAGCGGGCATGGAGAAGAGTGACGTCCCAATACGGACATCATACAGGCGGCTTGCGTCACATGCTGCAAAGATGTCGGCAATTTGGGATTCCGTGAAGATATACGGAGTAAAGTTCCGTTGCGGCTGCTTGGGCAATCGCGGGATATAACAAAGACATCCTCTCCTGCTCATCAAGGTAGTCAACTGGCGCCACACGGAGTACTTGGCATAGAGTGTCAGGTCGCAGTCGGCATCCCTGGTCTTGCGACATCCCGAGATGAACTCGGACGTGACATGCGGATCGGTAAGATCCGCAAATACAGCGAAGTCGTCGAACTCCTTCAGTATCCACTTCATGCGGAGAGCACTGATACCGGCGGACGTCTTTACCTCAATGAGGTTTCTCATATATGGAGCCAGAACGCTTCTATAGTTGAACATCTCACTCATAGAACGCGCCTCCTCTCTGCATGTAGAACCCCTCTGTGACAGAAGGCACAGGCAATGCGCACTTCATCAGCGATGGGATGTCGATTTTCAAGTACACCAGGGTGGTGTCCGTATGGCGGTGTCCCAGTGACTCCGATATAACCGGCAGTGTTGTCTCCTCCCGAAGCATGGCACTGGCCAGAGAGTGACGAAGCGAATGCGGCCCATGGTGTTTCAAGTGTACATCCACACCGGACTTGAGGATGATTTCATTGATGGCGGCGCATACACATGCTTTTGTGGCACCAGTATAAGGTGCCCGACTTGAGAGGAACACTTGGTCAAGACTTGATTTGGGACGACCATTTTTGAGATAGTCAACAATTGCGTTACCAGCCTCAGCTAAAAGCGGCAGTTGAATGACCTTCCGTGTCTTCTGCATCGTGATTGTTAGCAGGTTGTTGTCCCAGTCGATTTCGCCAAACTTAAGGTTCGCGATATCGGATGCCCTAAGACCAAGCCGCGAGGCCAGCAACGTCATTGCATAGTTCCTTTTGCCGACGGCATTACTCCTGGCTATGGAGTTCTCGATCCTCAGCACCTCTTCCTTTGTGAAGAAGGATGGAACTCGCTCAGGATGCCTTACGCGGAACGACTCGAAGAACTGGCTGAACTCTCGGTCCAAAAGTCCTTCCTCCTTCCAGAACCTGAACAGCACACGCAATGCAGACACGATGTTTACCTTGTTGGTAGGATGGGCAAGAACGAATGACACGATATGGTTTTCAACAATATTCTCCTTATGGAGGACACCCTCCGCTTCAAGATGATGCAAGAACTCGCTCAAGTAAAGACGATAGTCACCGATGGTGGTCCTGCTGCGGCGGAGGTTGGTCAGATGTTGTATCAACCTCTCCATATCCTTTCCCAATTCACCATCCAGACGATGATAAACGGGAGTGAGACAACGCTTGCGGATATGTCCGGTCAGCAGCATGTCGTCAAGCACCTGGATGCTGCGGATCTTCTCCCGTTCCTGCTGACGGACGGTTCCGTTGCGATGACAAGTTTCAATGAACATTGCGCCTACGCTTGTTTGGTACTTTCTGAGACCCCAGGCCTCCATGAATGGGACAATGCCATGTCTCCAGAGTGTCTTGTACACGCCAATGCGATTTCGCGAGTAGTTGTTCTCCTGGAAGAAGGCGATGCATTGTCCAATCAATGTTTGGATTTCTTGTTCCTTCATAACAATTGATATTAAATTACTGGGCTTATGCCTTTCATATAATATAACGTCATGAGAAGTATTTATGTTTAGTAGCCAACGCAAAACTCACAAAGTCAGTCTGTTGGCATCCTTTCAAGCAACACTACTTTGCATAATGATATACTTGTCATAAAAGAACAGCTCAATCTGCCAACGTTCACGGTACAGCTCCGCAATGGTCAGCGGATCCTCAATCGAGAAGTTGTTGGTCAGGAAGTGATAGGCCTTGCCGGTCGCAAAGTCTTCATACACAACGAGCCTGAGTGTGTCAGGATACTTCTTGGTGGAGCGATAACCGGTAAGACGCATGGTCTCGTCGGAGAGAACGCCGGCGTTTTTGTCCACCGGTCTGGACTCAACAACCTCGTAGGCCATGTTGTCCTTGGCACGGGTGACAAAGTAAGCGCCCTTCTGGTGGAAGTGCTTGTGGAGTTTCTCAAAAGCGACATACCCCTTGTCCATCAGGTAGAAGGAGCCTCTTTTGACGTGGATCTTATCCATAACCTTGGCATCGTTGACCTTGCCGGGCGTAAGCAGGACAAAGGTGGGAACCGATCCTCTGAGATCCATGAGCGTATGCATCTTGAAAGCTCCCTTCCCGTGGTGGAACTCCGCCCAGGGACACAACTTCAGGCACAACTCTATGGTGCTGCTGTCGAACGCATATATCATCTCTTCAAGACCAATCCTCAGCTTCTCATCCTTGTAAAGTGCTGTGGCTTCCTTAGCCAAAGCCATCGCGAAGTCCTGATAGATACGCCAATCCTTCTTCTCGTTGGCCTCCGCAAGCGTGGATTTGGGCATCACCTTGATGCCGGATCTGTAGAGGTCTCCGCAGAGGTTAAGCGTAGTCTCAATATCTCTCAAGCCAGAACGGCCGGTGAACTGAGTGAAGCTCATCACCATGAACTGGTCGCGGCAATTGAACCTGATTGCGTGACGGTCGCCCTTGTAGCGATCGACACACTTCTTGAACTCGTATTCATCGATGAGAGACATAATCTGCGCGAAGATTGTTTTTCCTTTGTTCATGGCTTGCCGATGGCGTCTTGTTGCCGACCGCAAAGTTCCGAAGTTCTAATCGAAAAATTTTCTGAGCCTTGTAAGTTATTGAAGTTGAACAGTTAATACCTTATCGGAGATTTTTCTCCAGACAGTAGTGTTTGGACATTATTATTTGCCATATCTTGCATAATGTACGAAAACAGTTTCAATTACACATCATTCATATAAGATAATATGCAATAAAAATGGCGAATAGCATCGATTTTGTGATACTTGTAGGATTAGTTGTTGATAAATAGATTACCTTTGCAATACATTAGCTATAAAATTTATGAAGAAGTTCATTTCGTTCTTTGGGAGACCACTTGTTGGTGGAATTCTTGCTTTAATAGGGATATTAGAGTATGTTCTTAAAATTCCAGCATCGTTTTTGGATATTGAAATATCGTTGTGGTTAATATTGCTTATTGCGGGAGTTGTAATAATTTTCACTTACATTTATAAGCGATTAAGAATATTGCATTTTCTAAAACGATATACTTCAGACAGTTTTGGAGGTTCTCGTCCATATCGATGGAATTGGGTTAAAACATCAAAGAATATGAATGTCTTTGGATACATGCCTGATAATATTGAGGTAATAGTTCCAACAAGATTAGATCCCAATATTCCAGTGTATGACTGTCGTCATAGCATAACGAATATTGATTTGTTGCGAGAATATATAATGATCAGTCTGTACTGCATGGTGGAAAACACCAAGCAATCAAATGAATTTTTGAGGCATTTGCATACATTGGAGGAACATTTCTGTAATTTTAGACAATAATGGACTTTGAACAAAGAGGAAGAAGATGCTTTCTCTTCGTTATTCCGTTCAAATGTCGCTCAATCAAGGAGGGAAGAAAGATTTCAACGGTGCGGCATAGTAATCGTTATCAAACCAATATTTGTAGTAGGTCTATACTGTCCCCAAAGTGTGCCTGAGTTAGGATAAAAAATCCTATATAGATTTGGTCAGATTTATAATGTAATCTAAGTTTTTCAATTTCTTGTACCCCAAAGTCTTAAATATTTGAAAATAAACTCCAAAACTGTTGCGTATGTCAATATTTATGGGTATATTTATACCCGTTAATACGATTGTGGCATGGCACTCGGAAGACCGGTAAACAAAGACACGCGGAACAAGGTTATTGTTCACACGATAGGCGATCACAGATATGCTTCGACGAAAGTTTATACCGTGGATGCGGATGGAAAGAAGCATTACGCATACAAGCATTGGGGCACGCTTGTGGACGGAAACAGATTCCACCCCGGGACCAATTATTTCTACGCTCCTGTAGCGGAGCGCAACAAACTTATCTTTCCTTCAACATGGGACATGAGTGAGGTGTCCGAACTGTCAAGTACGAGACGGAGGGGCAGGGTGTCCTATCAGGAAGAAGATGTCGACCGCCAGTATGGTGCCACATGGCTCCTTGACAAGGTCGCTGAAGCGACCGGCATCAAAGACGACCTTCTGAAAGTCCTGGGCGGCAACCATGAGATGGTCAACGACGTGCTCACAATGGCCTACTTTCCGTTTGTCGACAACCTGTCATACAACCAGTTGAGCCAGTGGCAGAAGGAGGTGAAGGCCCCCTCGGAGC